>Ga0307478_10002421_pt1 | contig 14693 bp, 15 predicted proteins | sample atmos_gasesECM4C_2_FD_203713 | JGI IMG/M metagenome (GOLD analysis project Ga0307478, IMG submission 203713) | Hardwood forest soil microbial communities from Morgan-Monroe State Forest, Indiana, United States - atmos_gasesECM4C_05 | ecosystem: Environmental > Terrestrial > Soil > Temperate...
GCGAACATCTGCACCTTCGAGCCGAAGCCGGCGCCCACGGCCGGCGCGATCACACGCACCCGGTTGCGTGGAAGCTGCAGGGCGTCGGCGATGCAGTCACGGACCATGAAGATCGACTGCGTGGATGAGTAGACGGTGAGCATCCCGGAAAACGAGTCGTAGGTCGCCACGCACCCGTGCGGGTCGAGCGCGGCGCCGGCCTGGCGGTTGGTGCTGAAGCGCTGCCGCACCACCAGATCGGCGTTCGCCTCGGCCGCCTCGATGTCGCCGATGCGGACGCGATAGCGGTCGAAGATGTTGCCTTCGCCGAATTCGTAATTGATCCCTTCCTGGATCAGTGGCGCACCCGGTGCGATGGCGGCCTCGGGGTCCACCAGGACCGGCAGCGGGTCGTATTCGACCGCGATCGCCTCCAGTGCATCGAGCGCCTGGTACTTCGTGTCGGCCACGACCGCGGCGACTTCCTGGCCCTCGAACGTCACCTTGTCGATCGCAAACGGGAAATGGTCGCCGACCAGCAGGTCCTGCATCAGGTCGCCCCAGGGTTTGACCTTTCCTACCAGGTCCGGGCCCGTGAGCGTGCCGTGAACGCCGGGCATGCCGGCGACCTTGCTCACATCGACGTGGATCCGCGCGTGCGCCGATGTGCTGCGCAGGATCTTGGCGTACAACATGCCGGGCAGGCGAATGTCGTCGATGAAGCGCGCCGTTCCGGTCAGCAGCGCAAGATCCTCGGTGCGCGGAATCGACTGGCCGACCAGTTCGCCGCGACCCTGAGCGACCTCGGGGTTCGAGTCTCTGTCCATTGCCCTCAGCCCCCCGCCATTGCAACCGCCGCTACCAGGTCAGGTACGAGATCGCGGCCAGCATCCGGCGCCGCTCGGTTTCATTGCCTCGCACCTTGATTCGGCCCGCGATCAGCTCGATGGCGGACGTGGTCTCGTCGTAGTAGATCCGCTGCATCGTCTCCGCAAGCATGATCGACAGGATGCGCGGCTGCTCCGGCAACCCGATCCGGACGCTCAGCACCCGTCCTTCGTCGATCATCACGGTGTAGTCGGTCTGGATGTCCGGCATCCGGACCACCATCGGCCAATCCCGCCACGATTTGACCGCCGTTACCGTGTCCTTGTTCGGGTTCCACTTGCGCACGTAGTACTGGTCCAGCACCTGCTGCATGAACTCGGGCGTGGCCTGGTCCGGCTTGGGCAGGTATTCGTAGCTTTGCGTAGGTCCGGACATCAACCCGATCCTGTCAATCAGAAGCGCGATGAAACGAGGCGAATGCGACGTCGCTACATTCGCTCCGCACTCGTGCGCAAGCGCGTGACCTGCTCACGATAGAAGCCGCCACGCTGGGTTCGCGGGACGACGTACTGGTCATACAGGATGAAAGCAACGACGACCGCAACCCAGGTGAGGCCGGCCTTCCAGTTCATGTACAGCGACACGCCCGTCATGATCGCCGTCAGGATCGTAACAAACCATGCAATCGGAACACCGTACCTGACTTCGAGCGGCCTCTGCAAGGTCTGGCTGGCCCGCATCCTCAAGAAGAACACGGCGATGACCAGGTACAGCGTCGTGGCCCACATCTCGAGCACGGAGATGACAAAGTCGACATCGGTGATATAGGTGCCGCCGATGGTGAAAGCCGCCAGAAAGACGATCGCCACCCAGGGCACCGACCGCGTGGAATAGCGTCCGATCGCCTGCGGCAGCGCGCCCTGTTGCGCGTACAGGGCCAGCACCTTGCCTTCGGCCATGAAGAAGACGCTCAGCGTGGTGTAGGTGGCGACCAGCATGCAGCCCAGGGCGATGTAGTACAGGGCTCCGGTGCCCAGCTTGGCCTGCACCGTCTCGACAGTCGGAACGGACATCTGCGCCAGCGCGGCCAGCGGCAGTGTCGCGAGGAGGGCGAATGCGAACGGAATTTGCCGTGCCCACAGCTGCCAGGCAGCCGACAGCAGGCCGATGTCGCGCGATCGGCGAAAATCGTGCCACTCGTCGACCAGCACCTGTTGAACCTCCAGAACGGCCGCCATGATTCCAATCCACAGCGCGGTGACATGGAACGGCGAAATCCAGGTAATCGGCGTCGGCGATTCCCAGTTGCTCGCCCACACTTTGGCGTCCGAAACGAGCATCCAGACGGCGATCGCGAGGAACACGTCGCCCACCAGCGTCACCACCACCAGGGCCGACTGAACCTTGCCGGTGATCTGGGTCCCGTACAGATTGAGCGCCACGACGGGTCCGATGATCACGAATGGCCAGATCCACTTGTGGACGGTGGGAAACATCAGCGACATCAAGCCCTGCCCCACCACCAGCTCCAGCCACATGAAGGCGCCGTAGACCAGCGTGTAGCTGACGAAGTAGGCGGTCCCGAGCGAGAACAGGCGCGACTCGCGTCCGTACGACTGGATCGAGCCGGGCTCCGGTACCGCCGTGATCATTTCGCGGTACAGCCACCAGGCGCAGTTGATGATCAGCGCGCCCACCCCGAATCCGATCAGCGTCCATTTCACGCCGTACAGGCTGGCGATATACATGATCCAGGCCCAGCCGGCCGTGAACAGCATTTCACCAGTGCCGATCGCCGAGACGTCAAACCAGTTCAGGGCCTTTTCATCGACCAGGCGGATGTCGTCGCCCGCCCCTTCCAGATCGCTGGCGCTTTCGCTTTGTGCGCTCACACCCATCCGCTCCCCCTGTGGCCCGTCACGCGGGTGCATTCCCATGCCGAGCGCCCAGTGTATCCACTTTTTTTACCACTCAGAGTACCGTCCTCCGTATACGGTATGGTGATTTTGCCCCTGGCCCCGAGCGGCGATGCTATCCTGCACCGCACTCAGGCAGGCGCCTGCCGCATCCGGCGCCTGCGAATGGATCAGGACAAAGCGCTGATAAAACGGACCGGGAAAACCCATGACAGACGTCGGGAACAGCTCCAAACCATTGATTGAACGAAGGACCTTGTCGTCCCAGCTGTACGAGATCCTCGAGGGCAAAGTGATCAGCGGCGAACTGGCGCCCGGGACCCGCCTTTCCGAGGAGTCGGTGGCGGAGACTTTTCAGGTGAGCCGATCGCCGGCGCGCGAGGCCCTGCTCGATCTGGAGCGGGCGGGCCTTGCCGAGCGCGTCGGAGCGCGCGACCGGATGATCACCATCCCGACGCAGGAAACGATCTCGGCCAAGTACGAGCTTTGGTGGATCGTCGACATCGGCAGGACCTACCTGGCGGCCCTGCGCGCCACCGAGCAGGACCTGGCCGAGCTGCACCGCTACCTCGATCGGATGGCACGCGCCGTCAAAGGACGCGACGTCAAGCGCTATCGGGCGGCCTGCGACAAGTGGCACCAGAAGATCCGGCGCGGCTGCCCGAACGAATACGTCAACCAGGTGGGCGGCGACTGTGACCTGTACTTGAAATGGCTCGAGGTGCTCTACGACCGCTCACCCGATATTTCGGAGCAGACGGTCGCCGAGCACGCGCGCATCCTCGATGCTTATGAGCGCAAGGACCTGGGGGCGCTGTCCGAATCGATCCGGGTGCATATCACCCGTCAGCGCGATCGGATTCTGGGCCTCTTTGGCGCGGCAGGCTCGGCTGCGTCACTCACCCCTGGGGCGGCGCGGGCCGCCGACTGACCCGAATCCAAAGCGGGATGGCGAACGTGGCACAAATCAAGATCTTCAATCCACCGCAGCTCGGCACGCCGCTCGGTCAGTACTCGCAGGTCTCGCGCGTGAAGGCCTCGGAATTCATCTTCATCGCAGGCCAGGTCGGAGCGCGTGCCGACGGAACCATTGTCGAGGGATTCGACGCGCAGTGCGCTCAGGCGTTTGCCAATACGCAGACTGCGCTCGAATCCTGCGGCGCGACCTGGGCGAATGTCGTTCAGTTCACGACCTACCTGGTGCACTCGCAGGACATTGCGCTGTTCATGAACTACCGCCTGCGCGAGTTTCCAAGGATGTTTCCCAACGGCGTCTATCCGCCCAATACGCTGCTGATGATCGATCGGCTCGTCAAGGAGTCGCTGTTGTTCGAAGTGCACACGATCGCGGCGCTGTAACCGCGGACCGAACGGATCGCCGATCGGGACACTTTCCGCCGTGACCTACTCCGATCATCACCTCACGGTCGACGGCATCCGTGCCCATTACATTCAGGGCGGCCGTGGCCATCCGTTGCTGCTGATCCACGGGTCGGGTCCCGGCGCATCGACCGTCGGCAACTGGCGCCGGGTACTCGACCCCCTGGCCGAGCATTTCCATGTGTACGCGATGGACCTGATCGGATTCGGCTCATCCGGGCGCAAGCCGCAACCGCCCTATTTCGATCTGGAACTGTGGCTTCGGCAATGCCGTGCGCTGATTGCTCAGATGCCCGGACCGCAGATCGGCGTGGTGGGTCATTCGCTCTCGGCTTCGCTCGCGTTGAAACTCGCCGCAACCGAGCCGCGCATCGCGCAGGTATTGACCACGGGCGCCATGGGCGCGCAGTTCGATGTCAACGATTCGACGGTCAGGGTCTGGACGTTTCCGGCGACCCGCGACGAATTGCGCCGCACGGCGGAAGTTCTGCTCTATGACAAATCCCTGATCGATGACGCGTACCTGGACGCTCGGGTCGCCATTTTGTACAAAGACCCCGGCTACGGCCCTTATTTCGCTTCGATGTTCTCGGGCGACCGCCAGGCCTTTGCCGATCAGGCCGTGCTGTACGCGGGCGACCTGACGCGGATCTCGTGCAAGGTCGCGATGCTGCACGGCCGTGACGACGTTGCATTTCCACCCGCGATCACGCTGGACATCGCGCGATACCTGCCTCAGGCGGACGTCACGCTGATCGGGCGCTGCTCGCACTCGATTGCGATGGAATATCCGGAAAAACTGCTGTCGGCGGCGCGCTCGCTGTTTCCCGACGAGTCGAGCGCGTCCCGGAAAGGACCTTCATGAGCGACCAGGGGAGCACCGGCACCACGCTCTACGGGCGGGTCATCGACGGAACCTTGACCGCGCCAATTCAGGACGGCGCGGTCGTTTTCTCCGGAGATCGGATTGTCTGGCTGGGAGAGCGCAGCCGGATGCCGCCGTCCTACGCGAAACCCGAGTACCGCCAGGTTCAGCTGCCGGGCCGCAGCATCCTGCCGGGACTGATCGACGGACATACGCACATCTCGTTCGGGGAGGCGCGATCCGAGGAGGAACTCGCGCTCTATACACCGGTCGAGTACCGCACGCTCAAGGCTGCGATGAATGCGAAAAAAGTCCTCCAGGCCGGGGTCACGAGCGCGTTTGACGCCGCAACGACCTACAACATCGCCCCGTGCCTGCGCGATGCGATCGATGTCGGCATGTTCGAAGGTCCGCGCTTCGCCGTCTCGGGGCGCCAGCTGACGACCCACCAGGGCCTCGAGGACTCGTTTCCGAACGAGATGCAATTTCCTCCGGGCCAGGCCGCCGTCCTGATCAAGACCCAGTCCGACCTGATCGAAGCGATTCGCTACCAGGTCAAGGATCGCGTCGATTGCATCAAGGTGTCGGGCTCCAACGACTCGCTGATCACGCCCGATTCGCTCGATGGTTCCGCGCTGACGGTCGAGGAGTTGACCATTGTGGCCACCGAAGCGCGGAGGCTCGGAGTCATGAGTTCGACGCACGCGCGTTCGCGCGATTCGGTGCTGGGAGCGGCCAAGGCGAAGTTTGACCTCATCTTCCATGCGTCCTACATCGACGACGAAGGCATCGAGCTGTGCTTGAAGAACAACATCGTGATCACGCCCACACTCACGCTTCTGGTCAACATCATCAATGCGAACCGCGGGCGGGCCGGTGTGTCGGGCGTGGACGCGTTCAAGCGCGAGGTCGAGGCCGCGCAGGCCGGCCTGACCAAGGCCTGGCGTGCCGGGATTCCATTGATTGCCGGCTCGGAGTCCGGCTGGTCTCCCGTTCCGTACGGGCAATGGCACGCGCATGAGCTGCAGGTGTTCGTCGAACTGCTGGGGATGACGCCGCTGCAGGCAATCAACAGCGCGACCTTGACGGCCACCCGGGTCCTGCGGCGCTTCGGGCACGAGGTCGGAAAGCTCGAGGTCGGGCGCCTGGCCGACATCATCGTCGTCAACGGGGATCCGACACGCGATATCACGGTGCTCCAGAAGAAGACCTTGCTGGACTTCGTGTTCAAGGGCGGCGTCGAAGTCGACCTGCGTCCGGCGCCGACGCCGCGCCGCTGGTACTTCGAAAAGCACAAGATCTTTCTGAATGGAACGTTCAACTACGACGAATCGCGAAACGGCGGGGTCATGGTTGCTTGAGGGAGGAAGCCACAATGAGTCGAAGCGTGGAAATCGTGGGGGCGGGACTGGCCGGACTTGCAGCGGCGTGCCGGTTTGCGCAGCTCGGCTGGCGCGTTTCGCTTCACGAGCGCAGCCACGAGCTTCGCATGTTTGGCGCCGGAATCTGGTTGTGGGAGAGCGGGCTCAAGACGCTGTCGGTCCTGGGCGCGTTCGAGCAGGCAACGGCGCGCGCACGCACGATCCAGGAATGGCGCATTGCGGACCGTAACGGCAATACGCTGATGTCCCGCCCCATGACCCGTACCGATCGCCTGCTGCTTCCGCCCCGTGCCGATCTGTACCAGGCCCTGATCGACCGCGCGATCGCGCTCAACGTCGAGATTTTCACGTCGTCGACCGTGACCGACGTGAACGCGGAGGGCGAAATCGTCCTGCAGAGCGGCGCCCGACGACGCGCCGACCTCGTGCTGATCGCCAATGGCGCCTACTCGGTGCTGCGCGAGCAGATCCTCGCCACCGCCTGGATGGACTTCGGAATCGAGGCCGGCATCCGGATGCTCATTGACCAGAAACCGGGCGACCCGACCGAAATCATCACCGAATACTGGGACGGCGCTTGGCGCTTGCTGTTCAACCCCTGTACTTCGGGTGAGAACTACATTTTCCTGAGCGCGCCGGTCGGCGATGAGCGTGCCCGCAAGCTGCCGATCGACCGCGCGCTGTGGAAGGAGCATTTTCCGGATGCGGGCGGTCTGATCGACCGCTTTTCCGAGGCCAGCCGCTGGGACCGGCTCGTCAACGTGCGCTGTCGCCACTGGTCCGATGGACATGTTGCCGTGATCGGCGACGCCGCCCACGCGATGCCGCCGAACCTGGGCCAGGCCGCCAACACCGCGTTCATCAACATCATGGCGCTCGCCATGATCCTGGAGGACAACCGCGATATTCCCGGTGCGTTGCGCACGTGGGAGGTCGCACAGCGCCCCATCAGCGATCACGTCCAGTGGTGGTCGTACCTGTACGGCTTCGTTTTGGGCAAATGGCCCGAGAAGCAGCTGGCGCTGCGCTCGGATGCCTTGCGGGCCCTGTCCAAGACCGAATGGTTCGACCACTCGCTGAACCTGGGGGCGCGACACGTTCCGGCCGGGTTCGAAGGCGTGGGGGTGATTACGCCCCAGGTGCCACGGAAGTTTCCGGTCGAGTCGATCGTATCGATGCTCGCGAGCCGAGCCGTCGGGTAGTCCGCACGAACGGGAGCCCGCGAGCGGGCCCTCGAGAGTGAATTCGTATCGATTGGAGAGGAAGTAGCGATGAAGCTCGGTGCATGGCGGGTGGGTGGCGGCACGCGCGTGGCCGTCGTAGAGAACGATCGGCCGGCACGCTGGCTGCCGCCAGCGGTCGAAGACGTTTCCGACGTGATCGACAATCCCGCGCTGCTCAGGGCTTCGGCGGAGCCGGTTAACGGCGCTGGAACGCCGGTGGCCCCGATCCAGCGGCCACGCCGCAACATCTTTTGCGTCGGAAAGAACTATCGAGATCACGCCAGGGAGTTCGAACGTTCCGGCTTCGACGCGAGTTCCGGCGCAACGGAGATTCCCGATGCGCCGATCTTCTTCACCAAGGTCCCCGAGTGCGTCGTGGGGTCGCACGAGCCGATCAGCTATGACCCTGCCGTGTCGACCGCGCTCGATTACGAAGGCGAGCTCGCGGTCATCATCGGTACAGGGGGCCGCGCGATTCCACACTCGTCGGCGATGGATCACGTCTGGGGCTACACGATCATCAACGACGTCACCGCGCGCGACGTGCAGAGCCGCCTGAAACAGTGGCACGTCGGCAAGTCGTTCGATACGTTCTGCCCGATGGGTCCATGGGCTGTGACCGCCGACGAAATCAACCTGGCACAAACACAGTTGAAGACGTGGGTCAACGGGGAGCTGCGCCAGAACGCCAACACCTGCGACCTCATTTTCGACGTGCCCACCATTGTCGCCGTGCTTTCGGCCAGCATCACGCTGTACCCCGGCGACATCATTGCGACTGGAACGCCGGCCGGCGTCGGCATCGGCTTCAAGCCACCGCGCTATCTGAAAGAGGGCGATATCGTGGCGATCGAAATCGCCGGCCTCGGTCGCCTCGAAAATCCGGTGGTGGCCCGCGCCGGCGGGGTGGTCGATCCGGTCGTTGCGCGCTTGCTCGCAATCAAGAGCGGTTAGAAGTTCAGCGGCGACACCAACTTGTTCAGCCTTTTTTTGTCTGCAACCACTGGGTCGGAGGGCACAGGATGAAAAAATTAGCGGTACTGACGGTTTGCTGGGCAGCCGTACTGATCGCGACCCGCGCACCGGCGGCGGTAACGGCGCAGGAAGCGGACCACCTCGGCAAGGACCTGACGGCGGTCGGCGCCGAGAAGGCCGGCAACGCGGATGGCACGATCCCCGCCTTCGAAGGCGCCAACACGCCCCTGCCTGGGTGGGAATGGGGCAAGCTGCGCAGCCAGTATTCGAAGTTCAAGGACGAGAAGCCGCTGTTTTCGATCGACGCTTCCAACGTCGACAAATACGCCAGCCAGCTGCCCGACGGCCAGATCACGGCGCTGAAGACGGTCAAAGGGTACCGGATGGACGTGTATCCATCGCACCGTACCTGCGGCATCACGCCGGTGCACGCCGAGCGGACCAAGGCCAACGCGACCGAAGCCAGGATCGGTCCCGACGGCTGGTCGCTGGAGCACGCCAGGACGGCGGGCGTGCCGTTCCCGATTCCGAAGTCCGGGGTCGAGGTCATGTACAACGTACGCATGCGGCCGGCCGACGTCGGCGTCATCTACAACGACGGCACCAGCGTCATCAGCCCGCGCTCCGGCACCCACGAGTTCACCTGGTACCAGTGGATCCTTTACTTCTATTACCCGTTCCAACGTCCCGAGAAGCCCTCGGTCGAGGCCGACGGCAACGTCGAATTCTTCGTGTATTACAACTTCTCGAAGCCCCCGGCGCTGGCCGGGCAGGGGTTCGTTGCGACCAACTGGATGAACAAGGATCCGGAGTCGTACTACTACTTTCCGGGGCAGCGCCGGGTGCGTCGACTGCCCAGCTATATCTTCGACACGCCGCTGATCGGGTATGAAAATCAATACATGATCGACGAGCAGATCATGCTGTGGTCGACCCTGGACCGCTTCGACTACAAGCTGCTGGGCAAGAAGGAGATGTACGTCGGCTACAACCAGTTCAAAACTTACGACTACTCGGCCGATCCGAAGGTCATCTTCCAGGAGTCCTACGTCAATCCGGACTATCGTCGCTATGAACTGCACCGGGTCTGGGTGGTCGACGCACGCATCAAGCCCAGATACCGCCACCTCGCACAGCACCGCATCTATTACGTGGACGAGGACAGCTGGGGCGCGGTGGCGCTTACCGACTACGATAAGGACGAGAAAGTCTGGAAGAACGTCGAATCCTTCCTGATCCCGGCCTGGGAGATCGGCGGCACCTGCGTCTACAGCCCGACCGAAATGTGGGACCTGCAAAACGGGCGCTACGTGTTCGATTACATGTCGATTGGCGGCGGCAAAGACATCAAGTGGATCAAGGAAACCGATCCAGAAGCCAAACAGGCCTGGCTCAAGTCCGACTTTTACACGCCCGAGACCTTGCGAGCGCTGTCTGAACGCTGACCGCCGGTTCGATGGTGGCGAACTTCGGTTACCTACACGTTCTGATAACGTATAGGGCGCTATGGAAAGCACCGACCTCTCGGTTCTGAAGACGTGCATCCAGTGGATCGAAGACGGCCATCGGGTGGCGCTGGCAACCGTCGTGGAGACCTGGGGCTCGGCGCCACGCCCGGTGGGCGCGTGGCTGGCGATCCGCGCAGACGGCCAGCTGATCGGTTCGGTCTCGGGCGGCTGTGTCGAGGACGATCTGATCGACCGGGTGCGAACCGATGTGCTGACCGCTGCGTTGCCGCAGATCGTGCTCTACGGCGTCACCAAGGATGAGGCGGCTCGCTTCGGATTGCCCTGCGGCGGCACCTTGCGGCTGGTGGTCGAGCCGCATCCTCAGGTTGCGACGTTGCGCGAACTGCGCGATCGCGTGGCCGCCAAACGCATCTGCGCGCGCGTGCTCGACCTGCAAACCGGCATCGCGACCCTCGAGGAAGCGAGCCGGGCGGACACGCACAGTTTCGACGGCCGCGTCATGCGCGCCATCTACGGTCCGCGCTGGCGGCTGGTGGTGGTGGGAGCGGGGCAGCTGTCGCAATACGTGGCCACGCTGGCGATCGGCGCCGACTACGAAGTGACCGTGGTCGATCCGCGCGAGGAGTTTGCCGCCGGCTTTGCTGTGGCCGGAGTACGTTTCGAGCGCGGCATGCCCGACGATGTGATTGTGGAAATGGGCATCGACAGTCACACGGCCATCGTGACCTTGTCGCACGACCCCAGGCTCGATGACATGGCGCTGCTGGAAGCGCTGAAGTCGCCCGCGTTCTACGTCGGTGCCTTGGGCAGCCGCGTCAATACGGCCAAGCGCAAGCAGCGGCTGGGGCAGTTCGACCTGAAGCAGGAGGAAATCGAGCGGCTGAAAGGTCCGATCGGCCTTTTCATCGGAGCTAAGACACCGCCGGAGATCGCGATTTCAATCCTGGCCGAGATCACTTCCGCCAAGTACCGCGTGCCGCTGTTGCAGAAGCGACTGATCCCAGCCGAACAATTGACCGAACTGGCCAAGCGGCTGGATTCGCTGACATCCCATGTGACCCGATTCTTTCCGGAAACCCGCCAGAATTCGTAGCCCCCTGCCGCCGCCTTAGCACCGATCACACCAAGGCAGTTGCGGTCTCTGGCGTCTTACCGGCTTACCAAATTCACGGGCGCAATCGCGTTGTCCTGACCTCGCGGCGACCGTATATTGGAGTTCAGCAGAGACCAAGATCGCTCGCACCGCTTTCGCGGACCGAGCGACTGTCGATCGAATGAAGGCCAGCTGCATCGCCGCTTCGATCGCTTCAACCCATCGTTGTTTCCATGCTGTCCAGATCGCTCCAGCACCGTGAAGGAGACTCCAATGAATACCAATCGACGCCGCCTTCTTGCTTTCACTGCCGCCTCAGCGACAGTTTGCTCGACGGGCCTGCTCGGCAAGCCTGCGTACGCCGCAACGGCGGAGGATCTGAACCGCAGCGCTGAGCAAGCGCTGCGGACGCTGTACAGAACCAACGAGACGGCGGCCAAGATCGGCAACATCGCCAAGGCGGCACTGGTGTTCCCCAACATCGTCAGGGCAGGACTCATATTCGGGGGTGGTTACGGCGAAGGCGTGTTGATGCAGGGCTCCAAAGCCATCGACTACTACAACTCGGTCAGTGGGTCCTGGGGCCTGCAGGCTGGTGCGCAATCGTATGGATATGTCGTGTTCTTGATGAACGACAGGGCCAGGTCCTACCTGCAGAAATCGAGGGGCTGGGAAATTGGAGTGGGGCCCACGGTGGTATTGGTCAACGCAGGCGTCGCCAAGAATCTGTCCTCGACGACGTTACAGGACGACGCCTATGCCTTTATCTTCGACCAGCAGGGACTGATGGCCAGTCTGAGCATCGAAGGCACCAAGATTTCGCACATCAAGCGCTGACCTGGGTCGAGCGACGGGAGCGACAAACGCGGTCAGGTGTTCGGGCACCCCGTGCTCGTGCCCGGATTCAGGAAGGCGGGCATCTCGTTGTCGAGAAACCGCCGGCGTTGAGCCATGGCATCGGCAGGGCCTTGCCCTGGATGCGAAGGGTCGACCAGGTTCAGTGGTACGCCGCCGAACGAACCCCAACCATAGCGGCGCTACATCCGAACGGCTGACCCGCTTGTTAGATACCGCGCCCGTCCGAATGATGTAGAAATAGGCCGACCCGCCCGCTTTCTATGGTCGGGCCGAGCGCTCGGCAAGGTCACCGCCCGAACACCCGGAAAGATTCAAGACGGAAGGAAGCGCAGATGAGCGATGAACAGTTTACGCGTGAACCACCGAAGAACCGGGTACGCGAAGTTTTGATCTTTTTTGTAGTCGCGGTGACGGCCTTCGGCGCGGGCATGCTGCTGGAGTCGCAACTGGCCGCGCAGACAGCGGCCTCGGTGAAGCTCGCGCACGAACAGCAACTGAAACAGGAACTGAACCAGGCCGCGGAGAAAGCGGAGAAAGCGGAGCAAGACAAGCAGGTGTTGACCGACACACTGGCGAAGGAGCGTGAAGAACATGCAAAAGATATTCGATCAAAAGATCGTCATCTGGCTGCTTTTAGTGGCCACGCTACCGGCGTGCGGCATGCTCTCGAGGCCGACCTGTCCGCCGCCCGAAGCTCAGGAGAAGCCTGTACCGCCCGAATTAATGGAATCTCCGAAGCCCTCAGCGGAGTCTTCGACAGCGTCGGAGAAGTTACCGGTATCGCTCAAGACCTTGGACGAGAAAATCAACAACTTAAAGAAAATAATAAGTCCCTCTCCGAAAAGCTAGCGGGCTGGCAGAAGTGGAACACCGAGCGGACCCAACGGGTCACGGTCGTCGGCCAGAAAAGCGATTGACCCTGGCGACTGCGAGCGGCTAGCGCACGCCGAGCAGCTCGACGTCGAAAATCAGCGTCGCATTGGGGGGAATGACCCCTCCAGCCCCGCGCGCGCCATAGCCCAGCGCCGCGGGGATGACGAGTCTGCGCTTGCCGCCGACCTTCATCCCGGCAACGCCCTCGTCCCAACCGCGAATGACGCGACCGCCGCCCAGTGGGAAGTCGAACGGCTGGCCGCGATCAACGCTGGAATCGAACTTCTTGCCGGCGCTGCCATCGGGATTCTGCAGCCATCCGGTGTAATGGACGCTGACCTGGTGTCCGGCAGTGGCTTGCGCTCCGGTGCCGACGACGAGATCCTTGAATTCGAGGCCGGAGTCGGTCTTGGTATCCATCGTGGTGTCGGCCGTCGCTCGGCTCGTCGGTTGTTCGGCACTTGACGCGCCGAATGGGCCTGCAAGGAATCCGCAGGCAATTCCCAGCAATATCGACAACGGGACGTGGGAGTATCGCATGGTTGAGTTTCCTCGAGTTGGTCAAGGGCTACGGGTTCTTGCTCATGGCCGTGAATTCTATGCTCAGGTCCCGCACGGGCACTCGGTTCGCACCCGCCCGTCCCCGGTAGGGTCTGGTGGAAAGGATCTTGATCTGTACGGACATTTGCCGTACACTTATGCGGATGAGGCTCACCGAAAAGACCGAGATCCGTGACGAAGGCCGCGCAGCGCGCCTCGAAGCACGCGTGACCACCGATCAGAAGAAAATGTTGCAGCAGGCGGCCGCTCTCTCGGGTCGGACGTTGAGCGAGTTCGTGGTGGCGAGCGCACAGGAGGCGGCTGCCAAGGTCATCGAAGCGCATGAGACGATCCGGCTGACGCGCGAGGAGCAGATCGCCTTCGTCGGTGCATTGCTTGATCCGCCGCCGCCCAACGCACGGCTGCGCAAGGCCGCCGCCAAGTACCGCCGGCAGACGGGGCGTTGATTGCCGACGCCGGCCGCGCCCTATCGGATCGCGCCCCTTCTTAAGAGCCACGACCGCAGCGCGTTTTCATCTGGCAGCGAGCCGCTGGATCGGTATTTGCAGCAGCAAGCGCGCCAGGACGCGGAAAAGCGTGTCGCCGCGCCTTTTGTTCTCGTCGAGCCGCCTGCAAACCGCGTCCTCGGCTACTACACCCTGTCGGCGTCTGTGATCACGGCCGATGAATTGCCGGATAAGCTCGCGAAGACGCTTCCGCGCTACCCGCAGTTGCCAGTGATCCTGCTCGGCCGACTGGCCGTTGACCAAAGTTGCAAGGGACGGGGAATCGGGCAGTTTCTTCTTATGGATGCGCTCCGCCGCAGCCTCGAGTCAGCCGCGGACATCGCGGCGATGGCCGTCGTCGTCGACGCCAAGGACGCCGCGGCGGCAAGCTTCTACCAGCATTTTGGTTTTACACAGCTTCAGCAGCGGCCGGGCCGCTTGTTTCTGCCGATGAAGACGGTGACGGAACTCTTTCCGGTATGAACGACGTCTTTCCTCGGTGCCGTTGTCCGGGGCAGCGCGTCATGGCGCTCAACGCTTGAAGTCGCGAGCACGCCGGGGCGGACCGTTCCGTAGTCCTTACAGTCGAGTATCACGGTAGCGGTTCTTCAATGCTTGCAAGTTGTGCACAAATCTCACGTGCGACCGGACGCCTATGCAACCAGCCTGAATCCGACAATCGAAAAGTGATGATCGAACGCGAACACAAGGCGAATGCGCGAGCGCTTCATGATGGTAAAGCTCGTCGCGTCGACGGCAGAGAGCTTGTGCAGGTCCGAGCGCCGGAAATATTCCCAAGACTGATC
>Ga0307478_10002422_pt1 | contig 14682 bp, 8 predicted proteins | sample atmos_gasesECM4C_2_FD_203713 | JGI IMG/M metagenome (GOLD analysis project Ga0307478, IMG submission 203713) | Hardwood forest soil microbial communities from Morgan-Monroe State Forest, Indiana, United States - atmos_gasesECM4C_05 | ecosystem: Environmental > Terrestrial > Soil > Temperate...
GGAAAGAGGCTACCAATGCGACCTTGCCCGTTGGCTTCGTGATGACTCGGGCCATTCGTGAGTACGCGCAGGAAACCGGAATGGCAGTTGGCTTCAAGCCGGCCGGCGGCATTCGTACCGCGAAGCAATCGACCGAATGGCTCGCCTTGATGAAGGAAGAACTGGGTCTGCCCTGGATGAAGTCGGAACTGTTCCGCTTCGGCGCCAGCGGGTTATTGAATGACATTGAGCGGCAACTGGAATTCCACGCGACCGGGCGTTATTCGGCGGATTATCGCCATCCCATCGCGTAACTCCCGAAGTCAGGAGCCGGCAAATCCGCATGAGCATTGCTGAAAAATTTGTCACCATGGAGTACGGCCCCGCGCCGGAAGAACCCAAAGAGGCGCTCGGCTGGCTTGACCGCCACTCTCGCCGCTTTGGACATTTCATCCACGGCACCTGGGTGCAGCCGTCTGCCGGGCAGTATTTCGACACCGACGATCCTTCCACCGGAGAAAAACTCGCCAGCGTTTCGCAAGGATCGGCGGCCGATATCGATGCCGCAGTAAAAGCTGCTCGCGCGGCGTTCCCCGAATGGCAGGCCCTCAGCCCGCACTCCCGCGCGCGTTATCTCTACGCGCTGGCAAGACAAGTCCAGAAACATTCCCGGCTGCTCGCCGTGCTTGAAACCATGGACAACGGCAAGCCGATCCGCGAAAGCCGCGACATCGACATTCCGCTGGTCGCCAGGCATTTCTACTATCACGCCGGCTGGGCGCAGCTGTTGGAACAGGAATTCCCAGGCTTCACCGCCTGCGGCGTCGTAGGCCAAATCATCCCGTGGAATTTTCCCTTGCTGATGTTGGCGTGGAAGATCGCTCCTGCTCTGGCGACCGGGAACACGGTGGTGTTGAAGCCGGCCGAGTTCACTCCGCTCACCGCGCTGGCCTTTGCTGGAATTTGCGAGGAGATTGGGCTGCCCGCGGGAGTCGTGAATATCGTTACCGGGGATGGGTCAACAGGCGAGGCCCTGGTCAAGCATCCCGATGTCGACAAGATCGCCTTTACCGGATCAACCGAAGTAGGTCGCGCTATTCGCACCGCGACCGCAGAGAGTCACAAGCGGCTTTCCCTCGAGTTGGGCGGAAAGTCCCCCTTCATCGTGTTCGACGACGCCGATCTCGACGGCGCAGTCGAAGGCCTGGTGGATGGAATCTGGTTCAACCAGGGACAGGTGTGTTGCGCCGGATCGCGCCTGCTGATGCAGGAGAGCATTGCGGAGGCGTTGATCGGCAAAATTCGCGACCGCATGAGCACGCTGCGCGCCGGACCGCCCCTCGACAAGGCTATCGACATCGGCGCCATCGTGGCCCGCGTGCAACTGGATCGCATCCAAAAGCTGGTGAATCAAGGCATCGCCGAGGGGGCAACGTGTTGGCAGCCTCAGATCGAGATGCCGTCGCGCGGACTCTATTTCCCACCCACGCTGCTGAGCAATGTGCATCCCACTTCTATCGTGGCGCAGCAGGAAATCTTTGGCCCGGTGCTGGCCGCAATGACATTCCGCACTCCCGCGGAAGCTGTCGAGCTCGCGAACAATACTGTGTATGGTCTGGCATCTTGCGTATGGAGCGAGAACATTAACGTTGCCCTCCAGGTGGCGGCGCAGATCAAAGCCGGCGTGGTCTGGGTCAATTGCACGAACCTGTTTGATGCCGCCTGCGGTTTTGGCGGATATCGCGAAAGCGGGTACGGACGTGAAGGCGGGCGCGAAGGTCTCCTCGAGTATCTCGAACCCGCATGGTTCAAGGGCGCACCCACTCTGCCTGCAGCCAAGCCTTCTCCCGCAGAGGGCTCTGAAGAAGAAACCGACACAGCTGTCCCGGCGATCGATCGCACCGTAAAGCTCTACATCGGAGGGAAACAGGCGCGGCCCGATTCCGGCTACTCCATGCAGGTGCGTGGCCGCGACGGCCAATCGCTGGGCGAAGTTCCTCTGGGCAATCGCAAGGACATCCGCAACGCCGTCGAGGCCGCACGCAAGGCCGCGAACTGGGGCAAGAGCACCGCACACAACCGTGCACAGGTTCTTTACTACATGGGAGAGAACCTCTCGCAGCGGCGCGACGAGATTGCGAGCCGCCTTGCGCAGGCGGTTGGTGAGGAGCAGGCCGAGGCGGAAGTCAACCTGGGCATCGAGCGCATCTTCTCCTACGCCGCATGGGCCGATAAGTTCGATGGCGCCGTGCACAACCCGCCCTTCCGCAACATCGCGATTGCGATGAACGAGCCGATCGGGACGGTGGCCGTCATCTGCCCGCAGGAGGCGCCGTTGCTCGGTTTCCTTTCGACCGTGATGCCGGTGTTGGCGATGGGCAACACGGCCGTGGCCATTCCGTCGGAAACATATCCTCTCATCACGGGCGACCTCTATCAGCTTTTCGATACCAGCGACCTGCCCGGCGGTGCGGTAAACATTGTGACCGGCTTTCAGTCCCAGCTTCTGAAAGTGTTGGCTGAGCACGACGACATCGACGCCATCTGGTGCTTCGGGGATGAGGCGAGTGCCGCGGCGGCGAAGGCTTACTCAGTCGGAAACCTGAAACAGGTCTTCACCAACGAAGGCCGCGCGATTGACTGGTTCGACCCGAAGCAGGGTGAAGGCCGCTGGTTCCTGCAGCATGCCACCCAGGTCAAAAATATCTGGGTCCCGTACGGCGAATGACGGAGCGTGATGGGTCCCACTTACTCTCCCCGAGTCAAAATCTGCTGCATCAGTACCGTCGAAGAGGCTGCGCTGGCAATTGAGTGTGGCGCGTCGGCCCTTGGCCTGGTTTCGGCGATGCCCAGCGGCCCGGGCGTGATCGGAGAAGACCAGATTGCGGAAATTGCCGCCACGGTACCGCCGCCCATCGCCACTTTTCTGCTCACCAGCCAACAAGACGTAGAAGAGATTGTTGCGCAACAGCGCCGCTGCCGGACAAACTGCCTTCAGCTTTGCGATTGCCTCACCTCCGGAGCGCATGCCGACCTGCGAGCCGCCTTGCCCGGCATCAAAATCGTGCAGGTCATCCATGTGACCGGGCCAGAGTCCGTCGATGAGGCGGTTGTCATTGCGCCTTCCGTGGACGCCATTCTGCTGGACTCCGGCAATCCTGCGCTCGCAGTCAAAGAACTGGGAGGCACGGGCCGGAGTCATGATTGGAGTCTTAGCCGGCAAATCCGGGAGCAGGTGAACATCCCGATCTTCCTCGCCGGCGGCCTGAACGCGACCAATGTCGCGCAGGCCATGAACGCAGTCGCTCCTTTCGGACTTGACCTGTGTTCGGGCGTGCGCACCGACGGAAAGCTGGATCCTCAAAAACTGCGCGTGTTCTTTGCCGCCGTCCACAACGCCGAACGACAACTCACTGCAGTGTAGTTCGGAGAAGCATTGCGACGACGCCATCGGGATTATTAGCGGGCGACGCCTTCTTGGACTGCTGAAAAGCTATCCCGAAAGCGCGAGTCTGATTACGTGCTTCTTCGTATCAAGGCAAGCCTTTAAAGACTGCCCAAAAACTCTAGTGACGCCGTGAGATCTGATTGGGTTTTTTCAGGCACGCCTCACAGACTGCTGAAGAAACTCTCAAGGCACCGCGTGATCTGATTTCCCTTGGTTCGTATAAAGGCACGCATTCTCTGGCTACAAGAACTCTCATGACGCTCCGAGACCTGATCGCCTTTGGTTCGTATCAGGGCACGCCTTCACAGCTTGCGGAAAAACGCGAGATTTGTAGCGCCGGCATCCTGCCGGCTGTCTAGAGGGCGTCCCGCCCTCGGAATTAGCCGGCGAGACGCCGACGCTACCTTCCTTGTATCAGGGCACGCCTTCAGGCGTGCCGTAACGGCGTCGAAATGGCCCGGCTTTAGCCGCGGTCTCACTACCGCATCCAATCGTGCTAAGTCTGCGTTCCCGTTGACAACCTCGCGTACCGCTGACTAGACTCGCCCTTCTTTCGTCATTCGAAAAACTTCTATGCCCAAGCGTCCGCGGATCGCAGTCGTAGGCAGTGCGAACATCGACCTGACAACCTTCACCAGCCGTTTCCCTAAGCCAGGCGAAACCATTTTCGGAGACTCGTTCGACCTGGGCTTTGGCGGCAAAGGGGCCAACCAGGCCACGGCCTCCCGGCTGTGCGGCGCGGAAGTGTTCATGATCGCCCGCGTTGGCAGTGACCTGTTCGGACCTGCCACCATCGAGAATTTCAAGCGGCTCGGGATTGATACAACTCATGTGAAGCAACTGGAAGGTGTGTCGAGCGGCGTGGCCCCCATCTTCGTCGAGCCCAGCGGACAGAACCGCATTTTCGTCGTGAAAGGCGCCAACGACCGCCTGATGCCAGCCGACGTCGACGACGCCGCCGATCTGCTGAAGACCGTCGATTGCATGGTCCTCCAATTCGAAATTCCGCTCGAGACCGTCTACCACAGCGTGCGTTTTGCCCATGCCAATGCCATTCGCTGCATCGTGAATCCCGCACCCGCCGCGCCGGTCGACCTTAAAGCGCTAGCCGGGCTCGACTACTTTGTTCCCAACGAAAGCGAAGCGGAAACCATCACCGGGATGCCGGTGCGCAACCTCGAAGACGCCAAAAAATGCGCGCAGACTCTGCTTGCCGGGGGAGTGAAACGGGTGATCCTCACCTTGGGAGCCAATGGCTCGCTGTTGGCGGGACACGACGGTATGGAACATATCCCTGCATTCCCGGTGAAGAGCGTCGATAGCACGGGAGCCGGCGACGCGTTCATCGGCAGCTTCGCCGTCTTCCTCGGAGAAGGCCTGCCCGAGCGCGAGGCGGTCCGCCGCGCGAACCTCTACGCCGGCCTTTCGACCACCGGCGTGGGCACGCAAAAGTCGTTCTACGATCGCGCCCGTTACGACGCGGAATGGGCAAAACGCGCCGCTGCCTAAAAGCTTTTCTCTGCGTCCTCTGTGGATATTCTCTGCGACCTCTGCGTTTAAAAGCTTTTCCCTTCCCGAACTCATGTTCGCAACATCGTTTGAGCTCTCTGAATCGTTCAAAGCTGCCACCGACCGCAGGTCACGATGGAGTTTCTCTCCGAAATTCACGCTGCGCGTGCGTGCCGTATTTGCAGCAGAAGTCCACAAAACTCTTGACTTCACAGGCCTAAATCCAGTTATATGAGCGCACTCCGATCAGGGACCTCCGATGTGCTTCGTGGGGAGCGAGCGTCCCGTTCGTATTCGGTGTGATCCTCCAGGGGGATATTCATGCTGAACAAGAAAGCGCTGCTGCTCGTCTTCTGCTGTTCACTCCTTTTGACAATGGCGCCGCTTCTGTATGGGCAAGCGACTGGAAGTTTCTCAGGGACTGTGTCTGACAAAACCGGGTCCGTAATCTCGGGCGCAACCGTACGAGTGACGTCGCAAGGCACGGCTCAGGAGCGCGACGCCAAGACCGACGATACCGGCCACTACCTCATTCCCTTGGTGCCGATCGGCGCATATACGATCCGAGTCGAGTCGCAGGGCTTCCAAACCACCGAGCAGAAAGACATTCGTCTGCAGGTCGACGAGCACCTTGATGTCAACTTCACCATGGCGCCGGCGTCGGTGTCCTCGACGGTGGAAGTAAGCGCTACGGAAGTGGCGGTGGAGACCTCGAATCCGACCTTGGGCCAGGTCATCACCTCCGAGCAGGTGGCCGACCTCCCTCTGAATGGACGCGATTTCGTGCAGTTAGCTACCCTGACTCCCGGAACCACCCAGGAAACCAACCCTAACAGCTTCTTCAACGGCGGTCCCAGCAGCGAAGTTTCGACCCGAGGCTCATTTTCCCTCTCAGTGGGCGGATCGCGCGCCAGCAGCACGGACTGGTTGTTCGACGGTAACGACAACAACGAATTGACCGCTGGCGGAATTGCCATTCTTCCGTCGATCGATGCCATCCAGGAATTCAAGGTTCTCAGCTACAACTTCTCGGCCGAGTACGGCACGCGTGCGGGTCCGGCCGTGCTGATTACAACCAAGTCGGGATCCAACCAACTGCACGGAACCGTCTTCGAGTTCTTCCGCAACACCGCTCTGGATGCGCGCAGCTACTTCGCGACCTCCCGCGAGAAGTTCAATCTGAACCAGTTCGGCGCCTCGGTGGGTGGGGCCCTCGAGAAGGATAAGACGTTTTTCTTTGTAGATTATGAAGCCAAGCGGCAAGTGCATGGGCAGCCGTTCATCGGTCTGATTCCGACGCCCGCGATGATCAATGGTGACTTTAGCAATGACCCGCTGGGGACGCCCCGTCCCGGCACCTTTGATGCGAGCGGGAGCGGCCCGGGAACCCTGAATGCCGACGGCTTCCCGGACTTAGTCAACCCGTACGCCGCGGCACTATTCACGCCGTTCATGTGCAACGGTGGCGTTCCAGTGACTCCGAACGCTAATGGAACTCAGACAGGCGGAACTCCTTGCAACATCATTCCCAGCGGCTTTCCCACAGACCCGACACCGGGGATGATCGACCCCGTGGGTCAGGCGATGCTGAAGCTTTTCCCGACGCCCAACGCGATCAGTCCCAGCACGATCACGAACTTCGCCAGCGTGCCAGCTCGAACCTTGGATGAAGGTAAGTTCGATGTTCGCATCGACCACAACTTCTCCTCGAAAGACTCCCTGTTCGCACGCTTCAGCTACGATCAGGCTGTCTCATTCATCCCGGGCGGTTCGCCCGGGTTCGCAGCTCCAAGTCCGTTCGCCAGTACGCAGAACATTACCAACCACGGGCGCAATGTCGTGGTCTCGGAAACGCATATCTTCTCGTCGAACAACATCAATCAGCTCAGCTTTGGATTCAATCGCATTTTCAATCACATCAAGTCATTCGGCGATCAGACTTGCGAAGCGGCGAACCTCGGGATTCTGGGCGCAGACCTCAACACCAAGTGCAACGGGCTGCCGGGATGGTCGCAATCCTCCAGTGACTGCATGAGCTGCGGCTTGAGCGCCACCCTGCTGGGCAACTACTGGGGACTCGGGGATCGCGGGTTCGCCCCATTTCAGGGCGGAACCAACGTGTTCTCGATCTCCGATTCGTTCGACATGATTCGCGGCCACCACAACATCCGCGTCGGCATGCAGGTCCGCGCCAATCAGATGAACGTGGAAACCAATGCCTTCCAGGACGGTTTCCTCATCAACTTCACCCCCGCCGTCACCGGCGACAGTGCGGCTGATTTACTTCTGGGTCAACTGGATGGTACCCTTCACGACCAGACCTACTTCGGTGCCACCACTGGTCGGCGCTGGAAGCTATTCCGTCCCTATTTCCAGGACGACTGGCGCATAACCCCCAACCTGACCCTGAACATTGGGGTCGCGTGGGCGATCGTCACACCGATTACCGAAGCACAAAACCGTCAGGCGAATTTCGACATTGCCAGCGGAAAGATGTTCGTAGCAGGACCGGCTCCCATCACCGGCTGCAGCTTCTGCGTTCGCAGCGATGGCCGAGTCGGTATCCAGATGGATAAGTCTGCCGTAGAGCCGCGCATTGGGATCGCCTGGAAACCCTTCGGCCTGCAGAACACCGCAGTTCGCGCGGGCTATGCCATCTTCCACGACTCTTCTTGGAACCAGGGCGCACAGGGATTGTGGGAGAACCCTCCCTATTTTGCAGATTTCGGGAATTTCGCAGGGGTTTGTCCGTTCGGGCAAACAAGCACAGCGAGTGGGACGCCTTGTGGTGTAGGCCATATCATGACTCCACTTTTAGCCTCAACCAATACGGTGCCCCCGAATCCGGCGTTCTATTTCGGAAACGTGCAATCGCAAAATCTGAATTTCAAGCAGGGGATGGTCCAGCAATACAATCTCAACATCGAGCACCAGTTGCCGGGCAATGTTGTCCTGACTGCCGGATACGCTGGCTCGCACAGCACACACATTCTGGTAGATGGCTTGAACCTCAAGCTTACTTCCCCAAAGGCCTGCGGAACCGTCCCGGGCTACACGTTGGGTTGTGGATATGTGACTCCTGCGAATGGTCCCCAGTATTCCCTCATCCAGAACTATCTCAACAACAACGACGTCGGCCGGGCGCGGTACGACTCTCTCCAGATCAAAGCTGAGACCAAGAGTTCACGGCACGGTCTATACGCTTTGCTCGGATACACGTGGTCAAGAACCTTCGATTCCGGAATGCCCGACGGGTTGGGGACGTTCCCGGGGGCGGTTTACTGGCCATTGCCTGGCGCTCAAAAAGCCGATTGGGCCCTCTCCGCAATTAATGCCAACAATCAGTTCACCGCCAGTGTTCTCTACGATCTGCCCTTCGGAAGAGGCAAGCAGTTCGGAAGCAACTGGAACGGTGTGACCAACGCCTTCTTTGGCGGTTGGTCAACGAATGTCATCGAAAGGGTTGTGTCGGGCTTTCCGCTCTTCGTAATCGACAGCGACAACACATCGGGTGTGCCTTTCTTCTGGAACGGTGGTAGCGGGTTTAATCGGCCCTTCCAGGTTGGCGATCCGAACAAGGGCGGGCAAGTCGCAGCAAATCCGGGCTGTGTCGCACCTGCCAAAGTGCACACGCTTCAAAATTGGTTCAACCCTTGCGCCTTTGTCAGCACAAACGCAAATCCGGCAACCGTCGGAGAGCTCGGGACGGCTTCGCGCACGCCAGTTAATGGCCCCCGGTTTGTGAATACCGATTTCTCTCTTGTCAAGAACTTCAGGCTGCCCTTCCGCGAAGGGATGGACTTGCAGTTCCGCACCGAGTTCTTCAACCTGTTCAACCATGCACAATTCTGGTTAACTGGCAACCCCTCCGCCGGCAATATGCAAGACGTTGCTTCACCTACAACCTTCGGGTTGGTGAACAGCACGGTCAACAATCCGCGCGTAATGCAGTTCGCGCTAAAACTGAAGTTTTAGATCAGCAGTTGAAGTTATTGTTGGGCAGGCCGGGTATAGGGCTAAAGTCCCGTTTACCAGGTCTGCCCTTCTCTTTGCCTTCGAATGCCTTTATCGGGAGACTTCATGAATCCTTGGGGACCGATTTCCCTTTCCGTATTGCTTCTGAGCTTCCTTCTCGCGCTCTCCGCCTCCGCCCAGAAAATCAAAGTCATCGTCGACCAGGACGCCCGCGGCCCCGGCACCAGCGACCAGCAGGCCATCCTCGTGTTTCTGCAGTCGGAGAAGTTCGATGTGCTCGGGATCACGACCGTCAGCGGCGACCAATGGGTGAAGGAAGAGACGCAGCACGTTCTGCGTCTGCTCGAAATCGCCAACCGCACCGACGTCCCGGTCATCGCTGGCGCGGAGTTTCCCTTGCTCAACTCGAAGGAAGAAAGCGAACGCTGGGAAGCCTTGTACGGAAAATTCGAATACAAGGGGGCGTGGACTGATAAGTTCAAGGCCAATCGCTCCATCGTGTTCGAGATGCCCTACCACGATCCCAACGTGGTGCCACCGATGCCCGAAGGCGAACCGCACATCGAGGCCGCATCCGGCACCGCGGCCGAGTTCATCGTGCAGATGGTGCACAAGTATCCCGGCGAAGTGGTGCTGTGGGCGGGTGGACCGCTCACCAATTACGCCCTGGCGCTGAAGCTCGATCCATCCGTGGCGACGCTGGCGAAGGAATTCGTGATGATGGGCGGCGGCCTCTACGCCGACAAAGGCGCGATCGATCCGGGCGCGATCGATGCCCGCCGCGAATTCAACTGGTGGTTCGATCCCGAGGCCGCCCGCATCGTTTTGCGCGCACCCTGGAAGAAGGTGACCATCACGCCCATCGATATCTCGGTAAAGACACGATTCACGAATGACATGAAGGCCACCATCTCCAAAGCGGGTACGCCGGTGACGAAATATCTCGACCAGTATTCCCTTCCCGGTTACATGTGGGATGAGATTGCCGGCATCGCGCTGATCGACCCTTCGATCATCACGGGGCAAAAGCAGCTCTATATGGATATCGATGTCGATCACGGCGCCAGCTACGGCAAGACGATCTTCTGGGACGCGAAGGCGCAGGTGCCGCCCTATCTCCGGCTGGCCAACGTGCAATTCGATATCGACGCTGAGAAGTTCTACAAGATCTATATCGATTTGATGACGCGAAAACACTAGTTTCAAGTTTCGAGTTTCAAGTTTCGAGCAGGCCGCTTCGAACTAGGCTGCACCCTCGAAACCCGAAACTCGAAACTCGAAACTCATCTTGGTCGCATTACGAGATAACTGATGAAGTTCTGCCTACTTCGGTTTTCGATCGCCGCGCTTGTTCTCGCAGGCTCGCTCTCCTTCGCCCAGCCTCGCCGCAAGGTGATCATCGATCAGGATTGCTCCGGGCCCGGCGGCAGCAACTTACAGACGCTTCTGCTGCTGTTGCAGTCGCCCCAGGTCGAAGTTCTTGGCATCACCGTGGCCAGTGGGGACCAGTGGCGCGACGAGGAGGTCGCGCACACTCTGCGTCTCCTCGAAATCATCGGACGCGCCGACGTTCCGGTTGTCCCGGGCGCCGTTTTTCCTTTGGTCCGACGTCGCGAAGAAGCCCAACTCTGGCAGGAACGCTATGGGAAGGTGGCCTACGCGGGCGCGTGGGACGAGCGCTGGTGGCACGAGCCCTACGTTGTCCCGAACCTGCCCGAAGGTCAGACGAAGCTCAAACCTGCCGACGAAGATGCCGCTCATTTTCTGATTCGCATGGTGCACCGCTATCCGCATGAAGTCACGATCTACGAGGGCGCTCCCATGACCGATCTCGCCATCGCCATCTCCATCGATCCCCACCTGCCGGAACTTGCGGAGCAATTGGTTTTCATGGGCGGCAGCCTCAGCCCGCAGACCACCCATCTGGAGTTCGTGAATAATCCCCGCCACGAATTTAACTTCTGGTTCGACCCGGATGCGGCCGAGGTCGTGCTGCGCGCACCCTGGAAAAAGATTGTCTGTACGCCTACCGATATTTCTGTCAAGACCCGCCTGACGCCGGAGATGATCAAGCAGATCGACGCCTCGGGGACAGCCCTCGCCCACTACGTCGCCCGCTATTATCAGCCGGGCCCGGGCGCCGATTTTATGTGGGATGAATTGGCAGCCGCCGCCTGGATCGATCCCGGCATTATTACGAAGCGTGAGACCCGCTACATGGGCGTAGATCTCGATCGCGGCGCAGGCTACGGCAACACGCTTACCTGGAGCGAAAACGACAAGCCCAAACTCACCCGGCCGTCAGTAGAAATCCAGGTAGATCTGGACGCGGAAAAGTTCTATCGCATGTTCATCACGCTCATGACCGCGCCAGTCCAGAATTCCCGCCCGCAATAGCAGTAACTACGCGGCCGCCAGGTAGACGTATCGCAGGATGAACAGCAGGGTAAGAATCCATAGCACGATGCTGACGTCGCGGTATCTGCCCGTGCCTACCTTTACCACCGTGTAGCCGATCACTCCCAGGCTCAGGCCCGTGGCGATACTGAAGGTGAGCGGCATGGTCAGCATCGTGAGAAATGCCGGGAACGCTTCGGTGAAGTCGTTCCAGGCGACATGCGAGATCGATTGCGTCATCAACGCGCCTACAAGGATCAGGGCCGGTGCGGTAGCAAACGCCGGAATCACGCCCGCAATCGGCGAGAAAAACATCGCCATCAGGAATAGCAGGGCTACGAAGACGTTGCTCAAGCCGGTGCGCGCCCCTGCCGCCACTCCGGACGCGCTCTCGATATAGCTGGTCACTGTCGATGTCCCCGTCAACGCGCCGAATACCGTACCCACTCCATCCGCCAGCAGAGCGCGTCCCACGCGCGGGATGCGGCCATCCTTCACGAAGCCACCCTGTTCGCAAACTCCAACGAGCGTGCCTACGTTGTCAAACAGATCGACAAAGAGGAAAGCAAAAGTAATTTCCAGCAGGCCCAGGTGCACCGCGGCACGCAGATCCAGTTGCAGAAACGTGCCGCCCGGGTGAGGCATCGAGAGCCACGCTGTGGGCCAGTGCGTCAGGCCGCGAAGGATGCCGAAAAACATGGTTCCCGCGATCCCGATCAGGATCGCGCCATTGACCTTGCGTGCCATCAGGATCAGTGTGAAAACCATCCCGAAGCACGCGGCCTGGACCTCGGGCAGCGATACGTTTCCGATGCCGACGAAAGTCGCGGGATTTGCCACCACCAGCTTCGCATTCCGCAAGCCCACAAACGCGATGAACATTCCAATGCCCGCGGCCGTGGAGTGCTTCAAGCAGTTCGGAATTCCGTTGACGATCTGCTCGCGCACGCGGGTGATGGTGAGCAGGACAAATAATATTCCCGACAGAAAAACAACTCCGAGCGCCGTGCGCCACGGAATTCCCATGCCCAGACATACGGAGTAGGTGAAATACGCGTTCAGCGACATGCCCGGCGCCATGGCGATCGGGTAATTTGCATACAGGCCCATCACCAGGGAAGCCACCGCCGCCGAGATGCACGTCGCAAAGACGACCCCGTCCGCGGGCATTCCCGCCTGCGCCAGAATCTGGGGATTGATCACGACGATATACGCCATCGTCATGAACGTGGTCACTCCACCAACCAGCTCACGCCGTATAGTCGTGTGATTTTCAGTGAGTTTGAAGAAGCGATCGAGCGAGTTTGCGTTCAGCGAGCGCCCCCAGGATGAGAAGCCGTCAACCCATCCGACAACAAATTGCGACGGACGCTATCAGTGCGATTGCGCCGGCGACTTCGGGTCGCGGAGAGTATAAACAAATTGGGGAATCTCGCGCCCCTCTTCTTCTGCCTGCTGCGCCGTTTTTTCGGAGATCTGATCGTAAACTTTGATCTCCTCCTCCGCTTTCCTCTTTTCACCCGTACGGCGGTAGACTTGCGCCAGACGATAATGAGCTTCTTCCAGTTGGGAATCGGCCGAAATCGCCGTTTCATACGCCGAGATAGCCCTGGCAAGGTCTGATCGCTCTTCAGAGAGAATGCCCAATTGCAGATAGCCGCGCGCCAGCCGGGGATCCAGCAGGACAGCTTTTTCCAGCAAGCTCTCAATTTGCGCGGCACTCCCGGAAGCGCCGGAACTCTTCTGGTGTTTCCACAACGCGACGGCATAGTAGTAATTCGCCAGGGCATTCTCGGGCTGTAGACGCGCGAAGCGCTCCATTCTGGCGAGCAGCGCCGGCGGCGCCAAGGGATTCGCTGCTTGCATTTTGCTGAGAACAACGTAGGGCCCGGCATCAGCGGGGTTCAGGTCCGAGGCATCGCACACGTATTTCGTAGCCAGATCCGACGATCCGGTTGCGTACCAAGCTACGCCCAGGCCGACCAGCATCCGCGACGACTGCGGAAACCGGCGATTGCCGGTGCTGAAGACCTCGATGGCCGGCTGCAGCGCGCGGTGGGTGAGCAACTCCGCTCCCCAGTCAAAGTAATTCGGCTCGCTCGGATCGAGTTCGGCTGCGCGCTGGTACTCGCGTACGGCCTCCACCGGGTGTTTCTGCTTCTCCTCCAGATCGCCGAGCAAATGATGAACCTCGGCGCTATCTCGCTTCGTGAGCAGGCTCCGGGCGATTGTCGCAGCGCGGTCAGAATCGCCCCCGTCGGCGTAAACCTGGGCCAGCGCGTAGCCGCTTTCGTAATCATCCGGGCGTATCTGGTGGGACCGCTCCAGATACGGCACAGCCTCATTGGTATGTCCAGCTCGCGCGAGCAACAACCCCAGTTGCTGATTCGCCTCAAAGCTCTGTGGGGCGCGCTTCACGGCCTCCCGGAGGGCTATTTCATCTTTTGCAGAAGGAAGCGGAGGCGACTCCGGCTGCCGGTGGATGGCGACAACATCGCGCGCAAGCGACTGGGACGCTCGAAAAATCGTGTCCGAACCATGTCCGCCGTGGTTCGTCGCGTCGGTCACGCCGGCCACCGTAAACTGGGGCTCGTCAAAAAACTCCGGAGCTTTGGTTGCAGAGCTCAGGGTTGTGTTACCTGCCGGCGCTACCAGGGTGAAGTTTACCTCGCTGGCATGTTTCTCTTTGACGTCGACGGGCCCAGCCGCCGCATCGCCGCTCCCCGCCTTTTCCGCACGCAACGTATACACGCCCTCATGCAGTGCGCTACAGCGGTAAGCCCCGTGCGAATCGGTCTCCACGGTGACGACCTGGTTCGTGCCCTGGAGTTCGATGTGAACCGAGGCCGCCAGAACCGGCTGCCCATGCGCATCCCGGACCACGCCATAGATGATCGCAGCTTCCGATGGAGCGCTCGATTGACCTCGGGCCACGAATGGAGCAGCCGCGACCAGCGCCGTACCCACCAGGAGACAGCAGGCATACCGAGGTTTTAACCGGAAGAAACCCATGAGCAGGATCGCGGGAGTGATTCCGCGCGTTGCAATTCTAGATGCTGCTCACGCCGGCTGCAATCAAGCTGCGGAACGCCGCATATGACCTTGGCAGCCGGTGCACCCAGGTTCTACAATGCACTGCCTTCCAGCCCATCGCGATAGGCAATCGAAGAAGCTGAGGGAACATTCCCCATGAGACGAGCAATGCACGTTGCGCTGATGGCTGCTGCCCTCCTGTCGACGGCCGGCCTGCACGCGCAAAAGGTGAAGGTGATCGTCGATCAGGATGCGCGTGGACCAGCGACCACCGACATGCAGTCTATTTTGATTTTCCTGCAATCCGACAAGTTCGATGTCCTCGGGATCACGACCGTGAC
>Ga0307478_10002425_pt1 | contig 14676 bp, 13 predicted proteins | sample atmos_gasesECM4C_2_FD_203713 | JGI IMG/M metagenome (GOLD analysis project Ga0307478, IMG submission 203713) | Hardwood forest soil microbial communities from Morgan-Monroe State Forest, Indiana, United States - atmos_gasesECM4C_05 | ecosystem: Environmental > Terrestrial > Soil > Temperate...
GATCTTCGGGCCCTGCTCCACCACCGCGATGTCCTTAACGCGCAGCGGTGTGCCGTTCTTGGTCACAATGACCGTGTTCTCGATGTCCTGCACGTCCCTAACAAGACCCACCAGCCGGACGTTTATCTGCTGCAAGCCGGCCTCGATGAAACTGCCTCCCGCATTCGCATTGCTGTTGGCTAGCTGCTGCTCGATCTGGGCCAGACTGAGCCCGTAGGAAATCAACTTGTTGGGGTCCACGCGCACTTGATACTCGCGGGTCGGCCCTCCAAAACTCGCCACGTCAACAATGTTCGGAACCGCCTTCAGATTTTTCTCCACGACCCAGTCTTCAATAGACTTCAGCTCCATCGGGTCGTAGTTGGGGTTCGTGTTTTGCAGCGTGAAGAAATAAATCTGGCCCACCGGACTCCAGTCCGTGCCCATCTGCGGCACCACTCCCGGCGGCAACGCTACCCGTGATAGCCGCTCAAGCACGCGTTCACGGTTCCAGGCATTTCCCTCTTCGTCGTCGAATATCAGCTTCACGTCGGAAAGCCCGAATAAAGAGAAGGAGCGGAGGTGCGTCACGTGTGGGATGCCGTTCATCGTGGACTCCAGCGGAATGGTCACCTGCTGTTCGATTTGCTCCGCGGAGATTCCCGGCCACTGGGTGATGATATCCACGTAGTTGTTCGCCACATCGGGATACGCTTCAACAGGAAGCAGATGAAAAGAAATGGCACCCCAGACCAGCAACAAAAATGCCATGGCTAGGATGATGAAGCGGTTTTCGAGAGCAAAATCGACGATTTTCTCGATCATCTATTGCTCCACCGCGTTCTGGAAGACAAGAGCCGACTGAACCACTTTTGCGCCGGGCTGGATTCCAGAAATAATCTGCTGCATGCTTCCAGGGAGCATTTTCTCCGCAGCGACCTGAACGCGGCGGAAACTGTTGCCGCCGAGCGGGACGTACACCCAGTCCTTGTCGTGCAGATGCAGAACGGCGGTCGCCGGCACGGCCGCGTGCATTTCGGGTTGTTTACCGTAGAAAGTGGCGGTGACAAACATCCCGATGCTCATAAGCCGGCCCGGATTCGGAACCTCCAGCCGAACCTTCGTTGTGCGTATGTTGGGATCGAGAATCGGAAAGACATTGTCAATTCGGCCCTTCAGCACTTTTTTCGGATAAGCGTTCAGATGAATATCCGCATACTCGCCGAGTTTGACGGCATCGAGGTCGTTTTCGTAAACGTCGCACAAGATCCACACGTAGGAGAGGTCGGAAATCATGAACGGATTGGGCCCAGACAATCCCTGCACGCCTGCCGCGTTGCTAACCTGCTGATCGGTGATCACCCCAGAGACGGGTGCGACAATATCAACGATCCCCGAGGGGTGGTCCTTGTCGACTCCGAGTAGCCGCAACTGTTCTGTGGCTGTGTCCAAGTCGACCTTGGCATCCTGTGCGGCGTTCTCTGCCATTTCCAGGCCGCTCTTGGCGATGGCTCCCTTTTCAAACAGGATTTTTGCGCGCTCAAATTGCACACGGGCAAGACGCTCGTCATTCTCAGCCTTCAGATAGAACTGGTAGGCACCGGAAATGTCATTGCTCCGTACCCTCAGCAGCACCTGGCCTTTCTTTACCTCATCGCCTAGCCTGGCTTTGATTTCCACGACGCGGCCGGCTGCCAGGGAGATCACGGGAACTGCTCGAGCAATATCGGGATTCACCACGCCGGTCACATTGAGGGCGGGGGGCGCTTTGTACTCCGTCGCGGTCACCACGGGAAATCGTTCGGGGTGATCCACCTTGAAGTTATTGGCATCCATTTCCGGTTCAACAGTGACGTGAGCCGGCCCCTCAGCCTTTGGATCCGGCTTGCTCTCCTTGCAGCCGGCAAATAAAGAGCCCAGGAGCGACCAGAGAGCTACGCTCGCGATTAGGCTGATCGATTCGCTTTTCACTGGATGACCTCCCGGCCAACCGCGAGATTCAGTTGACTGGCCGCAATCAAATAGGAGCCAACCAGATTCACGTAATTCAATTGCACGTTGCGGTAATCGTTCTCGGCGTTGAGAAAGTCCAGCAAGGCCGCGCCGCCGTGTTCATAGGAAAACCGAACGGTCTCGCGCACCCGGACGGCCAGTTCCAAATATTTGGCTTTGTAGGGCCTCAGCAGAATCAGATTGCTGTTCACCATCGCGTAGGCGGAGTCGACGTCGCTGAAGACCTGAGCTTGCGTAGCATCGAGTACCTTTTGATTGCGGTCGATATCCAACTGCGTGCGCAGCTTTTCGCCCTGGTTACGGTCGAAAACGCGCAACGGGATGCTGACACTCGCGCCGATCGTCTGGTGGGCGTTGGGGTTGGCGAACGAAGAGTTGTAGGTATACCACCCACTGAAAATCGGATCGGTCGAGCCGTTAGCTACGGCAAGCTGGTGGTCTGTTTTCGCCTTGCCGACAGCCTGCAGCGCGGCGCGAAGATCCGGCCGGTTATCCAAAGCCGCCTTCCGGAAGTCATCCAGCGGTGCGAGTTGGTCGTTGTATTCGTAAAGGCCCAGTACATCGAACTGCTCGACCGGTGTACGGTCATTCAGAAGCATCAAGAGCTGAATCTTTGCGGTGCGGAGATTCACTTCGGCGGTTTGCACGTCCGATTCAAATTGAACTCGCTGGAGTTCCAAGCGATCCAGATCGATCTGGGCAATGTCCCCGGCTTCGAAACGATCACGGCTGATCTTCAGCACTTGGTCCCAGTAGTCCAAGTTGTCTTTGGTGACCCGCAAGACCACCTTTGCTTGAAGCGTTCCCACGAACCCGCCGCGCAGAGCGAACAGAAGGGTTCTTTCCAAATCGCTTTGGCCCGATACGGTAATGTCGGTTGCATCTTTGGCGCTCTCCAGTCGCAACTCACGCTTGTGCCGCCGTTCGTGCAAATAGCTAACGGAAGGCGTAAATAGAGTGCCGCTGAACGGCTGCCAGACCCCATTAGAACGTGCGATCTGTGTCCCGTCTGTGAGCAGAGTGAGCTGCGGATTAGGCCGCAAGTAGGCCGTAATCTCGCTCGCTTTGGATTCATCAATTCCAATTTGACCCGCGCGCAAGGTCGGGTTGTTTGCCTCAAACCGCGCTTTCACCTCATCCCACGTCAACGGTTTCTGCGCTTGCGCGTGTCCAGCCAATCCCGTCAGAAAGGCCGAAAGGCATACACCTCGGATAAATCGCCGCATGAACCTACCCTCATGTCTCGAAATCCCTGATGATGATATTGGCTCGACGATACCAGCTATCGACTCGCCGGCTGGGCGTGCACTGGGAACGCCAGACGCGCTCCGAAGACCTTGATCCGCGGAACGATAGTCGCATCCGTCTAAGGAACTTATTACAGACCGGTAGAGGAATGATTACGCGAGGACGACGGCGGGCGGCGAACGCCCTAGCTTGGAATGCATTGGCCGCAGGACCGCTTCACTTCTGTGAGCCTTCGAATGGAAGTGTGAGCCAACCCGATCGTGGCACCCAACTGCCGCTACCATTTCTCCGAGCGTTGAGCGGGATTGGAGTAAGGTGCGCCCGTCGTCCAGCTGGGCCCCAGAGTCGTGCAGGAAATAAACTTGTCTTTCCGCCAGATCTGGAAACAAATCTGGTTTCACGATGACAAAATTACCGTGGCCGTCGTTGATGAGAATCGCCACTACTTGGGACTCCAGAGCCGTCGAGACAATCAAGTCGTTTCGGTCATCGCCATTTACGTCGCGCGAATCGATGCGTAGGCCGCCCAATGGTGCTTCGATTCCTATTGCCGGCCCCGGTCCACTGCTGAATTGCACACGAATGGAGTATTTGCTGTTCGGCGAGCTGTAGCTGTCTACCTGTACCACAGCCAGGTCTGGCAGTTGATCGCCATCGAAATCAGCAATTGCAAAAGGAACGTCAGGGTAGTTCAGGTGGCTTATTGCTTCGCCTCGAGCCTCAGTTGATGCCAGCACGGCAGGGCGACCAGCGAACAGACAACATAGGCAAACCAGGAACAACCTGGTTAGGTGGTAAACGCTTGCCTTTGCGTTGGATAGCGCAAGCATCTTTAGCTTCCTGAGTTCGTCCTCAATCTCGACTGGAATTTGCCCAGATCTACCAGCAGAGAATACCATTCAGGTTCAAGCCGTCAAAGACGTTCCAATCCCAGCGTTCTGCAAAGCATGCGCTGGCGAGAGCGTGACGGACGTCACATTCACTTGTGACGCGTGGCGCGGTGCGCTGTGCCCAATGACCTCTACTCTTTCCTTTGACGCATCGGTCTGGCCCTGGCAAGTGCCATCGGGCCAAGACTGTCCGGCAGCAGACTGAAAACAGTACGTTTAGGGACATGGAGCCGGCGACAGTCTGGCAGGGAACCTCTCTTGGAGCGTCACAACCGTGGCAACGCCATTACAAGCCAAACGCTCTTCCGCCCCCCACCGCGTCCGAATCGCCCAAGTTTACAATGTTTGCGCGAGTGCCTTGGTCTTAGGCTTCGTTCTCGGCTATTTCGTTTCCGGTAGAAAGTCTGCCTCCCTTCCTGTTCAGCCGGCGGCCAACTCGGCGAATTCGGCTGCCACTCATTCCCCCGCTCATCCGGCTCTGACCATCGACCCAATGAAGCAAATGGCAGACATGCAAGAGTCTGCGTTGATCGAGAAATCCAAAGTCGAGCCCCAAAACGCTTCCCTTCTGAGCCAGATCGCTTCGATTTATCAGGGCGCGCACCAGTTTGAGAAGGCCACCGCCTACTATACAAAAGCCTTGAGCATTGATCCCAGAGACGTGAATGCGCGCACGCAGTTGGCGTCCTGTCTGTATTATTCTGGGGAGGTCGATGAAGCGCTTCATCAACTGCAAGTGATACTTAAGTCTGATCCCAAGAACGTGAATGCGCTGTTCAACTTGGGCATGATCAGGTACAAGGGCAAAAATGATGCGTCCGGTGCCATTTCAGCCTGGCGGGAGCTGTTGAGCGACTACCCAAATCTCGACCGCAAGCCAGTTGTTGAGAAAATGATTGCCGAGGCGCAGGCCTCAGGCACGGCCGCTAAATGAAGCTTCGCGGCATCCAAGAAGGAGAGTCAGCGTGACCGAAATCAAAACGACAACGAGTGACACTTGGACCAGCACTCAGACGTTCGCCTTTGCGGCAGTTTGTCTGCTTCTAGGAGTCTGCGCAGGTTGGTTACTGCGAAGGTCCCAGGAGCGTCCAACACCCGCGGCAACTGCTGCTGCAGCTAGTTCGCCGGCGCCGGGCGCGGCTACATCGCCGAACTTCGGCTCTGCTGCGGAATCGCCGTCTCCCGCGCAATTTCAGCAATCCGCAGATGCGCAAGTGGCTCCTTTACTGGAGCAACTGAAATCCAACCCGACGAACGCGGACCTGCTCGCGCAAATTGGGAACCTCTATTACGACGCGAAACAGTATCCCGCGGCCATCGATTACTATCAGCGTTCCCTGAAATCTCAGCCGGCAAATGCTTCCGTCCGAACCGACCTCGGCACGGCATATTGGTACAGCGGCAACGCCGATAATGCCATCATTGAATTCAACAAGGCCCTGTCCTACGAACCCAACAAACCGGATACTCTCTTCAATCTTGGCGTCGTCAAATTGCAGGGCAAAAGAGATGCGGATGGCGCGATCGCAGCTTGGCAAAAACTGCTGGCGACAAATCCAAACTACGAAAACAAGGAAAAGGTCCAGGGCATGATCGCACAGGCGCAGAAACGCTGACGCCGGCTGGCGTGCCCTGCTCAGTCCCGGCTTTTGTTTCAGCATTGCCTCTCAGGGAAGTGGGCCGATGAACGAACGGAAAAACAAGGCCATCATCGTTGGAGCCGGACCCGCAGGCCTGACAGCCGCTTATGAACTCAGCAAGCAGGGTGCCTCTGTAGTAGTGCTCGAGAGCGACCCGCAATACGTCGGCGGCATCTCGCGCACGGTCGATTACCACGGATATCGCTTCGACATTGGCGGCCACCGGTTCTTTTCTAAGTCCCGCGAGGTGGAAGATCTCTGGACCGAAATACTCGCTGCAGACATGCTTCACCGCCCGCGCTCGTCAAAGATCTACTATGACGGCCAGTTTTACGCCTACCCTCTGAAACCATTTGAGGCGCTTTCCAAACTCGGTGTTTTTCAGTCCGCCCTGTGTGTGTTTTCTTTCCTGTATGCTCGCTTGAACCCCACGCCGAACCCGAGGTCCCTCGAAGATTGGGTGGTGAACCAGTTTGGCCGGCGGCTTTTTCGGATTTTCTTCAAAACGTACACCGAAAAAGTCTGGGGCATGAGCTGCCGCGAAATCTCTGCGGACTGGGCGGCACAGCGCATCAAGGGGCTGTCGCTCGGGTCGGCAATTCGGAACGCCCTGCTGCCGAAGCGCAAATCCAAAAATCAACAGAACGTCGTAAAGACTCTGATCGACACGTTTCGTTATCCGCGGCTGGGTCCGGGCATGATGTGGGAGGTGTGTGCAAAGAAGGTTCGCGCGATGCGTGGTGAGGTGCTCCTCGGCAGAAGTGTCATCGGCTGCCAATTCGCTTCCGACAGCTGTACCTGGAAAGTCTCGGCCCGCGCTCCCGACGGTACGGTGGAGCAATACTGCGGTGAACATCTTATTTCTTCGATGCCCATCCGCCAGCTTGTCGCGCAGATCGAGCCGCGACTCCCGGAAATGGCCGTGCGCTCCGGCAATTCTCTGCGCTACCGCGACTTCCTGACCGTTGGCTTGATTCTGCGCGAGCGCAATCGCTTCAATGACAATTGGATTTACATCCACGACCCGAGCGTGAAGGTTGGCCGCGTGCAAAACTACAAGTCCTGGTCGCCCGAGATGGTTCCCGACCCCAGATTCTGCTCGTACGGGCTGGAGTATTTTTGTTTTGAAGGCGATGGCCTGTGGACCTCAAGGGATGGGGACCTGATCGACTTGGCCAAAAGAGAGCTGGAGCAGGTCGGGCTCGCTTCTGCGGAAGATGTTGTCGAGGGTTGCGTCATCCGCCAGTCCAAGGCCTATCCGGTCTACGACGACGACTACAAGCGCCACGTCGAGGTCGTCCGCCAAGCACTTGAGGCGCACTGTCCTAATCTTCACCTCGTCGGCCGCAACGGGATGCACAAATACAATAATCAGGACCACGCGATGATGACGGCCATGCTGGCGGCTCGAAATATTCTTGCCGGCACGAAGAAATTTGATCTCTGGGCCGTGAACGAGGATGGCGAATACCACGAAGCCGGGGAAGCAGGCGAACAAACCACGCCGGATTTCCCGCGCGTCGCCACGAGCGCTGCCGGAACATGAAGTTTCTTCGAAATCGCTGGTTACAACTCTCCGCTGTGTCTGCTTTGCTTGCCGGCATTGGGATCATCGCGCTGCGTCTGAAATACTCGGTTCTCGATTACGACATCTGGTGGCATCTCAAAGTCGGTGACTGGATTGTCGATAACCTCTCCTTACCGCTCGCCCCGCCGGAATTTCTTTCGCCTGCCAGAACCAGCGCCGTGGTCAGCGCTACTGCGAAGACCAAAAGAAGAACCAAAAAAGTCGTACGCACAGAGCAATTCGTGGTTTTCACCCTGACCTGCCTTCCCTGCTGGCTTCCGCCACAGAGATCGAATGCTTCCTATTCTTTGTCATCGGGAGGCTGCGCTCGAGTGTTTCCTGGGTCAGTGGAATCAGCCTGTGGAACCCTGTTTCGGCCATCATGCGCAACGTCTTGAATTTTGGAATGAGGGAAGCGCTCATCACCAGTGACCCAAATAGCACTGTTCACAAATGCATCTATTGTGCCGAATGGACGCATCCCCTGTTGCTCGGCCTAAGACATTCCCTGATCGGGACTTATGCTCGAAGGAACTTGTGACGCATGACCCTCAGCTTCGTGCGGCTTGACCGGCTTCTGCGTGATATACCCCAACCGTGATGGAAAATCACACAGCCGAATGTAACGAAAACAAATACCTTGTCTAATTATTCGGCAAAGGAAAGGCGAACTTCCCCCGCAAAGTCCGGTACAATGGTATCTTCTCGGAAATCCTATTTCCGTAATCGCTCATCGAACTGGGGACGGAGGTCTTTTGTCTAGGTTGCCTGCGGTTGCGCTTGTTCTGGGTGCTTCTCTATTTCTCCTCGCGGCTGCCTTACAGAGCCACGACGATCCCTCGCCGGCCCATCCTTCCGCCGAGGAACACCGTCTTCGCCTCTATCATACGCACACGGGCGAGCGGATTAATATCGTCTACCGCCGTGGCGACACCTTTTTGCCTGAGGCTGAAGAGCGACTCGACCATTTCCTGCGGGACCACCGCACCGGCGCCGTCATGCATTACGATCCCCACGTTTTCGACATCCTCGCCGATCTTGCCGCTTCCCTCGGCCGTCCCGGCGCGGAAATCGACGTCATCTGTGGCTATCGCAGCCCATGGAGCAACGAGTTCCTCCGCGCTCGCTCGTCCGGTGTAGCCCGAAACAGCCTGCACATGCAGGCACACGCCATCGACATTCGCATTCCGGGCATCGATACACTTACCTTGCGCAACGCTGCGGTCGCGCTGCACCGTGGAGGAGTCGGCTATTATCCGCGCTCCGGGTTCGTCCACGTTGACACAGGCAGGCTACGCACGTGGTGCTACGGCTGTTCTTCCTCTCAGGCCAACCCGGATTGAACCCTTTTCCTTTGTAGGGCGCTTCCTTCTGACGCGGGCCGCGTCTCTCTCGCGTCTTTGTAGCGGCCGCTTGCCGCTTTGAGCGAGCGGGCAGCTTTTTTGCGCGCTCTTCACCGCGCAGCGTCAACCCTATTTCCTCGAGGCATACGCCCGAGTGAAAAGTTTCTCCAAAACTTTATCGTACCCGTAAATGTCTTCGAAGAAATACGTCTTGCCGTCTTCTTTTGTCACCGCTGTGCCGTAGACAATCAGAACGGGAATCGGGCTGGGGAGGTTTACCTGCTGTTGCTTTTCCGCCTTGAACGCGGCGTCGATCCGTTCCTTCGTCCAGCCCGGATTATTCCGCAGGACCCACTCCGCCAAAGCCGCAGGGTTCTCCACTCGGATGCAACCGTGACTGAAATCGCGCCGGCTCTGGGCAAAGAGCCCGGGTGATGGCGTGGAATGCAGATATACGTTCTGGTCGTTGGGAAAAATAAATTTGATCAGGCCCAGCGCATTCTTCGGCCCCGGCTTCTGCCGCACCATCAATTTTCCCGCGCGCAGTTGAGCGAGCACCTCATCGCTCACCACGCCGTCGGTTACGAGCTGCCCGGAATACGTTACCACCTCATAGTTGTTCTTTTGCAGATAGGCCGGGTCCTTCGCAATCTTCGGGATCAGTTCTCCCCGCAGGATGCTCGGCGGCACATTCCAATACGGCCAAAACACTACATACTTCATCTCTTCATAGAGCACGGGCGTTTGCGTGCGCATTGCCCGGCCCACAACCACCGGCATGATCACTTGCGGCTTGACCTGCTCGTCATATGCCCGCAGGAGAAATTCCGGGATATTCACGACAATGGGCGGCTGTTCGAAGCTGTGAGGCACCCAGCGCCAGCGCTCCAGCATCAGGCGCAACTGCTCCACGCGATCGCTCATGGGCCGGTTCAGTTCGGTGATCGTTTGAGGCCCGAGCTTTCCCGCCGCTTCCAGGCCGTGACGTTTCTGAAAGCTTTTCACGCCATCCACTACCTCCCCGGAATAAATTGCGCCTCCCTCGGGCACACTCACGGAAGCCGGCAAGTCTCCGAGAAACTGAAGACGATGAACGAGGCTCTGCAGGCCTTCACAACTTTGTCCGGGGGAGACTGGTTTCGGTACCTGGGGCAGAGGATCAAGCTTCTCCTCTTTCGCGAGTGCCTGATATTTGTGCAACGCTTCGATGGCTCGTTGGTATCCCGCGAAAGGAGGTTCTACCCTTGCCAAGACCTCTTTGACGCTGCTCGCCCCGACGACTCTCTTCCGCAGAAATTCTCCCAGGTCGTACTTGTGCCGCTCCGGATCGAAATCCTTGTGTAGCGTCATTGGGTCCACTTTTCCGAGGTGCAGGTCTGAGATATAGCGCATCGCGGAAACCGTCAGCGCCACATCGAAGTTCGCCAGGCCGGTTTCCGCGTCGCCGCCTGCGTCTTGCAGCGCCCTGAGCTTTCCTTGCCACCTTTCACCGTCATAGTCGATCTTGTCTAAGCCTTTCTCATCCGCATTTTCGAGTAACGCGATCATCTCCAGTGCCTGCGGTGTCGGCTTCCGATCGCGGCTCCATCCCAGTTTGTATCCTGCCTCCTCGTAAAATTGCTTCACGAAAGGGCCATAGTCCGAAAAGTTCGGCCATTGCAGGTCTTCAAGTCGCCCGGTTGCCAGGATGCTGCGCAATTTCTGCTCGCCTGCGGCGCTTAATGCCGTGTCCGCCCCTTGCGCTTTCGCCATCGCCTCGTTCCCCTTACTTCCTGAAGACGAAACGCCACTGGTACAAGATGTAGCGAGCAGACCAACCCACAGATACGCGGACAGACTCTTCCATTTGCTCGTTGTCATCGGTTTCACCTACGCGGTCAGGAACTTATCCGCAGTACTGCGGCTCCGGAGATCGCATCATTCTTTAAGGCGTTCAGTGCCCGGTTCGCCTCCGCCAGTGGATACACCTGCACCATGGTATGAATCGGCACTTCAGCGGCCAGGGACAAAAACTCTTCGCCATCGCGCCGCGTGTTATTGGCCACGCTGCGGATCATGCGCTCCTGGTACAGCAGATCATACGCGAAAGAGGGAATCGGGCTCATGTGAATTCCGCCCAGGATGAGCCTGCCTCCCTTGCGCAGCACCTGCAAGGCAGCTGGGACAATCTCACCTGCTGGAGCAAACACGATTGCTGCATCCAGCTTGACCGGCGGCGCGTCAAGTGTTCCGCCCGCCCATTTCGCCCCCAGTTCCACGGCGAGCTTCTGATGCCTCACGTCACGCGTCGCTGCGTACACGTCCACGCCCCAATGCCGCGCCACCTGAATCGCCACATGGGCTGCAGCGCCAAATCCGTAGAAGCCAAGTTTTTCGCCACGCACCACACCCGCGAGTTTCAGGCAACGGTAACCGATAATTCCCGCGCACAGTAGCGGCGCCGCCTGCTCATCGGGAAAACCATTCGGAAGGGCGTAGATGAAGGCCTCGGGCGCAACCAGATATTCGGCGTAACCGCCATTCACGCTGTACCCTGTGAACAAAGGCTCATCGCAAAGGTTTTCTTCCCCACGGCGGCAATACTCGCAAGTACCGTCCGTCTTATGCAGCCAAGCAATGCCCACTCTCGCCCCAGCGGCAAATCGTTTTACTTCGGGCCCTGACTGCTCAATCACTCCGACCACCTGATGGCCGGGAATCACCGGCGACTTCTTTGGCGGAAGTTCTCCCTCGATCACATGGAGGTCGGTGCGACAAACCCCGCACACCTTTACGCGCACCAAGACTTCGCGGGGGCCCGGACTCGGGTCGGGAAACTCACCATACTCGAGAGGATTCTTTTCGACCTTGGCCGGTGTGCGAAGGAAACAGGCCTTCATTGCAGCACTTCAACTCCCAGTTCCTCCGCACACCAAGGTAGGCGGCCAACACACGTGTTGCGCCCATAATACCGAAAAGCCTGTCACCGCGAAAGAGAAGCATAGCCCTTGTCCATCAGGGTTTTTATGTATCTCGCCGGAACCGCGGTTTTCGCAATTTCATCGCGTTTTGCACGTTTTGCACTCGTCTGCTTGCTTTCCGCGACCTGAAACTCTAAGCTTTCGCTGCTATGCCCAACTTCTCTCCCCAGTTCCTGACACTCGGATTCATCTTCTATGTGGCGTTCCTTTTTTCAACCACCTGCCATGAAGCCGCTCACGCTCTGGTGGCAAAGCTTGGGGGCGACTACACCGCCGCACTCGGCGGCCAGGTTTCCCTCAATCCGATTCCTCACATTCGCCGCTCTCCTTACGGCATGGTGATTTTCCCGCTGCTGAGCTTCTTTCTTCTCAATGGCAGCATGATCGGATTTGCCAGCGCCCCGTACGATCCCGATTGGGCTCGGCGTCATCCACACCGCGCGGCCTTGATGGCGCTGGCCGGTCCTGCCACTAACTTTTCCCTCATGCTCCTCGCCGCTCTGGCCCTTCGCATTGGAAACTCTCTCGAACTGTTTCACTGGGATCCTTATTCGGGGCCGCATGGCTTCGCTTCTTTATCCCTATTTGTGCTCTTCTCGCTGAATCTGCTCTTGGGTGTTTTTAATCTCCTTCCGGTTCCGCCGCTCGACGGCAGTTCCGTCATCATGCTGTTCATGGGTGAAGACCGCGCCCGCTCCTACCTCGATTGGGTTCGAGGAGGCACCTTCGCCATGCCAGGCATCCTCGTGGGCTTGCTCATCTTTCGCTATATCTTCCCGCCAATCCAAACCTTCGTCGCTTCTCTGCTCCTCTAGGAGTGGATCGGGCACCCGGGCATTGCCCCGGCGCGTTCGGCTTCGCACCCAACTCGCCCGCGCTCCACTGGACCGTGCGGCACTCTCGACCTGGTACAGCTTTTCTGCTCCTGTCCGACGATTGCCCCTTCGCCTTGGTTGCACTGCTCTTCCGTACCGTAGACTTAATCTTTTCGGGGCCGTATCGTGCTTCGAGAAATCTGTCGGCCAGTTCTCCCGGCGAGCTGGTCCTAGGGAGATGCACGACTGTCCTTGCCGGCAAATTCCGCCATTTTGACGTTCGTTCGGTGACTCAACGGCGCACTCCGACAGGCCATCGTAATCGCGACTTCGGGGGTCAGGGCAAGCGTCACGCCGTGCATGCAGTCTCGAAATGAGCGTCCAGCACTGAGGGATTATGAACACCGTGGCAAAACTCGCTCTCTTTTCCTCACCATTTCTATGTGCCGCGCTTTTTCCGCCAAATGTTGAGGCGCAGGCCCCCCTCACCACAGGCTCGGGTCCTTCAATCCAAACGCACGCCGGGTTTGCCTATCTCGAGCAACCTGCGCCCACGTCCAGCCGCATTCCGATGTACGGGATCGACACCGGCGCAACCGTCGAGGTTTCCCGCCGCTTTGGAGTCCGCCTCGATCTCGGCTACGCGCGTGCCTCTAACGTGCTCTCATCCGGGCATCACAGTGACATTCTCAGCTACCTTGGCGGCCCAGTTTTCTACCCGCTTACCACAAGGCGCATGCAGACCTATGTGCAGTTCCTCGCAGGCGGGGCACGCGTGACCGGAGTCACTCCTTATAATCAGAGCCAATTCCTTACCGGTTACGCCAACGAATTCGCCTGGGCAGGCGGTTGCGGTTTGGAGGTGCGTACGTCTCGTGACACAGCCGTCCGGTTGGGTGCAGACTATTTACACACCTCCTATTTTGATCCGACTGCCGCCCTGCAAGGGCAAGGCAATCTCCGAGCAGTGATTAGCTTTGTTTACTTCTTGGGTCGCGGTTCACGTCGTGGGTACTAAACCGCGCCTATCAAAGTGGGTTCGATCCCATGACCAGCGCATTTTTGGCAGTCCGTTTGCATGGCATCTGCCTCGCCAATTCCAATACCCTGTCTGCCTCGGGACACCCCATAAAATTTTTGAAATTTTTGCGCAAGTACCATTGACTCGCCCCGTCCGCGGTACTAACGTTTGATGTTGGCCCCCAGCCTGGCAATCTCTCCTCTGAGGTCTCCTATGTCCGCTTCAACAATGGAACCACGCACCAGCCAGTCTCGCTTTACCGATGATCGGTGGGCGAAGTACCGTTCTCATAAGCGCGCTGTCGCTAGTCTTCCTTTTCTTCTTGAATGGGACGAAGGCGACAAGCGGCGCTCTGCTAACGCCATCACCGTGGACGTTAGCCATTCCGGCTGCATGGCCGTTGTTGGCGCTGACCTGCCGCTTCGGCGCCAGGTGCGTATCGTGATGCCAAAGACGGGCCGCTCCGCCACTGCCGAAGTAGTCTGGCGCGGCCATGAGGCTTGGGACGTTGGCATCGCCCTAAAGAACCCAGACCCCGCTTTCTGGGGCGTCAAAATCTAAATTTCCGAACTCTCCTTTCTCGCGGTCTCCGGCTGCCTTCGCACCAAGCGCACGCGTGTATCTCGCACTGGCTCATGCGACCCAACCCCATCGGGTGTCTTGGTGCGGATCAGGAATCGCAGCCAGGCGGGCCGCTTTGCAATGATAGACTGCGACCATGGAGCGGATAACCTTTGCACTGAGGTTACATGAGGCTGCGGTCGCCGCCCGTGAATTTGCGCTCGCTCATGTTGAGGAAAAACTGCCTGAGCCGCTGCGCTTCCGGGTTCGCTTGAATTGCTCTTATGACCGGAATCCCCTTCGATCGGATGAGACCCTTTATCCGGAGGACAGCTCGCCGGAACACGCGAAGCGATTCATTCGTTGCACCGAGGACGACGCCGTCACGCTCCTTTGGCGCGACGGCAAAATTCCCGAATGGATCGACATCTCCGTGGTCAATGAAGTCGACTCAACCACCATTCTCGAGCTTAGGTGCTGTGGGCGATTTACATCCGACGAAGAACTTCTCTACCACACCTGGCAGGGACGACCCCCTTTTCATGTCGTCGGCCCCACCTTGCCCCCAAAACACAAACAGGGACAAAGCTTCAGCATCCATCACCGTTCTGAGGTGTGGAGCCAGGCCGACCTGGCAGC
>Ga0307478_10002426_pt1 | contig 14667 bp, 12 predicted proteins | sample atmos_gasesECM4C_2_FD_203713 | JGI IMG/M metagenome (GOLD analysis project Ga0307478, IMG submission 203713) | Hardwood forest soil microbial communities from Morgan-Monroe State Forest, Indiana, United States - atmos_gasesECM4C_05 | ecosystem: Environmental > Terrestrial > Soil > Temperate...
CGCGGAATTGATCGGAGAGGGCGAAAAAAATTACGTCCTGCTACCCACCTTCGTGGTTAGAAGCGGGAACGAGGCTAAAACGATCACAGCCCTCCTGCGGCCGTGGGCGAATGGCGACGGCTATACCACTCGTCTGTTTTTTTCCGAACGTTTTACCTCGAAGGGGAGTAACTGGAACGTCTTCAACATCCTTGGACGGACGTGGCACGCCTGCTCGTGGCAGTCCGTCTCCGAAGATCTCCCATGGCTTGAGATAGTCGCCAGCCATCTACGGCCGCTTCAGTGAAGATCACGATCAAGATCATGAGAGCGCTGTTGATTGCGGTACGGCAGGACCTTGCACGGCCACACGCGTGGGCACATGAACGCGTCGGCTTCCTCATCGCGACTGCCGCCGAACAATCCGGCAACCTACTGGTAACGGTATCTGACTACCACGTCGTTGCAGACACTGACTACGAGCGCAGCGACGCTGTCGGCGCGCAGATCGGACCCGACGCGATGCGAAAGGCGACGCAGGCCGCCTACCGCCCCGCACGATCGCTCTGGCATGTTCACACGCATGGTGGTTCGGGGACGCCCGGGTTTAGCGGTGTCGACTTGCGCAGTGCCAGTGAGTTTGTGCCGGGATTCCTTCATCCGATCCCGAAGATGCCGCACGGGTTGCTCGTGCTAAGCGATGATTCTGCGGCGGGGCTTTGCTGGACGCGCACAGATTCCCGCCCGGTTTCTGTCTCCAACTTCGTCAGCGTCGGCACGCCATTCTCGCGGGATTGGGGGGTTTATGAGTTGGCTTGATCGTCAGAGTTTTCTCGGGCCCAACAGTAATGAGGTTCTCGGGGCGCTGACCGTCGGCATCGTCGGGCTCGGTGGCGGCGGGTCTCACGTCGCGCAGCAGCTTGCACACGTGGGCGTCGGAGGTTTTATAGTTGTCGATCCCGACTCGATAACGGACACGAATCTAAATCGACTTGTCGGCGGGACGCGCGCGGATGTCGCCGCGAACGCACCGAAGGTTGATATCGCTGAGCGCGTCATCAAAGCCGTCAATCCCGCGGCGCGTATTATAAAGCGTTGTTGCGTGTGGCAGGCAGCTGACGACGCATTGAAGCAATGCGATATCGTTATCGCCGCCTTAGACAACGTCCGGGCGAAACATGAGCTAGATGCTTTTACCCGCCGCTTCATGATCCCGCTGATCGACATGGGTATGGATGTGCACGACGTCGGCGGTGGTAGCTATTTAGTAGCGGGGCAAGTTATACTGACTGGTCCCGGTGAGCCGTGCCTGCAATGTCTTGGTATCGTAACGGCACCAGGACTAACCGAAGAAGCGGCGAATTACGGTTCGGCCGGCGGTAATCCGCAAGTGGTCTGGCCGAACGGCGTCCTGGCATCCACCGCAGTTGGCCTGTTTATGCAGGTCGTTGTTCCTTGGAACCGCCGACCTATAACATCGGCGTTTCTCGAATACGACGGCAATCGCCACACGATCGCGGAGGCAGATGTTCTACGGCGCCGCGCCGGCACACGGTGCCCGCACTACTCACCGAAAGATGTTGGTGATCCTATGTTCGACATCAGAAAACTTGCCGCCGCGCCGGTGCGATCGCCCGAACAACCTCCTGTATTGAAGCAGCCATGGTGGCGGCGGTTACTCAGCCAAGTTCGCCCACGTGCGCGACAAGTTGACGGTTCTGACGTGGTCGGTTGATGATCGCACGTCGCGGCCAGAGGCGCCGGTCCGCTGCGCACGCGGCAAGAGCGCAACTGCGGCATCGCTCCAATTTTACCGGTAGCGCTGCCTCTCCGCTCGCTCAGCCCATCGAAGCCAGCTTTGCAAAGCCGGACTTGAACGCCGCCACCAGCGTGTCGATCTCCGCTTCGGTCATCGGCGTGGAGAACGTGCACGTACCCGTGCTGATTATGATGCAACCTTCGTTGTAGAGGTGATCAAGCAACGCCTTGAGTCGGCGCGACTCGTTAGGCGTCGGGTACGCCTCGCGGTAATTTCGTGGCGGCGTCTGCTTCATGTGCACCAGGAACATTGAGCCTGCGCCGGTGACGCTCGCGGGTACGCCCGTCGCGCGGATCGCGCCTTCGATGCCGTTCCTGGCCCGATCGGTCAGCGCGTTCAGGCGCGCCACCGCGGGTGGGTCGAACTTCAGCATCGCCGCCATGCCCGCGGTCATGCTGATCGGGTTGGCCGTGAATGTTCCGGAGTGCGGGAACACGTACCGGGGCGACTGCGGGTTGAGCACATCCATGACTTCGGCGCGGCCGGCGACGGCGCCAATGGGAAATCCACCGCCGATGATCTTGCCCAGCGCGGTCAGGTCGGGCGTGACGCCGTAGCGCGCTTGCAACCCGGCGTGCTCGGCCCTGAAGGTAATGACTTCATCGAACACCAACAGCACTCCGTGGCGCTCGGACCACTCGCGCAGCGCCCTAACGAACTCGACATCCGCCGGACACAGGCCGACGCGGTGCGGCATTAGATCGATCAATACGCACGCGAGGTCCCTGGCGTGCTCGTCCAGGATCGCCAGCGTGCGCTCGGTGTCGTTGAACGGAAAGACAACGACGTCCTTGAGCGCGGACTCGGGTGTGCCGTGCACCAGCGGAACGCTGCGCGGATGGTCGATGCCACCCCAGGTCGCCGGCGTGGAGCCCTGGCTCACCTCGGCGTAGTCGTAGACGCCGTGGTAGGCGCCCTCGGCCTTGGCGATCTTCGGCCGCCCGGTAAATGCGCGGGCCGCTTTCAGCGCGACCATGATCGCCTCCGTCCCCGAGTTCATGAAGCGCATCTTCTCGAACGAGCGGTTGCGGCTGCACAAGTGCTCGGCGTAGCGCACCTCGATCTCGGTTCCCATCATGAACGCGGTGCCGCGGGTCATCTGCTCCGTCACCGCATGGATGATCTCGGGGCAGGCGTGGCCGTGGATCAGGGACGCCATGTTGTTGGAGAAATCGATGCGCGTGACGCCGTCGAGGTCGGTCACGCGGCAGCCCTTGCCGCACTCGACGTAGGTCGGGCCACCCGCCCGCAGGATCGCGTTGCGGCTGACGCCGCCGGGAAGGACTTTGAGGGCTCGCTCGTAGAGGGCGGCGCTGCGCGAGAGGTCGGTTTGCGTGGTCATGTCAGCCTGCTTTGATCGGTTCCGGGTTGCGAAGCAGAGGCGCAGCGGTGCGCTCCTGCACAAAATTGAAATCGATGCCGGGGCTCAGTTCGACGAGCCGAAATCCGTTCGGCGTGACTTCGATCACGGCGAGATCGGTGTAGATGCGGTTCACGACGGCCAATCCCGTCAGCGGAAAGGTGCACTTTTGCACGAGTTTCGCCTCGCCTTCCCTGGTGCAATGCTGGGTGATGACGAAGATCGACTTCACGCCCGCGACCAGGTCCATGGCCCCGCCGACTGCGGGGATGGCGTCGGGCTCGCCCGTGGACCAGTTGGCCAGATCGCCGTTCTGCGCGACTTGGAGCGCGCCGAGCACGCAAAGATCCAGGTGGCCGCCGCGGATCATGGCGAAGCTGTCCGCGTGATGAAAGTAGGCGGCGCCCGGCAACGCCGTCACGCGCTGTTTGCCCGCATTGACCAGCTCGGGATCGCCTTCGCCGGGCCTGGGCGCGGGGCCCATGCCGAGCATGCCATTTTCTGTGTGGTAGATCAGCGAGCGGCCCGCCGGCACGAACCTGGCGACCAGCTCCGGAATGCCAATGCCCAGATTCACATAGGAGCCGTCGGGAATGTCCTGCGCCAGGCGCTGCGCCATCTCCTCGCGCGTTCGCCCGATCACTGGCGGCTTCGTCATGGATACGAGGCTCCTGCTGCGACGAGTTCCGATTCGTGGGCCGGGTGGGCGATGGCGATGACGCGTTCCACGAAGATGCCGGGCGTGACGATCGATTCCGGGTCCAGCTTGCCCGGCTCGACGACCTCGGCGACCTGGACGATCGTGACCTTGCCCGCCATCGCCATCGGCGGGCCGAAGTTTCGCGCCGTCTTATTATAGAGGATGTTGCCGTGGGTGTCAGCGACCCGTCCCTTGATGAGCGAGAAGTCCGCGCGGAGGCCGTGCTCAAGCAGATACTTTCTGCCGCCGAATTCCCGGCATTCCTTGCCTTCCGCCAGTGGCGTTCCCACCGCGGACGGGGTGTAGAACGCCGGGATTCCAGCTCCGCCGGCGCGGATGCGCTCCGCGAGCGTTCCCTGAGGGACCAATTCCAATTTCGTGCGCCCGCTTCGGTAGAGCTCGGGGAAGACGGTGGAGTTGGCGGTGCGCGGAAACGAACAGACGACCTTGGAAACGCGGCCCGCCTTGAGCAGCGCCGCGAGGCCGACCTCGCCGCTGCCGCAGTTGTTGCTGATCATCGTCAGATTCGTGGCGCCCTGGTCGATCAGCGCGTGGATGAGCTCGATTGGACTGCCCGCTTCGCCGAAACCGCCGAACATGATAGTGGCGCCGTCGAAAATGTCCGAGACAGCCTCGGCCGCGCTCGCCACCCGCTTGTCGATCATCGGTTACGCGACTTGAAGAGTCGTGGCACGATCCGGCGCAGTGGCGCGAACCGGCGCCTGTCCGGGAGCCGCCACCCGCGCGTAATCGTACAAGCCGGCCTCGTCGAACAGAACGCGGTCCTCGTAGTCGTCGAACCAGAGCGCCTTGGGGTTGCGGCCGACGATGCAGACCTTGCCGCGGTCGGGGGCGCTGCCGGCGTTCCGAAGAATCTTGAAGATCAAGACGCCATGCTCGCTGCCCGTGAGTCCCGGTATTCCCTCGTTGGTGACCGCCGCCACTTCAGTCTTGCCTTTGTAATGGGTGATGGAAAGGCGCGCGTGGGACTCGACGCCCGACAATCCCTTTTGCGAGGTGTTGAGAATTGTCCACGCGGTCTCGATCGGAACGTTGAACGCCTTGTAGGCGATGATGTCGCGCCCGCAGAAGAAGTAGTGGTTCTCGCCGCCGGCGCGCTTGAACTCGCGTTGCAGAATGCGGAGGGCGTCCGGGTCATCGTTGATGCCCCTCATGATCGGCGCCTGGTTCTCCACGGAGAGCCAGCCGCGCGAGGCCAGGCCCCGCATTCCCTCGTGCGTCGCGGGCACCCATTGCTTGAAGCCCTGCGCGTCCTCGATGTAGTTTCCTTCCGCATCCTTGGCGAGGAACTCGTCGGGGTGCTCGAAGTGCAGCATCATGTGCAGGCCGACCTGCGGGTAGGTCTCGTGGAACCGATCGAGCATCGACAGGAAGGTGCGGTCGAAGCGCTGGGGATAGAACGCCATGTCCTTGGTGCCGATGCGGATCGATTCGACGCCGGCTTCGGCCAGCGCGCCGAGCCAGGCCGCGATCTTTGAATTGTTCAGCACCATCGGGTCGCCGCCCGACATTAGGATCTCGCGCAGCTTCTCGCGTCCGCTTTCGGGGTGGACGCCGCCGTTCTTCGCCACGGCCGCGTTATGCTGCGTGATGTAGGGGATGATCTCGGGAATCGACGCGAGACCCTTCTTCGCGATGGTGCCGTCCTTTCGCTTGATCTCCTTGCGGGCGATCAATTCTTCGCGATAGCAGAAGCGGCAATGTGCCGAGCAGGTCGACACGACATACATGAGTCCCATCTCGTACTTGTGCAACAGGCCCTCGACGGGGCTGTAGTCCATCTGGTGGCCGGGATCCTCCGAGCCCGCTAGATCCATCGTCTCGGCGGGGTCGGCCTTGACGATGCGCTGAATCGCGGCGCTGGTCCTGGCCAGTTCGTAGTAATGGCGCGTGATCTTCACGGGCATCCGGCTTTCAACGTCACGATCGGTACCCTTGAGCACTTTCAGGCGTGTCACCTCGTCCTTGGAGTAAAAGTTGAGCATGTCCTCCGGAGCCTTCTCGTGGAAGAAAGGGCCGAGCCCACTGATAATTTCCCGCTCATAGCGGCCTTCTTCCACGCTCTCGAGAAACTTCTGCTCGCGTGCGGTGGGGACGTGGGGTTGTGGCTGTGTCATCGTTCGGGCTCCATTGCGGGGAAAGAATTAATGTCTATCGATCAGTTCCCCATTTCTACGCCCGAATCCCCATCCTACAAAAGTATTTTGTGGCGAAGGTCGATCGTGCGTCATTTGGAGAATTTGCAGCGCGAAGGCGGCTTCAAAGGATTCAACCAGCACGCGGTCAGCATTATTATCGCGGAGACCGATCCGCGGAAACAACGCGCGCGCTAGCGCGCCAAATCCAAATCCCAAGCACCAAGCTCCAAGGAAGCACCAAGTCTCAAGCTCCAAAGGTGATCTGAGACACTCCCTTTGGAGCTTGGAACTTGGAGCTTCGTTGGGATTTGGGATTTGGAGCTTGGAACTTTTCGCGCGATGCTTTCAGACCACGGGCTCGAGCCTATTGGGAACTATTAAGTACGATCGATTATGGAACCTGTTTACATTCTCGGCGGTGGGCGAACTGATTTTAAGCGCAACCTGAAGAAGGAAGGGAAGACGATCCGCGATCTGATCACGGAAGCGGGCCGCAAAGCGATCGAGGACGCGAAGATCGATCCGGCGGAAATTCAGGCGGCGGCGGTGGGGAACTTCAACGCCGGTCAGTTCACCAAACAGCTTCACCTCGGCGCGTTCGTTCCCGAGATCGATCCGAAGCTGCATGGGATCCCGACGATGCACACGGAAGCGGCCTGCGCCTCGGGTGCGCTCTCGGTTACGCTCGGCGCGCAATGGATCGCGGGCGGCTTTCACGATGCCGTGCTCGTGGTCGGCGCGGAACAGCAGAAAACGATGTCGTCACTCGACGGCTCGGATGTGCTCGGGGCAGCGGCCGATTATCACGTCGAAAAACCCGAATACGGCGACTTCATGTTCCCGAAATTGTTCGGGAAGATCGCACAGATCTACATCGAGAAACATGGCGCTTCCGAGCAGGACCTCGCGTGGGTCGCTTACAAAAACTACGCACACGCCCGCCTGAACCCGCTCGCGCAAATGCGCGATGCTGACCTGACATACGACTGCGCGTCACAGGTCTCGAACAAGAACCCGAGCGTCGCTCCGCCGCTCAAAGTGTCCGATTGTTCGCAGATCACGGACGGCAGCGCAGCGCTTGTGCTCGTCTCCGGCAAGTATCTCGACAGGCACGGCATCGATAAGTCGAAGCTCGTCCGGCTGCTCGGGTACGGTCTCGCGACCGACTACCTCGCGCTGGAGAAAAAAGACGCGCCGACTTTCTCGACGGCTCGCAAGGCCGCGGAGAGAGCGTTCGGGATGGCAAACCTGAAGCCACGCGACATGCATGGCGCGGAGGTGCACGATTGCTTCTCCATTACAGAACTTTGTGCCTACGAAATTCTTGGCCTGGCGGAGCCCGGGAAAGGCGCGCAGCTGGCCATGACCGGTGCGACCACGCTACCGCAGGTGCGGAACGAAAAGGTGAGCGGCAAGATCGATTTCGAGATTCCGGTGAACGCAGGTGGTGGCCTGATCGGAGATGGTCACCCGGTCGGTGCGACCGGAGTGCGGCAGGTTTTTGAAGCTTACCAGCACCTCACCGAGCAAGCCGGTGCGCGACAGATCAAAGGGGCGAAAAGATTCCTCACCTTCAACATGGGCGGTAGCCTGACGACCAGCGTCGCCATGATCTGGGGCCGCGATTAAGCGAACGGGTTGGGATTACGCCGCCTGCACGTGTTCGCGCGACATGGCCGCAAGATGCGCGTGGAGCAGGGAGAGGCGCACCCTCACCGCTTCGCAGCGCTGGTGTTCGCGGGCCGCGTCGCCTTCCGGCAAATGCTGGCTTTCGTACGGTCCGCGCGCAGGCTTGAGGGCGTTCTCGACAAACTCGTTTGCGATGCGGGCGCGTTGAAGGTTTAACGAGCTCGTGATTCTCTCCGCCTCAGCGAGGGCGAGGTCGCGGATGGTGGCGTAGGCGCGGATTTCATCGGCGATGTAGGTCGACATCGCATGGCGCGTCGAGGACCACGCCGCTGCCCGGTTCTTGGCACGTTTAAACGTCGGTCTGACGATTGAGTTTCGGGACTGTTGGGTTGGTTGCATGCCCTGACGAAAAAGCAGCTCCTGTACCGGCGACCCCGTTTCAACTCCACAGATTCAAGCGCTTAAACCGTTGTCCCCCGGCTTGCTAACCCTGATTTTTGACGGCTAGTGTTAGCTATGAATCTCCAAGATTCCGATGCCACCATGGCGGTGTTTCTCGATTTGGAAAACATCGCCATCGGCGCGCACGAGGCGCAATTTCCCGCGTTCGAGATTCGCAAGGTGATCGAGCGTTTGCTGCTCAAGGGCCACATCGTGGTGAAGAAGGCCTACTGCGATTTTGACCGCTACAAGACGTTCAAGCGCGGGCTGCACGAGGCCGCCTTCGAGCTGATCGAGATCCCGCACGTGCGTCAATCCGGCAAAAATTCCGCCGATATTCGCATGGTCGTGGACGCGCTCGACCTTTGCTACACGAAGAGCCACGTCGATACGTTCGTGATCATCAGCGGCGACTCCGATTTTTCGCCGCTGGTGAGCAAATTGCGCGAGAACGCCAAGACCGTGATCGGCGTCGGCGTGAAGAAATCGACCTCCGACCTGTTCATCAGCAACTGCGATGAGTTCATCTATTACGACGATCTCGTCCGCGGTGAAGCGGCGAAGAAGCGCCGCAGCGTCCAGCCACCCGCGCCGGCGTCGAAGGTTTTGCCTGGCAAGGACAACAGCCTTTCGGTGGATCGCGCTCTTGAACTGTTAACGAAAACCGTGGAGGCGTTGCGCGCCGAGCGCGGCGAGGACTACCCGATCCGAGGATCGCTCGTGAAGCAGGCGATCAAACGCCAGAACCCAGGATTCAACGAGCGCGCCCACGGATTCCGCGCCTTCAACGAGCTTCTCCTCGAAGCGCAACAGCGCGGCTTGCTAAAATTGGAAGACGACAAACAAGCCGGCACCTACATCGTCCACGCGATCGACTGAGCCCCATTTATTTGCGGCGGTACTTTTCCCGGTACTTATCCCGCAATCGCGTTTGCCGATTCGACAGATCGATCTTCCGGCCGTCGATGAAGGCCGCTTCAACCTGGGTTGGAAAATCGAGCGGATCGCCGTTTGTCACGATAAGGGTCGCCGCTTTCCCGACTTCCAATGAACCAAGGCGATCGGCCACGCCGAGAATTTGCGCCGGAGAAAGAGTCACGGCTTTGAGCGCTTCGTCCTTCGGCAAGCCATAACCCGCGGCCAAGCCGGCTTCATAACCGATATTGCGCTCGTTGGTCTCCGCGCCGCGCCCATTCGACGCGATGCAAAAACGCACGCCGGCCTCTTTCAACTTCGCGGCACTACTCCAGCCGCTGTCGTAACCGTCGTCGCGCCTCAGCGGCAGCGTCGTGGATGGACCCACGATTACCGCCGTGTCGGTTTCTTTTAATTGCGGCGCGAGGCGCCAGGCATCGTTCCCGCCGACGAGCACAATCTTAAGCTGCATTTCCTTCGCCCAGGCCAGGGCCGCTTCGATTTGCGCCAGCGTGCCGGCGTGAACGAAGAGCGGCAGTTTGCCCTCGAACACCGGCATCAACGCTTCCCAGCGCAAATCCATTTTGAAATCCGGCCCCGGATTTTTCCGGGTCTGCCAGTAGGCGCGCGCGACCAAAAACGATTCGCGGATTTGCTTCTGCGCTTTCTCGATTTCTTTTTGCTGATCTTTTACTGATTTTCGGGCGCGCGGCCGGCGATCGATCGTCAAGTTGGGCCAGCGCAAATGCATTGCCGCCGGCGACAGCACGGTCATGTCCTCGAGCGTCCAGCCTTCGAGGCGCAGCACCGCGGATTGACCGGAAATGATTCCGCCTTCCGGCACCGAGAGCGCGGTCAGGACTCCGGCGCTGCGCGCTACCGGGATCAGCTCGCTGTCGGGATTGACGCTCGTGGTGCTGCGGACGTTCGGATTGATCGCGCCCGCTTCTTCCACGTCCACCGTTGCGCGGACGGCTCCGATTTCGACCAGCCCGAGCACGGTGTTCGCATTGATCAGCCCCGGATAAACGTGTTTGCCGCCGGCGTCGATCACGTCGGCGTCGGCTGGAATTACGGCGTCCGGACCGATCGCGGTGATCTTCCCGTTCTCGAACACGATCGTGCCGGAAGGAATGTCGGGGCCGCTGACCGGATGAATCGTCGCGCCTTTGATCGCGATCGGTTTCGCCTGCGGCAACGCCGGGATCGTGTCGGATGCCCTGGCGACGGTCGTTGCCAGGCAAAACGCAACGCCGATTCCGAAAAGCACGCGCTTCATTCGGATGCGTCCTCCATGCAGGTGTGTTTGTCGTAGCCGCTGCCGTAGATCGGCTCTAGCTCGCGCGCACGATGTTCTTGCTCCGCGGAAATCTTCGGAGGCTCTTTGTCCTCCTTCTTGTCGGAATCGCCTTCCTTGCCGGGTCCAATTTCCTTCAAACGTTCCGTCAACGCTTTCTGGAGAAGCGCTTCGCGTTGCGCGGCGAACGTTTTCCGCCCCTCCGCATCCTCGGCGCGATCGAAATATTTCCGGCCGTCGATCCAGGTCTGCTGCACTCTCGCGTAATTCGAAAGCGGGTTCGCGGTCCAAATAACGAAGTCGGCGTCCTTGCCCGTTTCGAGTGAGCCGGTCTTCGCGTCAATCCGCAATTGCTTCGCTGAATTAATCGTCACCAGTTTCAGCGCGTCTTCCGGCGAAAGGCCGCCATACTTCATCGACTTCGCCGCTTCGGTGTTAAGCCGTCGAGCGAGATCGGCGCTGTCGGAGTTTACCGAAGTCAGCACGCCCTGGCGTTGCATTATCGCGGCGTTATCTGGAATGGCGTCGTAAACCTCGAACTTGTAGCCCCACCAATCGGCAAACGTCGAACCGCCCACGCCATCCTTCGCCATCACATCCGCGACTTTGTAGCCCTCGAGAATGTGCTGGAGCGTTCCGACCTTGATCTTGAACTCGCGCGCCACGCTCAGGAACGCCAGGATCTCATCCTGCCGGTACGAATGGCAATGGATCAGCCGCGTCCCATTCAAGATCTCACAAATCGCTTCGAGCTGAAGGTCACGGCGAACCGGTAGCCCCTGCTTCTTCTTCAAAGCGGCTTGATATTCCTGCGCGGCCCGGAAACGATCGCGCATGATTTGCTCGACGCCCATCCGCGTCTGCGGATAACGCGTCTTGAATTTATCGCCCCAGTTCGACTGCTTGACGTTTTCCCCGAGCGCGAACTTCACGCTCGCCATCGCATCGACGAATTTTAATTCTTCCGGCAACGCGCCCCAGCGGAATTTGACGACCTGGTTCTGGCCGCCCATTGGGTTGGCCGACCCGTGCAACACGTGTGCGGTCGTTACGCCACCGGCCAGCTCGCGATAAATTCCAATGTCGGTAGCGTCGAGCACGTCGCCGATTCGCACCTCGCAGGTGACGGCATGACTTGATTCATTCACGCCGCGGCTGATCGCCGTGTGCGAATGGCAATCGACGATCCCGGGCGTGACGTGCATTCCCTTGCCGTCGATGATCGCCGCGCCGTCGGGAACTTTCAGGCCCGGACCGACCGCGGAGATCTTGCCGGCCGTCACGAGCAGATCTGCGTTTTGCAATGTGCCCTGCGGGCCGGAAGTCCAAATCGTCGCGCCTTGAATGAGAACGCTTTTCGGTTGGTCAGGGATAGCTATGCGACCGAACGCTCCGGCCGGATAGGTCTCAGGAAAATCGAGCGGCTTATCGAGCGGCGACGGCTTCTCATCCGGCTTTTTCGTCGGTGTGAACGCCGCCGTGCGCTTCGCGCTCCAACGAAGATTCGTTGCCGTCGGCGCGTCGCCGCTCCCGGCGATTGTTTCGCCGATGATCTGGCCGGTCAGCCGGATGGAGCCTTCGCCTTTGTCGAATAACTTCGCCGGCGCGATGACGAGCACGGCGTCCTCCTTTATCGATACGGTTGCCTTTTCACCCGCGAGCTTCACGTCGAGCTTCTCGAGTTTTCCTTCGATCACCAACGGCAGGGTCTTGCCTTCCGCGATCAGCTCCCAGGTGCCGCGCAGATCGCGCTCCCGCGCCTGATCCGTGTCGTAATAACGTCCGTCCACCCAGGTCGTGAGCACGCGCGCTTCGTCCGCAAAAAGATCGCCGCTCGCTACCACGAGATTCGCCATTCGTCCCGGCGCGATCGTTCCCAACCGGTCCGTAACTCCAAACATTTCCGCCGGCGTGGTGGTGAGAGCCGCGAGCGCCGCGTCTTTGCTCAGCCCGCGGCGGACAGTCAGACGGATGCGCGACCAGAATTCTTTCTCCGGTTTCTCCAGCTTCTGGGTTGTGAAGGCGAACGGAATTCCCGATTCCGCGAGCCGCGCCGGATTGCTTGGGGCGCGGTCCCAGTGTTGGAGTTCGTCCAGCTCCACTTCCAACGCCTGTTCAGGCCGCTCGATTTCGGGCGGCTTCGGAAAATCGAGCGGCAAAATGATCGCCGGCTTTTTCTCCGCCAGCGCTTTCCGCACGCGGTACTCGTAGCCATTGCCGAGCAGGATCGGTTTCAATTTGAATTCGTCCGCGATCCGCAGCGCGCGAAGCAGATCGAGTTCGTCCTCCGCTTCGAACACCGCCGGATTGCGCTGCGCCTGCTCCGCCAACGCCGCCAGACTCGCGTTCGTTTCGGGGCGTTCCGTCGTCGCCGGATTTTTTCGATACGCGTCCTGCGCCGCCTGATACCACGATGCGTCGAGAAAACTCTGCCGGATCAACGCGATTGCGCCCATGAGCGAATTCGGATAACCGCGGTCGCCCTCACGATCGAAATCGAATGCGATGTGTTGGGCGACAACCGGCGACACGACCATCGCATCGACGTCCGCTTCCTGAAGATTGATCAACGCGCTCGATCCGCGAAAAATGCCACGGCCTGGCACGATGAGCGCGCTACTGAAACCGAGATCGCGGAGCGCCTTCGTGCCTTTCTTGTCGAGATTAAGATAATCCGCCGCTCGTCGCTCCGGGGTCACACGCGGATTCCAGGAGCGCATCCCTTTCGCACTTTCGTGCGGCACTTCCTTCGGCTTCGCGTTCGGATCGTCCGGATCGACATCCGTCCGCACCGGCTCCGGCTTCAGCGTTTCCGGCAAATCCAATCGGCTATAGGAATCGATGAACCCTGGATAAATCGTCTTGCCCGCCAGATCCCAGACCCGCGCTTCCGCCGGCACTTTCACATCCGGGCCTACTTCCACGATCAACCCATCGCGAATGAGCACCGTCCCTTTCTCGATCGTCTTGCCCGGCGCCACGACGATGCGCGCATTCGTCAGCGCGTGAACCCGCGGATCGTTCTCACGAATTCCCTGCTTGGGGATCGTCGTGACCTGGGCGGAAGCGGAAACCGCCAGAGAGAGCCAAACCCCCAACCACAAACGCCCCGGAAATCGCATGACAGGAGTTGCAGGCTAGCCGGACGCACGCGGGAGACAAGCTTGCTTTTTGACAATGCGCCCGAATTACTTTCTCAGCGCTTGGAGCAATTCAATTTAATCGGCTTGGCGCGATCTTCCCAGAGCCAGGTTTTTGAAGGCGGTGCAGACGCAGGACTGGATGCAGTCGAAGACGACGCGGCGTCGAGCCCCTCGATCTTGATCACGGGATGAATTTCCCATGCGGTGGATCGCCACGGCTGATGATACCCGTTCACGCCGAATGAACGAATCGTCGCGCCGACGTCCGCAGCACCATTGTGCTCGTCATCCCATAGAAGGTATCCCGTCACGCAAATCTTCCGTGCAGGATGTGCCGTCGGGTCGATGGTCAGGTCCGGGGCGCGAATGAAACCGGCCAGCGCTTGCATCCGGATGTTGTCGCGGAAGATGGCGTTCTGGGTTCGCGGAGTAATTTCGCAAATGATCGGCGTCGGGTCGCCGATTTGCGGCGCGTGATCGAGTGGCTTCTCGAAAAGCTCGAGGTGCCAGTCGTGGAAATCGATGCTGCCGCAGTTCGTAGCCTCGGGAGGTCCGGCGTAGGCGAGGACAACGTAGCCCGTGAAAGAAACAATCTGCTTTTCCAGCGGGTCGAGTTGCCGTCGTTGCGCTGCGGTCAAATCTTTCCGGCGCGTGCCCTTCGTTTGCGCGTCGAATGCGGCCACATATCGGAGGAACGCGGCGGTATCCATCGGCTTGAGGTTCAGACGGGTCAGATCGGACGCGGAACGATTCTTCAAACGGTTGCGCTCGGCTCCATCGGGAGTTGTCGCGCTTCCTTCCAGCTTGTCGCGGCAATCCCAGCCAGCGACATCAATCTCTTTCAGCTCGCGGTCTTCCGAAATCGCCGGCCGGGCAGCGAACGCGAATGGACCGGAGGGCAGTATTACCGCGACGACGAAGCGGAGAATCGTGAAAAAGTTGGCGGTCCGCATTTGCGAAGAGACGCAGGCGACACGCCTGCCACTACAGCTCAGCCCATATAGAAACCGCCGTTAACATTCAGGACGTGACCGGTGATGTAGCTCGCCATTGGCGAGCAGAGAAACAAGGCGGCGTCGACGATGTTCTCGGCGTCGCCGAGGCGGCCGAGCGGAATTTGTTTGATGAAATTGGCGGCCACTTCGGCAGGCATGGCTTTGCTCATGCCGACATCGATGAAGCCGGGCGCGATCGCGTTGACGGTGATGTTCTGGCGGGCGAACTC
>Ga0307478_10002427_pt1 | contig 14666 bp, 14 predicted proteins | sample atmos_gasesECM4C_2_FD_203713 | JGI IMG/M metagenome (GOLD analysis project Ga0307478, IMG submission 203713) | Hardwood forest soil microbial communities from Morgan-Monroe State Forest, Indiana, United States - atmos_gasesECM4C_05 | ecosystem: Environmental > Terrestrial > Soil > Temperate...
TGATGGCGTGCCGGCCGCGCGAGGACGCACGCCACGTGGTACTGCATTCTTATGACGGATACACCACCAACCTGACCATCGAGGATTTTGCCGCCGAGGACGCTCTGCTTGCGCATAGCTGGTCGCAAGCTCCGCTGACGCAAGATCATGGCGGCCCGGTGCGGCTCGTCGTTCCGCATCTTTATTTCTGGAAAAGCGCGAAATGGCTGCAAGCAATCGAGTTCCGCACTGAGGATGCGCCCGGCTACTGGGAGGTTCGCGGTTATCATAACCGCGGCGATCCCTGGGCCGAACAGCGTTATTCCGCCGACTGACTTCGTCCCGGCTCTCTTCCCGACCGGGGGGGGAACTCCAAACGTTATGGAGGATCGCATCATGCCTATCGAACGTTTCCAATTCGAAGGCGCAGGCGGCATCCACCTCGCCGCCACGCTCGATTCGCCGGAAGGGCAAATTCGCGCCTACGCGCTGTTCGCGCATTGCTTTACCTGCGGCAAGGACGTGCTCGCCGCAAAACGGATCGCGGTGGCGCTGGCCGCCAAGGGTATCGCGGTGCTGCGTTTCGACTTCACCGGCCTTGGCTCGAGCGAGGGCGACTTCGCCAATTCGACGTTTGCTTCCAACGTGGCTGATCTGGTGCGCGCCGCCAACCATCTGCGCGAGACCAAAAAAGCACCGGCCGTGCTGATCGGCCACAGCCTCGGCGGCGCCGCGATTTTGGCGGCGGCGGAAAGCATTCCGGAAGCCAGGGCCGTCGTCACCATCGCGGCGCCCTCCGACCCCGCGCACGTCACCGGGCTTTTCGCCGATCGCATCGAGGACATCCGCAAGCACGGCAAGGCGGAAGTCTCGCTCGCGGGCCGGCCATTCACAGTCACGCGGGAATTCCTCGACGATATCGCCGAGCACAGCCTGATGGATCGTGTCGCCAGGCTGCACCGGGCGCTCCTGATCATGCACGCCCCGACCGACGATTTGGTCGGCATCGACAACGCCACGCGCATCTTTGTGGCGGCCAAGCATCCGAAGAGCTTCGTTTCGCTCGCCGGTGCCGACCACCTTTTGAGCGACCGTCGCGATTCCGGCTATGTTGCCGACGTCATCGCCGCCTGGGCCTCGCGCTATATCGAGCCGGCGACGGCAGAAGAAGCCATGGATCCCGGCGAATCGCCACGCCGTGTCGTGGTTCGCGAGACCCGCGACAGCAAGTTTCAGCAAAGCATTTCAGTTGGGCCACACCACCTGGTCGCCGACGAGCCTGTCGCTGCGGGCGGCGAGGACACCGGGCCCGGGCCATATGATTTCCTGCTCGCCGGCCTTGGCGCCTGCACCTCGATGACCATGCGGCTCTATGCCGACCGCAAAATGCTGCCGCTCGAGCGCACCACCGTCACGCTCAGGCACAGCAAGATCCACGCGCAAGATTGCGCCGAATGCGAAACCAAGCAAGGGATGCTCGACCAGATCGAGCGGGTGATTGCCATGGAGGGTGCGCTGGATGCCGAACAGCGCAAGAAGCTCATGGAGATCGCCGACAAGTGTCCGGTACACCGCACCCTGACCTCGGAGATCCGCATCGTGACCTCCGCGGCGGATTGACGAACCGCCACGCGAGCGTATCATTCGCCTGACCTACGGAGCAGCGCTCATGCCGGCCGTGTCGCGCATCGATCCCAGATCGGTCTTCTCGCCCGAGGAGTGGAATTATCTGACCTCGCGTAGTTCGCTGCGGAGCCTTTGGCTGGTGGCGCATGCCTGGGGCACCATCGCTGCGGCCATCGCGCTTCCGACCTTGTGGCCCAATCCCCTGACATGGCTGGTCGCGGTGATGATCGTCGGCACGCGCCAGCTCGGGCTTGCGGTCCTAATGCACGAGGCCGCCCATGGCGGGCTTCACCCGAACCGGACGATCAATGAATGGATCGGACAATGGCTCTGCGCGGTGCCGGTCGGGGCTGATCTTGCCAGTTACCGCTCGTACCATCTGCAGCACCACCGATACACGCAGCAAATGGAGGATCCCGATCTGTCGCTCTCGGCGCCATTCCCGATCACGAAAGAGAGTTTTACGCGCAAGGCGATCCGCGATCTCACCGGCCAGACCTTTGTGAAGCAGCGGCTGCCGCTGTTTCTGTCGCTGTTCAGGCCTACTGCTGGCGATGAAGAGGTGACGCACGAAAGCTTCGTCTCGAGCGGCGCGGACAAGATGGCGCGTTTCCTTTTGGTGAATGCGCTGATGTTCGCCCTGTGCTGGCTGGCCGGCGCCGGCATCTGGTTTTGGGGCGTGTGGGTTGTTGCGATGGCAACGTGGTTGTCGCTGGTGACGCGTATCCGCAACATCGCCGAGCACGCCTGCACCTCCACCGGTGAGGACCCGTTCAGCCATGCCCGCACCACTTTGGCCAATCCGATCGAGCGGCTTCTGATCGCACCCTATTGGGTCAACTATCACGCCGAGCATCATCTCTTTATGTATCTGCCGTGCTACCGGCTGCGAGATGCCCATCGGCTTCTGATCGAAAAGGGATTGATCAAGCGGATGGAAGTACGTCCCGGCTATCTCGACGTGATGCGGCTGGCGACCTCACGCTAGTGAGACGGTTCAGAACTCCGCATCATTATTGCCACGGGTTCGTCATGCGAACTTCTGAACCAAAGCCGCACTTAGGGGCATAGCCCTCACGAAAGACCGTAACCCCTCACCCCAACCCTCTCCCAAAGGGAGAGGGAGCGTACCTCAATTGCGGTCCAATTGAACCCAACTTCATCACGCTATAGGGCGCTTGCGTCTTTTGCTTGCAATGGCCCGACACGGAACGGGCCGCGCAAGGCTGCGGCCGAACCGAGCAGGATTCCGCCTGCCGCCACGAACGATGCGAGCGCCAGCGTCGAAATCCCCGACAAGCCCTGCCCGATCGAGCAGCCGAGCGCCATCGCACCGCCCGATCCCATCAGCGCCGCGCCGCCGATCGAGCGAAGCATGTGGCGGGGCGATGTGTAACCTTCCAGGCGGAAGCGGCGCGTGGCGAGCGCTGTCCCCAGACTGCCGGTGAAGACGCCAGCAACCATGGCGATGCCGAAGTTGAGCGTCAGCCCGGTCGACAGCATCATGTATTGGACCGTATCCGCGATCGGGGCGATAAAGGTGAGCGAGGTGACGGGCGCCGGATCGAAATCGTCGGCGCCAAGATAGCCGGTCGCAAACCAGCCCGCGCTCACCAGGAGACCAATCGCAATGCCCGCCGCGATCTGCCCGCTGGCGCGCCGGAACGGGGCGTGGGCGAAGGCAAAGATCGTTAGCGCCAGCGCGATTGCCGACGCTGCGATGGCGCGCGCAAGGATTTCGCTGCCGGTCAACGCCGAGAGCAGCGCCGGCAACGAAAGGTAAGCCGGTTTGGCCTGCGTCGCCTGCAAGAGTGCGACCCGCAGAGGTGCGATCAATCCCCGGATCGTCATCTGCGCCGCAATCCCGAGCACGATCACCACGACAAACGAGCGCAGATTACCGCGCCCGAGCAGCACGAGCGCACGCGAGCCGCAACCGTTTGCCAGCACCATGCCGTAGCCGAACAAGAGGCCGCCAAAAAACATCAGCGGCGCCGAGATCGATGTGAGGAGATAGACCGACTTGCCGAGATCGACGGCGCCAAATCCGGCGAGACACTGGGTCGCCGCGACCGCTACGCCAAGTGCCAGCGCAAAGGTCCGGATCAAACGACTGTCGCCTTCAACCCACCAGCCGCGCAGGCTGCTCGTCAGGCAAAAGCCGCTCAACAGACCGACCGCGCCATAGGCAAAGCCAATCAGAAGTCCGGCGAAGACGACGATGTTGGCGCTTGATGGCACGCGCTGTTCTCTCAGGATGGCCGCAGAATGACGCGATCACGCGAAAAACCGGCCACGGCCAGAAAGGCCGTCTTTGCTTGTTCGAGAGAAAAGATCGCAGTAGGCAGAATCGGAAACGGCTTGAGATGCCCACTTGCGAAGCCGGGACCAAGCTCCCTGAGCACGGCTCCGGTCGCGCTCGACGACAGGCCGAGCGTATCGATGCCGACATAGCTGTGCTGGCCGCGATAAAATTCGAGAATGTTGAACGGGACGACCGGGTTGATCGCCGCGATCAGGATCTGCCGCCCGCGGAGCGCGAGCGATTGGTGCGCTGCCTGGAAATAAGGATCGCCGACGGTGTTGAAAACGATGTCGGCGCCCTTCCCAGCGGTGAGCTCGCGCACGCGTGTCGCTACATCAGTGGTCGATGAATCGATCATCTCGACGGGAGAATTTTTATGGCCCACGTAAGGCTCGCGCCTGCGCACCACGCCGATCACGCGCGCGCCATTCCACGTCGCGATCTGCACCGCGGCCTGGCCAACCTTGCCGTTGACGCCCATTACCAGCACGGTGTCGCCGACCTTGGGCATGCCTGCACGCCGAAAGCCTTCGATTGCGGTGACAAAGGGAACGCCGATGCCTGCGGCCTCCTCAAAGGAAATGTCTTTGGGTTTCTCGACGATCGCATCGGCTTCGACGACCAGATGGGTTGAGTGCGTGCCGTCCCGGCGGATTCCGAGATCGCCGGAGGAGCCGAATACTTCGCGCCCCAGCGTGGGCGGTGGCCCGTCGATCACGATTCCGGCGTAGTCGCGGCCGGGGGTCCGAGGAAACACCGCATAGGCCATCAGCCCGGTCGCGGCCTTGACGTCGGAAGGGTTTACCGCCGCTGCCCTGACCTCGATCAGAACCTGGTTTTCGCCGCGCGACAGCCCTCGCCGCTCGATGTCAGGTGCAAGCGAAGCCGGCGTCTCGGCTTTTGCTATTAGCCGCACGCAGCGCGCCTCGACCCCGACCGATCGATCGACTCGTTCAATTTCGCCTGGCATCAGGACCTTTCAGATTTTCCTGCGGCTCCTGTCGGAAGCGTTGACAGTGCCGTCGCCCAGTGCTCCGATTCCGAAGTTCGCAAATATCCGCGGCGACCTCTGATGCGAACTTCGGAATCAAACGAGCCCTGGCAAGTTAATGTTTCTAGTGCGGTTTTTGAATTTGAAGTTCCTATGATGAGATTGCACCAACACTGATAGGAACTTCAAATTCACCGCGCTAGCCCCATGACTAACCGACTGACGCTGCAGTACAAGAGGCTTGTTCCAATTGGCCCGGCGCGATCTGGGAGCTAAAAGGTGAACGTCAAGGCCATACTCTCGCCCGACGAGCTTGCCCGCGCCTGCGCGGATGCGATGTGGAAGGAAGACGGCGCCAGCCAGGGTCTCGGCATGGAGATGGTGGAGGTGAAAGCGGGTCAGGCCGTACTGGCGATGACCATCCAGCCGCACATGGTCAACGGGCACGGCATCGCCCATGGCGGCTTCATTTTCACGCTCGCGGACTCGGCGTTTGCATTCGCCTGCAACTCCCACAACCAGCGCACGGTCGCTGCGCAATGCAACATATCCTTCATCCGGCCGGGCAAGCTCGGCGACCATCTGGTGGCAAGCGCGCGGGAAATCTCGCGGACCGGCCGTTCCGGGATTTACGACGTCCGCGTCACGGTGAATGATATTGTCATCGCCGAGCTGCGCGGCCATTCGCGCACCATCGGCGGCGCATTGGTGCCGACCGCGGACGCCGCCGCGCAGAAATGACGGGACGGTAGGGGAAACAAGCGATGGCTTCGATCGGCAAAAAAATCAGCGCCCGCAACTATCGCGCCGAGATCGACGAGATTGAAAAAGCTTCGCGGGACGAAATTATCGCGCTGCAGGAAAAGCGCCTGGCCTGGTCGCTCGCGCATGCCTACGACAATGTCGCCCATTACAGGAAAGTCTTCGATCAGGCCGGCGTACATCCGAAGGATTTCAAACAGCTTTCCGATCTTGCCAAATTCCCGTTCACGACCAAAGTCGATCTGCGCGACAACTACCCGTTCAACATGTTCGCGGTGCCGCGCGAAAGGCTGGTCCGCGTCCACGCCTCCTCCGGCACCACCGGCAAACCGATCGTGGTCGGATATACCAGGGCCGACATCGAGACCTGGTCGCAGGTCATGGCGCGCTCGCTCCGCGCCGCTGGCGGACGCACCGGCATGATCATCCATAACGCCTATGGCTATGGTCTCTTCACCGGGGGCCTCGGCGTGCATTACGGCGCCGAAAAACTCGGCTGCACCGTGGTGCCGGTTTCCGGCGGCATGACCGAGCGGCAGGTGCAGCTCATCAACGACTTCAAACCCGACATCATCACGGTGACGCCGAGCTACATGCTCGCGATCCTCGACGAATTCAAGCGCCAGCGCCTCGATCCCCGCCGATCGTCGCTGAAAATCGGCATCTTCGGCGCCGAGCCCTGGACCAACGCGATGCGCGGTGAAATCGAGACGACCTTCGACATGGACGCCACCGACATTTATGGCCTGTCGGAGGTGATGGGTCCGGGCGTCGCCCAGGAGTGCATCGAGACCAAGGACGGGCTGCACATTTGGGAGGACCATTTTTACCCCGAGGTGATCGATCCCGATACCGGCGCTGTGCTGCCGGACGGCGAAAAGGGCGAGCTGGTCTTTACCTCGCTGACCAAGGAAGCCTTCCCGGCAATCCGCTATCGCACGCGCGACCTGACGCGACTGTTGCCAGGCACGGCGCGAGCGGGCATGCGGCGGATGGAGAAGGTCACCGGCCGTTCCGACGATATGATCATCCTGCGTGGCGTCAATGTGTTTCCGACCCAGATCGAGGAAGCGCTGCTGGCGACCGATTGGTGCGGCGGCCATTTTATTATTGAATTGACGCGCGAGGGAAGGATGGACGAGATGACGGTGCTAGCCGAAGCGCGCGCCGAACACTGGGACGGACAGGGACTTTTCGAGCACGCCGAGCGCGTCACCCATCACATCAAGAACACCGTGGGAATCACGGCACGGATCAAGGCGGTGGCGCCGAAAACGCTGGAGCGCTCGCTCGGCAAGGCCAAGCGCGTAATCGACAAGCGACCGAAGGGGTGAAGTCACCTCCCCCCGCAAGCGGGGAGAGGGAGAGTACTGCGGCCGCTACACGTGATCGTAATCCACCACGACCCTGTCGGTCACAGGCCGGGCCTGGCAGGTGAGAATGAATCCCTTCTCCAACTCCCACGGCTCGAGCGAGTAATTCACCTCCATTTGCGCCTTGCCCTCGACGAGCCTGGCACGGCAGGTCGAACACATGCCGCCCTTGCAGGCAAAGGGCAGATCGACACCGGCGCGCAAGGCTGCATCCAGAATGGCTTCACCTTCGGCGACCGGAACCTCGCGGCGCTTGCCGTCAGTGATGAGGGCCGCAAACGCCTTTGGCGGCGCGCTCGGTGCAACCACCATCTTCGGGCGCGGCTTGCCGCCGAATTCGGACACGAAGCGCTCGACGTGAATCCTGCTCTCCGCAATCCCGATGCCGCGACAGGTCGCCTCGATATCCGCGCTCATGCCGGCGGGGCCGCAGATGAAAACATGATCGACGTCTTGCGAGCTCACCAGCGAGCGCAAGAGCACCCTCACCTTCTCGCCATCGAGCCGGCCGTGCAGGATCGGAATATCCTGCTCTTCGCCCGAGATGACGTGAAACACCGACAACCGTTCGATGAAGCGGTCCTTGAGTTCTTCGAGCGCTTCGCGAAACAGCATGCCGTCGGTCGAGCGGTTGCCGTAGAACAGGAAGAAGCGGCTGTCTTTCTCGCGCGCCAGCACGCCCTTGATAATCGACAGGATCGGCGTGATGCCGGAGCCCGCGGCGAAGCCGACATAAACTCGCGCTTGGTCCGCCGCCGCCGGCACCCCGAAGCGGCCGGTCGGCGTCATGACGTCGAGTTCGTCGCCGCATTTCAGCTCGTCGGCGGCCCAGCTCGAGAACGCGCCGCCATCGACTTTCTTCACGGCAATTCGCAATTCGCCATCCTCCGGACCGGAGCAGATCGAATAGGAGCGGCGAACCTCCTCGCCGTCCATCGTCGTTCGCAACGTGAGATATTGGCCGGGAGAAAAGCGATAGTCTTCGGCAAGCTCTTTTGGAATCGCAAAGGTCAGCGACACCGCGTCTGCGGTTTCCCGGCGCAGGTCGCTGACGGCAAGGCGGTGAAATCGCGGTGCTTGTGACATTCTAAATCCTAGGTCGTCATTGCGAGGAGCGGAAGCGACGAAGCAATCCATCTTGACGCACGCATAACACTGGATTGCTTCGCTTACGCTCGCAATGACAAAAGGCCTGAAGCGGTCAGTGACACTTGAAATAGTCGAAGGGCTCGCGGCATGTCTTGCAACGCCACAGCGCCTTGCAGGCGGTCGAGCCGAATTCGGAAAGCACCTCGGTGTCGGGCGATCCGCATTGCGGGCAGTCCACCTGGTCCTTGCCGAACAGGCCTCGACGGGAACTCGCCGGTTTCGGCGGAGCAATACCGTATTCGGCAAGTTTGCGGCGACCCTCTTCGCTCATCCAGTCAGTGGTCCAGGCCGGCGCCAGCACGGTGCGCACCTTTGCGTCGCGAAACCCCTCGCGCTCAAGCGCCAGCTCGATCTCGAGCGTAATCATATTCATCGCGGGGCAACCCGAATAGGTCGGCGTGATCGTCACCTCAACACGCCCTTTGTCGACCGTGACGTCGCGCAGCACGCCGAGGTCGGCGATGGTCAGAACCGGAATTTCGGGATCGACGACGTTCGCCGCGACATCAAAGGCGTGTTGCTGCAACGCGGCATCATCGAACATGGCGATCACCATGTGGCCCCCGGAAAGGTTCGCTGCATCGATTGCAATTCGCTGAGCAGGTGCCCGAGATGTTCGCTGTGCCGCCCGCTGCGGCCTCCCCGCTGCATCCAGTCGCTCCTGGGCAAAGCAAGCGTCGCTTCGCTCGCGACAACGGAAACGGTCTTGAGCCATTCTCCCCGCAACGCCGCTGCATCGATGGCGATACCGGCATCGATGAGCGCGCGCTCGCTGTCATCAGCCTCGAACATCTCGCCGGTAAAGGCCCAGAGATCGTCGATCGCGGTTTGTGCGCGACGGTGGCTTTCCTCGGTGCCATCGCCGAGCCGCACCATCCACTCCGAGCAATGCCTGAGGTGATAGGCGCTTTCCTTCTCCGACTTCGCTGCGATTGCCGCCAGCGTTGCATCCTTCGACTTCATCATTGCGCGCCAATAGAGGTCGGCGAATGCGGCATAGAAAAGCTGCCGCACCATGGTGCGCGCGAAATCGCCGTTGGGCTGTTCGACGAGGAGAAGATTGCGATACTGCCGCACATCGCGAAGATAGGCGAACTTGTCTTCGTCGTTGCCGCCACCTTCGACCTGCGCTGCATAAGCATAAAGCTCGCGCGCCTGGCCGAGCAGGTCGAGCCCCATATTGGCGAGGGCCATGTCTTCTTCGAGCATCGGCGCCTGTCCACACCATTCCGACAACCGATGGCCGAGAACAAGCGCGTCGTCAGCACGGCGCAACGTATACAGCACCAGCGGGGTTTCCGAGACCTTGATGGACGGCGTGGCCATAATACAAAACCTGCTGCCTAATTCGTCATTGCGAGGAGCAAAGCGACGAAGCAATCCATGATTTTCTTTAAGTGCGAACTGGATTGCTCCGCTGCGCTCGCAATGACGCATCCGGCACTGCGTCGTGTCATCACATATGCCCGACTTCTTCCGGCACGTCGTAAAAGGTCGGATGGCGGTAGATCTTGGATTCCGCGGGTTCGAACATCATGCCCTTTTCAGAGGGGTCCGAGGCGGTGATCGCGCTCGACGGCACGACCCAGATTGACAGGCCTTCGCCACGGCGGGTGTAGACGTCGCGCGCGGCCTGCAACGCGAGCGTTGCATCGGGTGCGTGAAGCGAGCCGACATGCTTGTGCGCAAGCCCGTTGCGGCTGCGAATGAAGACTTCCCACAGCGGTGTATTGGGTGTGGCCATCGCGACCTCCTTTAGGCAGCGCGCGCGGCGGAGCGTTGCCGGCGCTTCTCCGCATAGGCCGCGGCAGCTTCGCGCACCCAGGCGCCCTCTTCGTGCGCCTTGCGCCGCGCCGCCATGCGGTCGCGATTGCATGGGCCGTTGCCGGCCAGCACCTGTTTGAATTCTTCCCAGTCGATCGCGCTGTATTCCCAATGCCCGGTCGTTGCATTCAGTCTCATGCCGGGATCGGGGATCGTCAGTCCGAGATATTGAGCCTGCGGCACCGTCGCATCGACGAATTTCTGGCGCAGCTCATCGTTGGAAAAGCGCTTGATCTTCCATCTGGTGGAAGTGTCGCCGTGCTGGCTTGCCCGGTCCGGCGGCCCGAACATCATCAGCACCGGCCACCACCAGCGATTCAAGGCATCCTGCGCCATCGCCTTCTGCTCTTCCGAGCCGCGCGAAAGCGTCAGCATGATCTCGTAGCCCTGCCGCTGATGAAACGATTCCTCCTTGCACACGCGGATCATCGCGCGCGCATAAGGGCCGTAGGAGCAGCGGCACAACGGAATCTGGTTCATGATCGCCGCGCCATCGACCAGCCAGCCGATCACGCCGATATCGGCCCAAGTCAATGTCGGGTAATTGAAGATCGAGGAATATTTTGCCTTCCCCGCCAGCATCTGGTCGACGAGCTCTTCCCGGGAAGAGCCAAGCGTCTCGGCGGCAGCGTAGAGGTAAAGGCCGTGGCCGCATTCGTCCTGCACCTTTGCCAGAAGTGCCGCCTTGCGGCGCAGGGTCGGCGCGCGGGTGATCCAGTTGCCTTCCGGCAGCATGCCGACGATCTCGGAGTGCGCGTGTTGCGAAATCTGCCGGACCAGCGTCTTGCGATAGGCTGCCGGCATCCAGTCGTTCGGCTCGATACGTTCCTCGGCGTCGATGCGCGCCTGGAACTGCGCTGCGCGCGCGGCATCTTCGAGGTTGCGATCTTCGGCTTCCGACGTGTTGAGCGCCTGGGTGTACATGCGCCGACCTTTCCGCAATCGTTCGTTGCCACCAATATATAACAGAAATTTCAATATGCAACATAATTCTGTAACATATTAATCGCCGAAACGCCGCTCCAGTTCCACGCCCGCAGGCGGTAACGGCCCGGTTTCATTCAAGGCGTGCCGGTCGAGCCACTGCTCGGATGCCAGTAACAGCCCGCGGTAGATTTCCCCGCAGAGGGCCCTGGCGGGCCGCCCGGGCCAATCCGCAGGCAGCAAAGCAGGAGGCAACAGCGGATCGCGCAGTACGACGCGGCGGTAATAGTGGATCAGCAGGACTCGCGCGGTGAAGGCGTCCTCATCGCTTAGCCGACCGCGCCGGCCGATCCAGCCGCGCAGGGGCTCAAAACTCCGCATGAATTTCAGATAGGCCTCTGCCGTGCGATCGAGCGGCCAGCTCTCGCGGAGCAGACGGCGACCGCTGTCGTCTTCGGCCGATACTTCGAGCCGGATCGCGGATGTGGCTTCCTTAGGAATCGGAACACCTGAAGGTGCGACCCACACGCCCGGCAGCGGGCTTCCGAAGCCCGCGTTCTTGAGGGCCTCGCGCGAGAGGTCGCGATCCTCGGCTCTCCCGATCAGCAAGAGCTCGAAGCGGCCGGTCCAGTCGGACGGGGGAGAATCGTAGATATGCCTGGTGGCGGCCGCAAACGTGTGCCGGCCGTTGGTGGTCAGACGGTAAAAACTGTTGCGCCCGACCCTCTCGCGTTCGAGCCAGCCATCGGATGCAAGGCGCGACATCGCGGTGCGCACCACGCCGCTGTCGATATCGAGCGCCTCGAAGAATTTCAAAAGCGTTCCGAGCCAGCCCGAGCCGCCGCGCGGCACGATCGCATCGCCGAATACGGTGACGACGATCGAGCCGGTGCGCGAGGGTTCGCGCTTGAGCTGGTCGATGATGCGAGTAAGCGGCTGCGGCATGACAGACGCATACCGCGTTTTCCGCGTCTGCGACAATGTCGAGTCTGCTGGCATGCTTCTAGACGCGCGCTTCGCCGCGCTCTAACTGAATCGGCGCTTTTTGGAAATCTCGTCATGCCCGGGCTTGTCCCGGGCATCCACGACTTGAAAAGCTTATGGGCGGCAAAGACGTGGATGGCCGGGCATAGGCAAGCGATGCCGTTCTTCGAACGGCTATGCCCGGCCATGACGAGCGGCGCGAGTCCAATGCATCGGCGCAGCGATTTTACCGGTTCGGATCGGGATAGACGAGACTGCGCCAGCCGCTGCGGTCGAAAGGCTTCCATTGCCCTTCTGCCTGGGCAAGGCGATCGGCGACCGCGTAAACGACCGCCGGATGATGACCCATGCCGCAATGGCTACTTTCGACCTCGATGCTTTCCGACATCGCAGAGGTCGTTTCCATGCAGCCTTGCCAGGCACAGATGCCGTCCGTGCGGCTGAAGATTGCGGTACTCGGCACTGGCGGTGGTTCCGACAGCCTTCCGCCAAACCGCGAATCCTGCTCGTCGGCGCGACGCCCGCTCGCCATCTCATAGATGCGCCAGGCGTTGGTTGCCCTTGGGTGGCTCGCGAACGGACTGCCAAGCGTGATCACCGAGCGCACGCGATCGGGCATCATCTTGGCGAGCTGGCGCGCATAAAGACCGCCGAGGCTCCAGCCGACCATGCTGATCTTGCGTTTATGGCTGTCGGCGAGTTCGCGCACGAGATCGATCATCGCCTGCTGCACGCCCTGACGCAGGCCGAGATTGCGACCCTGCTTCCAGCCGGTCACCGCATAGCCGCGGTTTTCCAGGAAGCTGCGCAGCGGCCGCGTCGAAACGTCGGATGCGATGAGGCCCGGAAACACCAGCACCGGATGTCCATCGCCGCTCGGCGCCAGGCTCAACAGCGGCAGCGCGCCGAGAAACGCGCCAAACTCGGGAATCGCGCGTCCTTCCAGAAACATCAGGGTTCTTGACGGCGGGCGCAGCGTCTGGGCGGTGGCGGACATCGCATTCCTCTCCATGACGCGCTTCGAAAAAAGCGGCCAATCAGTCGTTTTCGGAAAACGCGGTTCTCACACAGTCGTTGCGCAGTGCAACAACCTCTTTAAAGCTATGGTACTGATTCCAACATTCAAGCGGCTGCCGGCCGGCCGGACAATGGCTCCGGGCAGCTTAAATCGCCCCAGTGATCTAAAAGTCACAACAAACGCAGGAGGAATTCGCCGGTGTAGAGCGCAAGCCCTGCTAACCCGCCGATCAGGGAGCCGTTGAATCGGATGTATTGCAGGTCGCGGCCGACATTGATCTCGATCAGCGAAATCAATTGTCCCATGTCCCACGCCTTGACCTGGTCGGCGATGAAGGTGGATACGCCGCTCTTCTGATCGGCGACGAAACTGCGCAGCACCGTGACGAATCCTTCGTTGATTTCACCGCGTAATTCGGAATCGGCGGCAAGCGCCTCGCCCGCTTTGACGAACATGCCGGTCAGATGCTGTTGCAATACCTGGCTCTCGCCGCTGGCGCTGCGCTCGATGAACGAGCGCGCGTTCGCCCAAATGGTTTTGGCAAGCTCGCCGAGCTCTGGTCTGGCAAGGAGGTCGCGCTTCAGGCCGTCAATGCGATTGGCATAGCTCTTGTCATTGGAAAGCCGGTCGACGAAAGACAGCACCATGCGGTCGAACTCGCCGCGGAACGGGTGGTTGGGGTCGTTGCGCACTTCCTCGAAGAAGGTGGTGATGGAGGCGACGATCTTGTTCACCAGAAACTTGTCGGCGCGATAGAGCTTCAAAAGCGTCGGCAGCTCGGCGCGGACTTTCTCGCGGATCATGGCCATGGTCTCGGCCTTCGTCAGCGTGTCGTGCACGCCGCGCAAAAGGTCGTCGAGCAATCCTCGATGCCTCCCCTCTGCCACGAACGCCCGCAGCGTTCCGGCGACAAGCGGCGCAAGATCGATCCCCTGCAATTGGCTGGTGATGCGGCGGCTGATGAAATTCATCAGCCCGGAAGTTTCCGTCGCGCTCACCGCCTCCGGCAAAAGGCGGAGCGCGAAGCGGGCAAGATCGGCGCTGCGCTTGCGGTCACGCAGCCAGTCGGCGATGAAGGAGCCGAAATCGATCTGGCGCAGCTTGGCCTCGACGGGTCCGGGTTCGAGAAAATGCACCTCGATGAATTCGCCGAGTTTCTCGGCGATCCGGTCCTGATTACCCTGGATAATCGCGGTATGCGGGATTGGCAGGCCGAGCGGCCGCTTGAACAGCGCCACCACCGCATACCAGTCGGCGAGGCCACCGATGGTGGCGGCTTCCGCAAAGGCGGCGACGAAGCCGAATACGGGGTGGATCGGCAATAACAGCTTTGCCGTGACGAACACCGCAAGCGTGCCGGCAAGAACGAGCGTCGCCAGCGCCTTGACCCGCCGCAGTTCGGCGGCGCGTGCGGCGTCAGTGGGAGCGTCGAACGAGAATGTCGTGGGAAGGATCATGGGGGTTTCATCGAGGACGAACCAGCTTCGATCCTAGAGCCTTTTCGGTTCTGATTGAATCAGAACCGAGGCTCTAATCTTTTGTTTTGACGCGTTTTCTTCACGCGAACCGGCATCCACTTCGCTCGAAAACGCTATAGCGCGACGGCCCACCTTCGCCATGGCCGGGCTTGTCCCGGCCATCCACGTCTTGATCGACACAAGAAAGTAAGGCGTGGATGCCCGGGACAACCCCGTGCATGACGTGGAGAGCCAAAAAAGAAGGCCCGCGTGA
>Ga0307478_10002428_pt1 | contig 14665 bp, 10 predicted proteins | sample atmos_gasesECM4C_2_FD_203713 | JGI IMG/M metagenome (GOLD analysis project Ga0307478, IMG submission 203713) | Hardwood forest soil microbial communities from Morgan-Monroe State Forest, Indiana, United States - atmos_gasesECM4C_05 | ecosystem: Environmental > Terrestrial > Soil > Temperate...
CGCCTGCCGGTATGGCTATCTCCGCTCCGGTGCGCTCATGCACGGCAAAAAGAATTTCGGACAGACTGGCTTGGTTGGAACTGATCGAGAGCAATCCACCCTGAAACAAAACTTGAAGCGGCGGCTTCGCTGGAGGCGGGGCTTGGGTAGAGGCGGGCACTGCTTGCGTGGGATAACTCGTATTCACCAGAACTGCTGCGGAGTTAGGGGTGAAGCCGGCCGTTTCCGCGCGCGGAACGCCTCCGACCCTCACGATGACAGTTCTTCCCGATGGAAAAACCTGGTAATGTTGGGGACCGTTCAAATCCAGAACAACTCGCGTGACGGGAGGATTCTTTGAGAACAAGCCAACGCGCAGGCTCCTCACTTCTTCGCGGTTCACCGCCTGGCCGCGCAGCTGAGCGCCCGGAGCCGCGTTGACAAAATCCACCACCAAGCGGTCGGGACCGGTCAAAACGTTGGTTTGTGGAACGATGCGGTCGCTGGCCTCGATCTCGATCTCGACCTGATTTCGCGTGGGAAGTACTTGCACCCGGCGAATCGATGGCACACTTGGGTCCTGGCCCGCGACGTGTGCGGGAAAACATACTGCTGCGCCTAAAAGCAAAACCGCAGCGGGCCTGAGGGAGCGGTCCATGAACACCTTAATAATGCTTGTGTGTAGTGGCGCTGGGCCGATTCTAGCAGCCTTGATGAACGAGACCCATTACGAAGGGATTACACCTTGGGTCCTACCCTCTTAACCTCGCTCTGTTGAGAAGGTCACGGCACGTTACCTAGATCAGGCGCAGAGTAAGGGAGGGCAGTGAGAGTCCCTCCACATCAACGGTCCACACATCACCTGCGGCGGTCGGATGTCCGGCCGTAAGAGTGCCCGAACTGACGATTTCCCCACCGCTCAGGGGCTGGGCGGGAAATCGCTTGGCGACGGCCGCGCCGAGTTCTGCCAGGCATAGAGCAGGACTCTTCAAAGAGTTCCTCCCTGACCCTTCTTCTATAAATTCGCCGCTCTTCGACACTCGCACTTTGAACCGCGGCAGCTCGTCGACCAATTCTGCGATGAGGTCGGGTCGCACTTGCAATCTCTCGCCGATGACGAGTGCCGCGTGAAGCCCAAACGATGCCACGAAATCGCTGGGCTGGAATTTCCATTCCGGGAAGGGACAATCAATGATTTCAAATCCCACCGCCAGCCAATCCACGGACGCGAGCGCACCGCCTGGATCCGAACGTTCTCCAGTGACCGTCTCCTTTAAGCCGAAAACAATCTCGGGTTCGACCTTCAGCGAACGGGCGTGCGGGAGTGCCAGCGTGGCCCGGTTATTGTCACTGTAATGCACCGTGTCATCGTACATGTGGGCCCACACCAGGGTTTCAAGCTTAAGCACACGCCACATGGCCTTATTGGCATAACCAACCTTGCGGCCGACGGCTCGGTGTCCGCCAGCTTCACGGAACTGCTTGAGTCTAGCTTCAACCTCGTAAGCTTTGTTCAGGTCGAAACCGGGGCTCTCAGAGAGAGGGACTCCGACCATCTTCCCCGCCTCATACGCGCGTTGCATTTCATGCGCCAAAGTTTCAACATCATCGTGCGACATAAGTGACCTGGAGTATCTTAGCACCAGGCTTTTGTCGGAAATCCGTTTGACTGGGCGTCGTTTTGACAAAAACTTGACCTGGTTTCGTCGCGTGTCGAAACTCGGAGCAGTGTACGTTCCTACAGTGACAACAGATGCAAGATTCTGACGGTTCGGGTCTACGCAAAAGGGTGGTAACTTACAGTCGTGCGGCGTGCTTCAGTTCCTCACCGGCGACAGGATGCGTTCTCTTTCAACGTTATTCCAGCTACAACTTAGGAGGAACACGATGAAGGCACCGGCAAGATTGTCGGCTTCAAGCATTGCACGACGAGCCCCCAGCTTTCGTTTGCTCGCGCGTGTGGGGCTGTCGTTCCTTATTACTATCGGGCTCTATGCCCCTCCCGCCCAGGCGCAAGAGGCGATTATCCTGGTTGGATCCGGGTCGAGTGTCCCGGCGCCTCTCTACAACCGATGGACGCAAGAGTACGGCAAGCGCAAGCCCAACATGCAGATGCGATACCTTCCTGTCGGAACCAGCGAAGGGATCAAGCAGATCTCCCATGGAGCGGGCGATTTTGGCGCTGGGGAAGCTCAACTTACTGAGAAGGAGCGGAAGGAGGGCGACTTGATCGAGCTGCCCGTGGTGCTCATCGCCATCGTTCCCATCTATAACCTCCCCGATGTCCACGAGCAGCTTCGGCTTTCTGGGGAGGTGTTGGCCGAGATATTTCTAGGCAATGTGAAAATGTGGAGTGCGCCACAGATCGCGAAGCTCAACCCGGGCGTTAGCTTGCCGAGTCTTGCAATCCAGGTAGTCAATCGCCCCGCAGGTAAAGGATCCAACTACGTCTTCACGGAGTTTCTCTCGAGAGTGAGTTCCAAGTTTCGTGCCCAGGTGGGAATCAGCCCTTCCCCGAAGTGGCCGGTTGGCGAACCCGCGGAACGCAGTTCGGATATGGCCGAGAGGGTGAAAAACAATCCCGGATCCATCGGCTACGTGGAGTATCAATATGCGGTGAAGAACGGTATCGCCGAAGCCGCGGTGCTAAACACCTCTGGTAAGTTCGTTACGGCTTCCACGGAAAGTATGACTGCGGCGTGCCAGGCGGCGGAAGCGCCGCGGTGGAATGGCTTCTCCGCTTCGCTGTCCAACGCATCCGGAGCAGATTCTTTTCCCATCACCAGTTTCACGTGGATTTACCTGCGAGCCAAATCGACCGATTCGGCTCGTGCGGCCACGTTGAGCGATTTCTTGAATTGGATATACGAGGATGGCCAGCGGTTTGCCATCCAAGAAGGTTATGCCGAACTGCCGCCCCAGTTGCTGACCGCACTGAGAACCAAAGTCAAAGACTTGCGGTAAGGTTTCGTTGATCTGGCGCAGACCTGAGGTGTGGACCTGAGGCTTGGAACTGAATAAGATCGCTGCATTTCGTGGTGGAGGAATGATGCGAGAGCACCTCGTTGTCGCGTGTCTCGCCGGGCTCATCTCTATGGCCCTGGCGCAACAACCCACAGCGGCGGTTAAGAGTGGTGAGACGCGGCCTTCCACCAGTGTCTCCGCCGATTCGGCCCTGAGGGACTTGTTCGACGCAAAGATCAAAATTGAATGGGAGGCCCTGAAGCACAAGGACAAGAAAGCGTACGCCGAATTGCTGGCGGAGGACTACCAGGGCGTCGAAATCGATGGCAAGGGCGAGCGGACCAAGATTCAGGCTCTAAACGAGCTGGCAGAAACGAATGTCTTCAACTATACGTTGTGGGGGCTCAAGGTGATTCCTCTGGGACCGGATGCTGCTTTTCTGACCTATGAAAGCACCATGCAGTTCCCGCCCAAGTCGGTGATCCGGTTCTCGCGGGTGTACATCACTGAACTCTGGGTGAAGCGCTCCGGGCAATGGAGGGAACTGCACTATCAGGAAACTCACGTCAAGTAATCTCTCCTGCGCGCGCGCGGATTGATTGCAACCGGCGCAGTCGCGTGATCATCGACTTAATGAGAGGAGAAATCTCAATGAGAACACTATTGGTCACTCTGCTGCTTTCGACCAGCTTTCTCCTGGCACAAGACAGCAATTCCAACAACCCAAACCACAACTCGAAAGATTCCAAAGGACAGGTAACCCTGGAGGGCTGCGTGAGCCGATCGAGCGGGGATTACATCCTGATGAAACAGAATCCGGCTATAAGCTATCAACTTCAAGCTACGGGCAAGATAAAGCTGCGCAACTACCTGGGGCAACGCGTGGAAGCAGTCGGAAGCGAGTCGCCGACCATGAGCACAAGTTCCGACGCGATGAATAAGGTGGGTTCGGCAGCTCCGGTAACCTTGACCATCACTTCGATCAGGACCATCAACAAGGACTGTACTGTCAGCCCAGTGCCATAGAAGGTGGACTGGACTCTGCGGTTCGAGGGGCCCTTAGTCGCAATCGGGCGGCATGGCCATGATTTCGGATTCGGAATCGCAGGGCGGCTTTTTCTTGGCTGGCTCCAGCAGCGATGGGTGACTGTAACGCAGAATCCACAAGCCCTCGTTGTTGGTCACGAAGATCAAACTATGCCCGCCATCCGGAAGAATGCTGGTGACTTTGTTGAACGTCTCAAGCGTCTTAGGATTGCGCGGATTGCTCAAATCGAGCACGCGAACCGTTTCTGTCGGACGGCTGCTGCTCGTCAGAGTTGTCGGAGTTTTCTCGGGAGCCTCGGCGATGGCCACATCAGGGCTCACCATCGCCAGATTGCCTGAGGTCGACTGGTTCGATTCCACCGTCCGTTTCAGGAGGTTGGGCTTCTCCGGGTTGGAAACATCCACTACCATGAACCCTTGCTTCCCAGCCTGCTGCACGTAGAGGTAATGTTTGCCGTTTTCCCTTTGCAGCAACATCTGGCTTCCCGTCGCCTGCGGCAAAGGCAAGTGCGCAATTACGGTTGCCGGGACATCGGTGGGCTTTGTTGCAGGTTGCTCGCTAGCGCTAGCCAGCGCGGCAGACAGTAGCAAAACCGACAACGCGAGAGCGTAACTTCGCAACATTCCTCTACGGCAATTCTCCATAAGTCACATCACAATTCCCGGCGAGGAACACGATCCCGCGCTCCGCGTCTAGAGCAAATATAGCATCCAGCCATCGCTTGCTCACTGCTGCGCCGCGACCCCGACGCATCCGGCGGAGGCCAGCGTCGAGCAGACCGCCCCGGACTGAAGGGGCACAAAAGCATGGTTGGTCTTGGGGTCGACTGAGATGCTGTGCGAATTCGATCCAGTCGTCATGTTGTACAGCCACTGGTTCGTTCCCGCATCAATGACGCCCATAACCGCATTCGGGAGCATGTCGCGCGCCGCGAGGTAGTACTTGTTGTCGGTGGGGTTGTACCAGGTCTCGTCCACGCCGCCGACGTTGGTGATTTCGACGCAGTTGCTCAACGGCGGAGTAGCACAGTTGACGTCATTGCCCGGCGCGGTGAAGGTAATTATGTACTCGTTGGGAGGAAATGCCTTGCCGTCGTGATCCGCACAACCAATGAGGAAGTTGTTCCCCGGACCGTGGCTGACGCCCGTCGGCATGCAGTTGGGCATCACGATGCTGTTGACAACGACGGGTCCGCACGAGACACCTCCGCAAGTGGTGTCTGTCAGCTGGGGATCGATGACATCGATGCTCCCGATATTGATGTTGGCGACCGAATTCTCATTCGCCAGCAGCAGCAAGCCAGAGTTGGGATCCCACACCATCCCGCCCAAACCCGCCGGGGATATCGCGCCACCACAAGCGCCGGTAGGGGCGGTTTGACTGCAGAATGTCCCTAGGTTTTGGTCGAGGATAGGGCCGTGATGGCAGGGGATGGTGTAAGCAACGCCGGACGGAGTCGTGCCAATGCCAATCAGGCCAAGTGCCGGCACCCCGTCAGCCGCCGATCCCGACACTCCGCTGAAGACGTGCGGATTAGAAGGATCCGGGCAGGGGAACGTACCCCCAACGGTGTCCACAGGAGTTGGCGGGTTGTTGAGCCCAACTCCGGGGCCTCCGGCCCCGTCGTAATAAATCTGCCCGAGAATGCAGCTTGGAGGGTTGAACGAGCCTCCGTTGCCGGGGTCTAACTGTATTGACGGGGGTACACCCGTGCCCGACCCTTGCAGGGGATAAGTAGCGGGGTTGAACCCAGGCGGGTAAGGGCCGTACGCGAGGAACTGGTCAATCGGCAAACAGTGCTGCCTCTGGAGCGTGTCCGCAGGGTTCCTGGCCACGACGCCCGACATATCAATGAACGTGATAAACGGAAATCCCGGATCGCCGTTGATGACAGCGAGAACCCCATGTACGTTGTCGAATGACATTTCATCGGCGCGGTCATCTCCACAATCGGTTGCGGATCCAGCTTCGCCGTTCCATGAAGCGACGCATCCGGAGATCCCCTGAGGACCGTCGTAGTCGGCCGAAACGCCCGTGGGTATGTCGGCGATCACGGTCGGCGGGGTGGAATTACTCAGGTTCATCGTGGTCAGATCAAACACCACGACAGAGGCGCTGCCGTTGCCGACGAATAAAGTATTTCCGTCCGCGCTTACCTCAAGACCGTCCGGCCCGGACATGGGATTCACACCGTTGGCGCGGGAAGCGCAGCACTGCGCGCCCGGAAACGCGCCGAAGTGGTGGCTGGCACCGAAGCCCGTGATCAAGTGAAACATTGGCGCCGTTGCGCCGCCGAGCTTCGTCATGTCCGTCCTGCATCCGTGCCGTGTAAAATTCCCGAATACGTCCACGATAGGCGGAATGACGTCGAATCCAGTCGCAGGATCTGTTGCGCAGGGACTCGCGCCGTTGCCAGCGTCCGAAACTGCATTCTGGCCTTGGATCGAGAACATCGCGAGATCCTGGTTCGTATCGATCACTTGTACGGCGATGCCGATACGATCGGAAATGTAATCGAGATTGTTAGTGCCCGACGCCCCTCCGGAGGGAGGGCTCGATATCCAGCTTATGTCGAAGGAGTTGAACGGGCCGCCCGGCTCGCCGGTATTGTTGTGTTCGGGCACGGGAATTACGTTGACGATGGTGTAGGCGCCGTTGATCGTGGTGCCGCAAGTGGGACAGTTCGGCGCGGTGCCGCAGCCGCTCAAAATCACAAATAGCGCGGTGAGAAGAATAGTAAGAAGAATCCTGGGTCTCATTCGAATTCCCTCCTCCGATTTCCCTTCAGGGCCAGCCTGCGACTAGCCCCGGCCTTAACCGAACTTGTTTACTGTTCCATTCCCAATCGATCCTCGATCGGACTAGAACCTGAACTGGATCTGCTGCAAAACCACGTAATAATTCTGCGGCACCGCGCCGATTGTGCTGGGCTCCTTCAACTGATCGATACCCAGATTGACCGAGTACTTGACCCAATAATTGGGAAACCAGTTGAGCCCAAAGGTGTACTCGAACGTGTGGTAATTAAACCCAGGTACAAAACCTGGCGTGTAATAGCTCAGGAAGTTCGCCTCCGGTTCGTTGGCTTGGATGCCCGTGAACCGCACACCGACCCCCCACGCTCCCCACCCGCGTCCTTTGCCGCCGGGTGTGTCAGGGCCAAAGGTCGGACTCTTCACCCGGGGGGTGCCATTTTCCGGCTGTTTTTCACCCGTGAGCAGATAGGTCGCGCTGATGTCCCAAGCTTTGGCGATGATTGAGGGCAGACTCAGGAAGCCAAGTCCTCCTTCCTGCTCGGAGCCCACATTGTTGCGGGACATATTGAGTTGATCGTATTCGCCCCGCAGCGCGAAGCCAGACTTGAGATAGGTAAATTCACCGTTGTAGCGCTGAATCGGACCGTTAATTGTGAACTGCGGGAAGAAGTTGTAAGCAGCATCCGGCAGCGCGCCGCTGAAGCTTTGATCCCCGGAAAGGCCACGGGAACGACCGCGGTCAATGGATCCGCCAAAGGCGAGTTGCTTGAGCAAATCGCTTTTGGATTTGCGCCACGGGTAGAAGCGAAGACGCCCGATGACTTCCGGTTGATTCGTGGTGTTGGCTATCGCATATCCTTTGCCGTTGAACGCTCCCAGCCAGTACTGCACGACACCCCCGTCCAGGTCTCCGTGAATCGCGACACCAGGGCTGCGGAACGCCGAGGCCGCGGACGGGTACAACATCGCCTGAAAGCCGCGTTCGATGAAATCCAGGTTGGTGGCGCCGGTTCCGGCCTCTTGAGCGAACGGCGTCTTGAATTGGCCCGCCTGGAATTGGAACTCAGGCCGGATTCGCACGTTAAGGTAAACATCGCGGACGACCGAGCCGGTGGTCGCTGACGCGTCAGTGAGCAGGGCAAAATCGAAGTGGGAACCGTAGTTGCCCTGGAAACCGAAGCGCGCGCGACGCAAGACGAACGTGTCTGAGGGCGAGCCGTCGCCCTTGTAGGCGCGGTAATCGTCATCTACGTAGCCGTAGGGACTGATGCTGAACTGGCCGTCCGCGCTTCGGATGAAAAAGTGCTCCCCGTTCCATCCCGCGGCGAGCGGAGGCTCTTTCTTGGGAGCGGCCGCGGCGGGAGCCTGATCCACGGCCGCAGCAGCCGGCAAGGGTTCAGCCTCGATCAGAACCGCGTTCCTCAGACGAGGTGTCCCTACGCCAGCACCGTCGAGCGACGGCGGATTGGGGACAGCGTCGGCGACGGGCCGAACCTGGACCGAACTATTGTCGGACATACGGCTGTCCGCTGCGCGGCTGTCGGCTGCCCGGGCTTGTCCCGCAACCAGCTTCTCGACCAGAGCTTTCAGTTCCTCAATGGTCTGGCGCTGTGCGGCGACCTCACTGCGCAATTGGTTGACTTCTTCCTTGCTCGCCACGTTGGAGACGGATGCGGCAGTCTTCTCGGCGGGTTGCGAGCCTTGGGCATGGGCGAGCGAACCTGGCGCCATGAAAACGACCAGCAGCACGAAAAACGTTGTTAGTGAGCGCATGTGTTTCCTCTCCCGTGATGATTTGCAAGGCGAGCCTGCCCTCACAGCATGCGGACAAGAAGGCCGCGCACTCCCTCGTCCGTTCGGGCGACGAACCAAAAGATCTCCAGAGCTGCGAATGAGGTTCTGTCCGGTATGAAAAGCGGACCAGTTACGCGGGCGGGTTTACCATAAAGAAATGAGTGCTGTCAAGAAAAGTTTTTCCTGCTCCCGGGTGACGATAACTTTCACAATACCCCTGAGCCCTCGCGAGGTTTAGTCCGGAGTAACCATGCCAGGGCCTCAGGCGGTCTAGATAGCACGCGAAAAATGAACGCCGAAACAGAGGTCGGCTAAGAGGGGAGCATCGAAACTGCCGGGTTCCTGGCGTACTTTCTTGTCGTACTTTGTTGCCCCAGGGAACAAGTTCCGCAAGTGACTCGGCCCGCCGCAGCCCCAGGATATTTGACTCGTCTTGATCGCCCTGCCATGATGTTCGCCATGCGGGACCGAAGGCTCAGAATCGTCAGGTTTATCGGAAGCACACCGAACACCGCGTATTGCGACGTTTGCAAATTAGCCTTCCGGACGCGACGGGAATTCATAACGGACGCCGACAAAGCTAAAGCCCAACTGCAATCCGATTTTGAAAAGCATGAATGCCGGCCGGAAGAGGGCGCCATCGACGATGCTCTAGACCACATTCGGTGAACAGGCTTCGTGATCCCAATCGCGTTTCGATAAAGCCGACGTGCAACCGGGGGTGCAGCGTTTTTTGCGATAGGATAATCCCAGCAGCTAAAGCCACCGAGCCGCGGGGCTTGTCAGCTTGAGCGACTGACAAGGTTGAAGGATTTGATCCTATGGCGTCACATACTGAAAACACCACGTCGCAGTACATGAATTACGCGCCCGCGGAGTTGAATCCGCGGCAGGATCTCCCCAAGGGATTCTTTGATTTCTTGTTGCCTCTCCACAAGAAATTCACGCCCTGGCAGGAAAAGTTGGTTGCCAAACGTGCCGAGGCATTGCAGCGGTCGCATCGCGGGCAGCCGCCAGACTATTTGCCAAGTTCAGAGGCAACCGCCTCGGATTGGCGGATCGAAGTACCCGAATGGTGCGCGGATCAGCGCAACCAGATGACCGGACCAGCCGACGATGCTGAGTTGACCGTAAAACTGCTGAACTCCGGATCGCCCGCGGTCATGATCGATCTGGAAGATTCCATGGCGAACGCTTGGGACCAAACCATGCTGGGCGTGAAAAATACTCTCGCCGCTTACAAATATGAACTCAGCTACGACGACAAGAAGCGGCAGAAAAAAGTCACGGTCCAGCGCTCGAAGACCGTCACCTGGGTACGACCCCGCGGTTTGCACCTCAGCCAGGGTGGAGTCATCAAGAACGAGATCATGTCCGCTTCCCTGTTCGATTTGGCTTTGATCTGGTACCAGATCGATCCCGCATGGTTGCCTCACAACTTCTCCGTGTACATCCCCAAAAGCGAGTCTGCCGAAGAAGCCTTATGGTGGCGTGAACTCTTCCAGATTCTTGCGAAGCAGAAAGGTTTGCCTAAGGACTACATCAAATGCATGGCCTTGGTGGAAGCCCACCCGCTGGCCTATCAGATGGAGGAATTCTTTTTCAATCTTCGCGAGCATTGCCTCGGCTTGAACCTGGGACGTTGGGATTACATGGCCTCACTCATCGATTTCATGATCGAGGATCCGAATTGGATTCTGCCCGATCGCAACACCATCCCGCACGACGTGGCATTCTTCCAGAACTTCCGCACGCTAATGCCGGAGATTTGCCACAAGCATGGAGCTCTCGCGATCGGCGGCATGACCGCGCTTTTTCCCAGCCGTACCGACGCAGAATTGAACGAGCGCGCGCTGAACGTCCTGAAGCAAGACAAGAAGAACGAGGCCGACTGCCTGATGGACGGCGCCTGGACTGGCCATCCCGACCAAAACGAAATCGCCGTCGCCCAGTTCCCCTATCCCAATCAGATTGCAAAGCGTCCCAAGCTGCCCAATTCACATCCTGATCTGCGGCCAATCCCGAAGGGTGTCGGTGAAATAACGCTGGCCGGAACACGAGCCGCCGTTCGCACGGTGATTCGCTATCGCAACGGAGTGCTCAACGGAAAAGGCGCCAGCCTGCTTGATGGCTACATGGAAGATCTGGCTACGGACCGCATCTACCGCCTGATGATTGCGCAGCGCGTGCGGCACAAGGTTAAAGTGGCGGGCGACGGCGGCAAACCGATGGAACACACCTCCACTTTGATCACGCGTTTGTTTGACGAGGAACTGGCGAAAATTCAAAAGGATCTACCGGCAGAGATCGACCGCAAAGCGGCAGCGACCCTCCCCGAGGCACGCCGCGTCGCAGAGGAAATGATTGTGCAGGGACACCACTCGCCGATTTGATACCTATAACAAGAAAAACAGTTAAACCGATCGCAAGAATTGATTTGACGGCAACGGCGTCATCGGCGCTCACTATCAGACGCGTCGCTTCTCGAACATCAAATTTCCGGAGAGTTTTGGCGATTGTCCGCTCCGTACCGTACTATTCCTTAAGCACAGGTTAGAACAGAAACGAGGACTATGAGCGCCCTGGAACAGGCAAGTTCTGCACTTCAATTCCCTGCCCTGCAACCGCCCCGCCGCTACTTATTCGGCCCTGGTCCCAGCATGGTTCACCCGCGCGTTTACGAGGCTTTGTCAAAACCGATCGTCGGACACCTCGACGCCTACTTCATCCAGGTCATGGGAGACGTGCAGCAGTTGCTTAAGACAGCTTATGGAACCACCGACGGCGCCACGCTGACAATTTCCGGCACCGGCAGCGCGGGCATGGAAGCTGCCGTCGCTAACTTCGGGGAGCCCGCAGCCAAGTTCGCAGTTTTCGCCAACGGATACTTCTCCGATCGGCTTACCGAGATGGCCAAGCGCAACGGCGCGAACGTCGTACGCTTTGAGAAACTTTGGGGTGAGACCTACACGGAGGATGAAGCCAGAGAGTTCATCGGGCGCGAGCAGCCCGCGGTCGTGGCTTATGTTCATGCCGAGACCTCGACGGGAGCGTTGCAATCCGGTCGCGCGATCTGCGCCGCTGCGCACGACGCTGGCGCTCTGGTGATCGCGGATTGCGTCACCTCGCTCGGCGGAGTGCCGGTAGAGTTCGACCAGACCGGCATCGACGTGGCATACAGTTGCACGCAAAAGGGGCTGAGTTGTCCACCGGGCTTGTCTCCGATGGCGATGTCGGCGAGGGCCATGGAGTTTCTGCGCGCCCGCACGACTCCGCCGCGCAGCTGGTATTTGGACCTCAAGCTGATTCACGATTATTCGACCGTCTCGCACCGCTACCATCACACGGCACCGATTTCCATGTTCTACGCCTTACGCGAGGCGCTCCTCGTCATTGCCGAAGAAGGAATCGAGAACCGCTGGGAGCGGCATCGCCGCAGCAACCAGTCTTTCGTCAAGGGAATCGAAGCGATGGGTCTGCGCATGCATGTTCCCGCGGAGCACCGAATCGCGACGCTGAACACCGTGTGCGTGCCCGCAGGGGTGGACGAAGCCAAGGTCCGCAAACTGTTGCTGGATGGTCCGGGGATTGAAATCGCCGGCGGGTTTGGGCCGCTCGCAGGCAAAGTCTTCCGCATTGGTGTGATGGGTCCGCTGGCGACCGAAGAGAACGTGCAGTTTTTCCTGAAAGAGTTCAACAAGGCCCTCAAGGCAGCGGGCTACTCCAATTAAGAATCAAGCGCCCAGGGGCAGGGGCAGCGGCGAATGACACTGAAGTCGGTAGAGACACTTCTTGACGTCTTGCATTTCGCGGACAGTCACACGGCAGTTATCGTTCCCGAACTCAACCTCCATGTCACCTACGATTCGCTTCGGCGGCAGGTTCTCGAAATGGCGAACGGTTTGGCGTCGGCCGGCATTCGCCGTGGCGACGCCGTGGCGATTGCGTTGCCCAATGGATTGCCCGCAATTGTGAGCTTTCTGGCTGCCTCCATCGCGGGTAAGGCAGCCCCTTTGAATCCGGCCTATCCCTACGAAGAGTTTCATTTTTTTCTAGGCGACACTGATGCTCGCGTTCTGATCTGTCCGGCCGTGGGCGCCGAATTCGTCCGCACCGCAGCAGCCGACCGCAAGATACCAGTCATGTCGGTCGAAATGAACGAGAGAGGCGATGTCCACCTGACCGGTGCTCCCTCGGGAGCGACTGCGACTGCGCCCACGGCGGACGACATTGCCCTCATCCTGCACACGAGCGGGAGCACGGGGAAACCCAAGCGGGTCCCGTTGCGGCATTTCAACCTCGCCGTTTCTTCGGCAAATATCGCGAACACTTACTCGCTCTCTGAGGAAGACGTTGCTTTATGCATTATGCCGCTGTTCCACATTCATGGCTTGATCGCTTCCACCATGGCCACTCTGCTTTCCGGAGGAGCCGTTGTGGTTCCCACCAAGTTCAACGCGCTTTCTTTCTGGCGCACGGTTCGTGAGCATCGGGTTACCTGGTATTCCGGCGTGCCTACCATGCACCAGCTTCTGATGGCTCGCACGCACCACAAGCCTGCCGAGGCGGACACGTTGCGCTTCATCCGTTCCTGCAGCGCGCCCTTGTCGCCGGAACTGATTCATAAAATCGAAAACGAATTTGGCGTCCCGTTTGTTGAAGCGTACGGCATGACCGAAGCTTCGCATCAGATGACTTCGAATCCGCTGCCGCCGCGCCATCGCAAGGCCGGATCGGTAGGAGTCGGCGCCGGACTCCGCGTCAGGATCATGGACAAACAGGGCAATTCTCTCGAAAACAATCAACGCGGCGAAATCGCAATTCAAGGTGCGAATGTGTTTCGGGGATACGAAAATAATCCGGACGCAAACGCCCGCGCCTTCGTTAACGGATGGTTTCGCACCGGAGACCAGGGTTATCTCGACGAAGATTGTTACCTGCACCTGACAGGCCGCATTAAAGACATCATCATTCGCGGCGGCGAGAACATTGCGCCTCACGAAGTCGACGAGATTCTCTTGCGGCATCCCGCCGTCGCGGCGGCCGTCACCTTCGGCTGCGCTCATCCCACCTTGGGTGAAGAAGTGGCTGCAGCCGTGGTGTTGCACGAACCCCATGGCGCCACCGAATCGGCGCTCCTCAAACATTGCCGCGAACTACTGGCAGAATACAAATGTCCGAAGAAGATTTATCTGGTGAAGAGTATTCCAACCACGGCCACTGGAAAAATTCGCCGCCGCGCCGTCGCCGCCGCGCTCGTGGACGATCAACGTGGGTAAGCAACGATGAAATTCCTGATCGCTGGGGCCGGCGCCATTGGAGCCTACATCGGTGCGCGCATGGCGCGGGCCGGGTTCGAAGTCACGCTCTTTGCGCGCGGCCCGCATCTTCGCGCCATGCAGGAGCACGGCGTGCAGGCGAAAAGTGCGGAGGGAGATTTCGTGGCGCGGCCTGCTATCGCCAGTTCCCTCGAACAAGTAGGGCCGGTGGACGTCGTTTTCCTCGGCGTGAAGGCGCACGCCTTGCCGCAACTGGCGCCTCAGTTGAGGACGGTTCTCGGCCCGGATACCACAGTCGTCAGCACTCAGAACGGAATTCCGTGGTGGTACTTTCAGGGCTTCGGAGGCGAGTACGAAGGAATCCATCTGGAAAGAGTCGATCCCGGCGGCGTGATTTCGTCGGCGATAGAAGCTCGCAGGGTGGTCGGGTCCATCGTCTACTTCGCCACTGAAATTTCCGCACCGGGAGTGATTCAGCACATCGAGGGAAATCGCGTCTCTCTCGGCGAACCGGACGGCACCCGCTCCGATCGCTGCCGCCGCATTGCGGAGGCGCTGATCGCCTCCGGCCTGCGCTGCCCGGTCACCACTCGCATCCGGCATGAGATCTGGGTAAAAGTGTTGGGCAATGCGTCGTTCAACCCCGTCAGCGCCCTGACTCGTGCAACCCTGGCGCAGATGGTGCGCGATCCCGGAGTTTCTTCAGTGATCCGAAGCATCATGCAGGAAGTGGAAGCAGTCTCTCACAAGCTGGGGATGGAGTTGCCCGTTTCCATCGATCAGCGCATGGCCGGCGCGGAAAAAGTTGGCGAGCACAAGACCTCGATGCTGCAGGACCTGGAAGC
>Ga0307478_10002430_pt1 | contig 14659 bp, 16 predicted proteins | sample atmos_gasesECM4C_2_FD_203713 | JGI IMG/M metagenome (GOLD analysis project Ga0307478, IMG submission 203713) | Hardwood forest soil microbial communities from Morgan-Monroe State Forest, Indiana, United States - atmos_gasesECM4C_05 | ecosystem: Environmental > Terrestrial > Soil > Temperate...
CAGTAGTCTGAAACTCATAAGCCCGCCGGCGGTCGTGAAAGGTATCGAACATAACGGCGACCTGATCGTCGTCGTGAATATCCTCGCGCGCCGACATTCGCGCCCGAACTTTCTTCGGATCGTCAAAGCATACGAACACGACATACACATTCTTCTGGTCGTAACCCAGATAGGCCGCGGTCTCTTCTGAGACTTTCTCCCCATCGTGCGGATTGCGTTGCACGAAGCCCGTCACCTTCGCCATCTGCTCGGCGATCTCGCCCTCCGGCTTCATATCCAGGAAATCTTCCAGCGCGGGCGCGCGGGTCAAACGCGGAATCGTAAGCGCCGGGGGAGCGATGGCCGGCTTCGGCGCCGGCTGCACTTCCGGATTCCTGATCGCCGGCTCCGGCAACTGCGCCGAGGGCGGAGGATTTTGAGAAGACGGTGGAGGTTGCCGTCCCTGCTGCGCGGGGTTCGACTCCGGGAGCGGAGGATTTTGAGGAGTGGTCTGCGAATTTTGTCCGGAGCTACCCTGTTGTGGCAAAGCGGAATTCCGCGGCGCGGTGCCGGAGCTCTGCACCATGTCCGGGGCCTGCTCTGCAGTCGCGCTCCATCCACGCTCCACCATTCCCGGCAGCGTCAATGCACCTGCCAGCACGAACCTTAGAAATCTTTTGGATGAAAAGCCCCGAATTTGCCCCGAACGCAAAGTGCCCTCGGTTCCCCGTCTCTGACGAGGAATCCTGCAAGATACACTATGAGCGCGCCTCCTAAAAAAGAAAGGCTCTGCTCTAAGGTTTACCGAACAGTGTCAGGGCTGGGTTGTAAAGGGCGGCAGGCAAATGATCGCCCAGTCATCATGGGGAAATCCCGTTTTGACTTGCATTTCTCCGTGCCTCAGCCTGCCCTAAGCGAGTCGAAGGGTGTTTCCGTGGTTGATTCTAGAACAGCGAGCTCTGCCGCCGGCTCGGCGTGATCCCAAAATGCTCATACGCCAGCTGCGTCGCCACGCGTCCGCGCGGCGTGCGGTTCAAAAACCCAATCTGCATCAGGAACGGTTCGTAAATTTCTTCAATCGCGTCCGGCTCCTCGGCCAGCACCGCCGCCAGCGTATTCACGCCCACCGGCCCGCCCTGATACTTCTCGATAATGGTCAGCAACAAGCGCCGGTCGACTTCGTCAAATCCATATTTATCTACTTCCAGCATTTGCAGCGCCGCTTGCGCCGTGGGCAAATCGATCCTGCCCGCTCCGCGCACCTGCGCGTAATCGCGCACCCGCCGCAGCAGCCGGTTCGCTATTCGCGGCGTCCCCCGCGAACGGCTGGCAATCTCGATCGCCCCCGCGCCGTCAACCTCAACTCCCAGAATCTCCGCCGACCGCTCCACGATCACCCGCAACTCTTCCGGAGTATAAAACTCCAGCCGCAGCACAATCCCAAACCGCGACCGCAGCGGCGCCGAAATCAATCCCGCCCGCGTAGTCGCGCCCACAAACGTAAACGGCTTCACTTCCAGCGTGTGCGTGCGCGCCGAAGGCCCCTGCCCGATAATAATATCCAGCTTGTAGTCTTCCAGCGCCGAATACAGCAGCTCTTCCAGCACCGGCTGCAGCCGATGAATCTCATCGATGAACAGGACTTGCTTGTCCTGCATGTTGGTAATAATCGCCGTTAGGTCGCCTTTGATCTGCAACAGCGGCGCTGCCGTCGGCTGGAAGTGCACTCTAAGTTCGTTCGCAATAATGTTGGCCAGCGTAGTCTTCCCCAGCCCCGGAGGCCCGTACAGCAGCACGTGATCCATGGCCTCGCCGCGCGACCGCGCCGCCTCAATCGCCACCGCCAGATTTTCTTTGACCTTGGTCTGCCCGATAAACTCGCCCAGCCGTTGTGGCCGCAGCTTCAGCTCAAACGAAGAATCGTCCTCCACGGCAGCTGCCGACACAAGCCGCTCAGGGTTGTAGTTCAGGTTGGGATTGTTCTTGGCAGTAGCCACTCGCCGGATGTTACCACGAACCTTGTAGGGACACCTGCGCATGTTAGGGACAGCCGCCTCGGCTGCCCAGCGAGCGCAGCGAGCCAGCTTCCCCTAAGCACCAACAAACAATTGCGAAGAAAGTGCTTGACATGATGTAAAGCGTACCTTACATTATGAATGTCAAGCATGCTTGACAAGGAGAACCTAATGGACGCCAATGAAAAACGTTACCTGAAAGAAATCGGCACTTCGATGGCCGCATACACCGCGATGGTGGCAGTTTCAGTCTGGCTAGTAAAAGGCCACGGCGAATCGCCCCTACGCTACTTTTTTGCCGCGCTGCCGGTAATCCCCTCAGCCTTTGCCATCTGGGCCGCTATCCGCTTTTTCCGCGGCCTCGACGAACTGCAGCGCCGTATCCAGTTCGAAGCCATAGCCTTCAGCTTCCTGGGCACGTGCCTGATCTCGCTCAACTGGGGAATCCTGCAGCGCGCCGGTCTGCCTCACGCCGATGTCGTCTGGATCACGCTCCTGATGTTCGTCCTCTACTGTATCGGTATCCCCATCGCCTGCCGGAGGTACCAATGAAAAACAGCGTGCGAGATTTGCGTGGTCAACTTGACTGGACCCAGGCTGACCTCGCCGCCAAACTTGGCGTGTCGCGTCAGACCGTAAACGCCATCGAAACCGAAAAATACGATCCGAGTCTGCCGCTTGCCTTCAAGATCGCCAGGATATTTCGCAAGCCCGTGGAAGAGATCTTCGGGGCCTAGGCAGATCCCTACTTCGGATACCAATCGAGCACCCGCACCTCAATCCCAGTCCCTTCCAATCCTTTTTGAAATACAGCGAGATCCGACCCGTGATAGTGGTAAGGGATCACAATCTTCGGATGAAAGGCTTTAACCGCGTCAGCAGCCTCTTCCGGTGGCATGGTATAAGGCAGATTCATGCACACGAATGCCACATCGATGTTCTTAAGCGCGCGCATCTCTGGGATGCCCTCTGTATCGCCGGAGAAATAAAACCGCTTGCCGCCGTAAGTAAGCACGTAGCCATTGCCGCGCCCTTTGTCGTGATAGAGCTTTCCCGGAGCAGGGCCGCGCTTCAGGTTGTAGGCCGCGATAGCCTCAATCGTCCATCCCTGCCAACTCTTCGTTTCTCCATTAGCAATGGGCTTGGCGCTGGTAACAGTCGCGACCACGGCCGGCGCAGCCAGAATCTCCGTCTCCGCCTTACTGATCTCCTTGATCGAATCTGGATCCATATGATCGCCATGAATGTCCGTAATCAAAATAAGATCGGCCTTTGGAAGTCCCGACAATTTCGCAGGCTTGGCGGGATCCAGGTAGATAATCTTCCCTCCCGCCTCGATCAGCGTGCTGGCGTGATAGATAGGAGTGATTTTGACCGGCCCGGCTGACGTCGGAAAAACCTGCGTCTCGGCGCCACGCGCAAACGCCACCAGTGCGATAAGAAAGCTAAGAAGAATCGGCAACAGTTTCATGAGTAACCTCGTCTCGGTGGATTCTGTTTGATAGTGTGACACATAATGTGTCACATTGCCAGCGTGCCTTCTATGAATTTGCGCCAACTCCGGGACACCCGTCGCCTAAAAGTATGGCTGGGGGCGCTGGAAGTCATCCTCTACCCCCGATCCTTGACATGTGACACATTATGTGTCACATTTATATTCATGCCATCGGTAAACATGCGCCAACTGCGCGATACGAGGAAGCTCAAAACCTGGCTTCGGGCGGGGAAGACGGTCGAGCTGCGCGAGCGAGATCGAGTCATTGCCCATATTGTCCCGGAGAATGCGCCCCAGGCATCAGGGAATTGGCCGGACTTTGAGGCGATGGCGAAGGAGATTCTAGGCGACCGCAAGCTGTCCGGCTCCGATCTGGTAATTAGGGAGCGTGGACGTTATTGAGCATATATCTCGACACCAGCTTTCTGGTTTCGTTGTACTTAAACGACGATCACTCGCGGGAGGCTCGCTCGCGAATCGCTTCCGCCCCTGCCTTGTGGTTTACGCCCCTTCACAGTGCCGAGTGGGAACACGTGGTTGGCCAGCACCTTTTCCGGGGTGAGCTATCGTTCTCGGAAGCGCAACGGGTGAGGGCCAAGCTGGAAGAACACCGCGCCGCCGGCCGTTGGCTATCCGTGCCGATCCCGGAGGACGCTCTTGAAGTATGCAGCAGCCTCGCTCGCGAATATGGGCCGAAGCTCTGGATGCGAACACTCGATACCCTGCACGTGGCCTGCGCGCTGGAACTCAAAGCTCAACGTTTCTGGACGTTCGATGAGCGACAGGCGAAGCTGGCAAAGGCGCAGGGGATGAAGACTTCGTAGGTCGCGAGCAACGTAAGTCTCGAGGCGCCCAGTCTTCGCGTCCTTCACTCTTCCTCTTCCTTCACCTCACCCCGCGCCGCCTTCGCCTTCTCAATAATCTTCTCCTGCAATTGTCCCGGCACCGTATCGTAATGATGCATTTCCATGTTGAAGCTGCCGCGCCCCTGCGTCATCGAGGTCAAATCTACGCCGTAAGTCAGCATCTCCGCCATCGGCACCTCGGCTTTCACCACGGTGTTCCCGCCCTTGTTGTCCATACCCTGGATGCGTCCCCGGCGGCTGTTCAAATCGCCCATGATCGACCCGGCAAACTCATCCGGCACCGTGATCTCAACCACCATGATCGGCTCCAGCAGCGTAGGCTTGGCCACTTCCATCGCCTTCTTGAACGCGATCCGCCCCGCCATCTGAAATGACAAATCGTTAGAATCGACATCGTGATACGACCCGTCATACAAGATTACCCGGAAGTCGACCACCGGAAATCCCGCCAGATACCCGCGCGCCGCCGCATCCTTAATTCCCTTTTCCACCGCCGGAATAAAGTTCTTAGGAATCGCGCCGCCGAAAATATCGTTCACAAACTCAAACTGTCCGCCCCTCGGCATGGGTTCCATCTTGATCTTGCAATCGCCGTACTGCCCGTGCCCGCCCGTCTGCTTCTTGTGCCGTCCCTGCACGTCAGCTTTGGCGCGAATGGTCTCGCGGTAAGGCACTTTCGGCGCTTTCAAAACCACTTCCGTGTGATACCTCTTCTTCAGCTTCGAAACGATAACCTCAATATGCTGCTGCCCGGTTCCCGCGATCAGAAACTCCTTAGTCTGCGGATCACGGAAGAATCGCAGCATCGCATCCTCTTCCATCAGCTTATGGATCCCCGGCCCCAGCTTATCCTCATCGGCGCGGCTCTTCGGCTCAATCGCAAACGTGATCGCCGGCTCCGGCAGCTTCACTCGCGGATACTGAATCGGCGCAGCCTTGTCTCCCAGCGTGTCGCCAGTCAGCGTGTCCTTCAATTTCGCGACAGCGCCAATGTCCCCCGCATGCAGCTCGGTCACCGGCACGGCAGCCTTGCCCTGCATGACGGAAATATGCGACAGCTTCTCCACCGCCCCGCGAGAGAAGTTTTGCACGGTCGCCTCATTCTTCAGCACGCCAGAGAAAACCTTGAAGTACGAAATCCTTCCGGCGAAGGCGTCCGAGACAGTCTTGAAAACATACAGCGACACCGGCTCTGCATCCGTCTCATGCCGTTTCGGCGCATCCCCGTTCCCCGACGCCGCCGGTTCGCCCTGCACCCACTCATGCTCGGAAGGCGCCGGAGTGTAATCCACAATAAAATCCATCACCCGGTCCGCACCCACGTTCCCCAGCCCAGAACTAAAGATGACCGGGAAGAGTCTGTCCTCGCGAATCGCGTTATGCAGCGCCGGGATCAAGTCCTCCTCGGGAATCGTCCCCTTCTCAAAGAACTCCTCCATGAGCTTGTCATCGCCCTCAGCTACCAGTTCCACCAGTTGCTCGTGCGCTTCCTGCACCTGCGCCCGCATGTTGGCCGGGATCTCCGTCTCCTTGCCCTTCCCGTTTCCTCCCAGTTCGTAGCTGTAAGCCTTCATGCGCACCAGATCGACCACGCCGCTCAAGTTCTTCTCGCTTCCGATCGGCAATTCAATCGGGATTACATTCCTTCCAAACGCATTAATCAGCGACTCCAGCACGCGCTCCGCATTCGCTCGGTCGCGGTCCATGCGGTTCACCACAATCAGCCGCGGAGTCTTGTACTCCTCGCAATCCTTCCAAACCCGCTGCGTCACCACTTCCACGCCGGCCACGCCGTCCACCACCACAATCGCAGCATCCACCACCGGCAGCACCATCCGCGCCTCGTGCACAAACATGTTGAACCCCGGCGTATCGATCACATTGATCTTTGTCTTGCCCCACTCCACGTACGCCGCCGCAGCCGCAATCGACATCTTCCGCGCGATCTCTTCCTCATCGTAATCAGTCGTTGCTGACCCGTCGTCCACCCGCCCCAGCCGCGGCGTTGCCCCCGCCGTGTAAAGCATGGCCGATAGCAGCGACGTCTTCCCCGCATGCCCGTGCCCCACCATCGCGACATTACGAATGTTTTCTCCGGAATAGACTTTCACCAGTAGGCTCCTTCGCAGGCGTGGAAAGAGAGAAGGCCCAGAATTCAGAACATAGAACGAAGAACAGCGCAGTGTACAGGCCAGCCCAACCTACCTGCCAAAACCTAGGATGCTACCACGCGGCAAGCGGCGGCCTCAACTCGGGCATGCAAAGCGTGACCGACCGTTGTATCATCCTCAGAATGCTGGGCAACCGCACCAACGAGCAGTGGATCTCGCAATATTCCTCGAGCCATCAGCATCCAATCAACCGGCTCTGCCACACCCTGGGCATCCCAACCATCGTGCTCTCGCTCCTGCTTTTTCTGTTCAGCATTTTCGTCCATCGGCTGTGGCCCTACGCGCTGGCTCTTTTTATCCTCGGATGGATTCTCCAATTCATCGGCCACGCTTTCGAAGGCAAGCCCCCGGAATTCTTTAGCGACTGGCGTTTCCTCTTCGTAGGCGTCCGCTGGTGGTGGGCGAAAATCCAAGGCAAAGCCTAGAGTTGTGTGTGGGCCGGGCGCCCTCGCCCGCCTCCCGCTTGCACCCATTCCGCGTTCTGCTCTATTCTGTCCTCGCCAAGGGGTCGACTCTCACGGCAAACATGCAGCGCCTCATCGCCAGATTCCTGTTGCTCGTAGCGCTCGTCGGAAACCTCGGCCCGCTGGCCCTGGCGGCAACCGCTGCGCCGCACGCCTGCTGCGTCCGCAAAGCAGTTCATCACTGCCACGATTCCCTTTCCTCACAATCAGAGGCCGGACAGCTCGTCATTCGCGAAGCGTCCAACTGCAATCACGATTGTTGCCGCGCCGTCACCACCGCCCGATGGGCCCAGGCCCAGCCGCCGGCAGCGGCTTCGTTCGTACAAAGTATCGAGGCCTACCTAGGCCAGCCAAATCCTGTTTCCCCGACCACCGATCCCACCAGCCTCCAATCCACCCGCGCCCCTCCGCATCTCTCCATAGCCTGAGCTAAATCCACAAGCGACCATTGGCACGTGTGGGGACGGGCGCATTCGCGAGCCTGCCCTGAGCGAAGCCGAAGGGTCCAGCGAGCGAAGCGAGGAGTTCTGGCACGGCTTCCGCCCCTCACGTACTGACGTACTGACCGGCACCTGGAACCCGAATTTCTATTGGAGATCAAATGCGCTTTACCCGTCTAATCCTGCTAACCCCATTCCTGACCCTGGCCGCCTACGCCTCCATCTTCGGATCAGTTCGCGGCATCGTTCACGACCCCCAGCATCGTCCCGTCGAAAACGCCATGGTAATGCTGCGCTCCAAGACCTCCGATTGGTCCACAACCACCAACACCGACGCCGCCGGACAATTCACTTTCCCCGCCATCGCTATCGGCGAATACACCGTAACCGTCGTCGCCCCAGGTTTCAATCAGATGGCCTCCGACGTCCTGGTAAACTCCGGATCGCATCCCGTCCTGCATTTCTCTCTAAACGTCGCCACCACCAAAGAGACCGTCATCGTTTCCGGAGCCCCCGAAGCCGTTCCCACCGACTCCGCCACTCCCACCACTCTGGTCAGCCGCCTCGATATCGAGCACACCCCGGGCGCGGCCCGCACCAACAGTCTCGCCATGATCACCGACTACGTTCCCGGAGCCTATTTCACCCACGACCAGCTCCACATCCGCGGCGGCCACCAGACCAGTTGGCTCATCGACGGCGTGCCCGTCCCCAACACCAACATCGCCTCCAACCTGGGCCCGCAATTCGATCCCAAGGACATCGACTATCTCGAAGTCAATCGCGGCAGCTACGGCGCTGAATTCGGCGATCGCACCTACGGAGTTTTCAACGTAGTCCCGCGCACCGGCTTCGAGCGCAACAATCAAGGCGAACTCGTCCTAAGCGCCGGAAATTTCTACCAAACCAACGACGCCCTCAGCTTCGGGAGCCATACCGAACGCTTCGCCTACTACGCCAGCCTCAACGCCAACCGCAGCAATCTCGGCATCCAGACGCCCGTCCCGCAAGTCGTCCACGACGCCGACAACGGCTACGGAGGTTTCGGCTCGCTGATTTTCAACATCGACCCGTCCAATCAACTGCGTCTCGTAACTTCGTTGCGCAAGGACTACTACCAAATCCCCTACGACCCCTTCCCCAACGACATCGAGAACGCGCCGATCGCGGCCAATGGATTTGCGGCCCAGTATCCCAGCCTCGACCTTCGCGACAGCGATCACGAATCCGATGCCATCGCCAACTTCTCCTGGGTCCACACCTTCAATTCAAAACTTCTGCTGACCGTCTCCCCGTTCTTCCACTACAACGCCGCCGACTACGACAGCGCCGCCACTGACCCCGTAGCCACCACTGAACATCGTGGTTCAACCTACGGCGGCGGCCAAGTGAGTTTTGGCGCAAACCTGGCCAAAAACAATCTGCAAGTGGGTCTGTACAGTTTTTATCAGCAGGATAATGAACTCTTCGGCGCCACCTTCAACAACGGCACCGGGAATCCCCCATTCACCGACACAGAGCATCCCACCGGCAGCCTCGAAGCCTTCTTCATCGACGACAAATTCAAGCCCGTCCCGTGGCTGACCTTAACCGCCGGCATGCGCCCCACGCACTTCTCCGGCGGAGTCTCCGAAAACGCCATCAGCCCCCGCTTCGGCATAGCCCTCAACGTTCCCCATCTCAACTGGACCTTCCGCGCTTTCTACGGCCACTACTACCAGGCCCCGCCGCTGATCACCGCCTCGGGCCCGCTAATTCAATTTGCCACCGCGAACAATCTCGGATTCATCAAGCTCAACGGCGAGCGCGACGAAGAACACCAGTTCGGACTAACCATCCCTTACCATGGCTGGATTCTCGACGCCGATAACTTCCGCACCAACGTAGTGAATTTCTTCGATCACAACAACATCGGCGAGTCCAACCTTTTCTTCCCCATCACCATCGCCCAGGCCGTGATCCGTGGATGGGAACTCACTCTCCGTTCGCCCCGCATCGCCCATCGCGGCCAACTCCACCTCGCCTATTCCAACCAAATCGCCGAAGGCGGCGGAGCCATCACCGGAGGTCTCACAGATTTCTCCCTGCCCGCCGGCCTTTCTCCACTCGACCACGACCAGCGCAACACCCTCAACCTCGGCGGCGACGTAACGCTACCGTGGCGCGCCTATGCCTCCACCAACGTCTACTACGGCTCCGGCTTCAGCAACGCCTTCCCCGGCCAGCCCTATCCCGGCGCCTATCTGCCGCGACACACCACCTTCGATCTTTCCGTCGGCAAAGATTTCGGCGAACGCTTCTCCGCCTCGCTGAACGCCCTGAACGTAGCCAACCGCCGCGTCGAACTGGATAACAGCGTCACTTTCGGAGGTTTCCACTGGAACAACCCGCGCGAAATTTACGTCGAACTCCGCTATCGCTTTCACTATTGATCGGAGACAATAAAGACAGGCCGAAAATGATTTCCCACACAACACAAGAAAACTGTCATCCCGACCGGAGCGGAGCGAAAGCGAGCCGAGTGGAGAGCCTGCCCCGAGCAAGCGAAGCGCGCCGAGGGGGACCTGCTTTGTTCCGCACCCCGTGGAAACGCCCATTCAATCCATCCCCACGGCGTCTTGCATTCCTATGCCTCTGCGCCATGCTGATCTTCTCCGCCGCCTGCGACCGGGGACCCACACAGCCCAACTCCGCCAACTCCTCAGCGGCAAAACGTTATCAGCTCAAGGGCAAAGTTATTTCCCTCGACAAGAACGCTGCAACCGCCAACATTAACAACGAGCCCATCCCCGGCTTCATGGATCCCATGGTCATGTCCTACACCATCAAGCCTCCCTCTGCACTCGATCAACTCCAGCCCGGCGACACCATCACCGCCGACGTCGTCGTCCAACCCGACAACACCTACTGGCTAGAAAACGTCAAAGTAACCGCGCATTCTCAAACCCCAGCCGATAAGCCCGCAGCGACGGTGCACATCCCATCTCCCGGAGACGAAATCCCCGACTTCAAGCTAGTCAACCAAAACAGCCAGCACACTTCGCTGCATCAGTATCGCGGCGAAACCCTGCTCCTGACTCTCATCTACACCCGGTGCCCCTTCCCCGATTTCTGCCCGCGCGTGAGCCACGAGTTCGCGGCCATCGACCGCCAGCTCCGCGCCGATCCCGCCCGCTACGGCAAAACTCACCTGCTCAGCATCAGCTTCGACCCCGCCCACGACACACCCAAGGTTCTCCGCGCCTACGGCTTCTCCTGCGCCGGAAGCACAAGCAAAGACCCCGCGCTCTTCGCGCACTGGGAATTCTCAGCGATCCCGCAACCCGAGTTACCCGAATTTGCCGACTATTTCGCGCTCACTTACAAAGAAGAAGGCGGACTAATCACCCATTCGCTCAGCACCGCAGTAATCTCTCCCGACGGAAAGATTTTCAAGTGGTATCACGGCGCCGACTGGCAAGCCTCCGACCTTCTGCAAGACATAGCCGCCGCCGCCCACCCTGCCAGTTGACCGTTCGACAAAGTAGAACAGTGAGAACTACTTTGTGCGTGATCGCGGTGGAATGAAACTAATGCAACTCCGCCCCGGAGGGGCATCGCGACAATAGCCCAGCGCCTTGGCGCTGGAAAGGCGAAAAAAAGCGAGCAAGTCCCGGAGGGATGGCACGAGTTCTCACTCACACCGTTGAGCCCCCGCGCCGCGATACAACTGCATGCGCCAAGCGGTATAAATTAAGAAGACCGGGAGAAGCTCATGAAACACGTCCTAGTTCTACTAACCGCCATCGGGATCATAGTCTCCGCTCTGGCCCTGCGCGAACACTACCGCACCGAAGGCGACGCGCCCTGCAGCATCAATGAGCGCTGGGATTGCGGCATCGTCAATCACAGCCCCTACGCAGTGCTGGCGGGTATTCCGGTCGCCATCCTCGGCATCATCGGATACCTCCTGATGGGCGCTCTAGCCTGGCGCCGCGCCTACGCCGCCGTGCTGGCGGCAGCACTCGTCGGCCTGGCCTTTTCACTCTATCTCGCCAGCATCGAAGCCCACGTCCTCGGAGTCTGGTGCATCTACTGCGTAATTTCCCTGGGCGATATCTCGCTAATCACCCTACTAGCGCTAGCGACCACGCTAGCCTCGCCATCCCGCAAATCCAACCAGCTCTCCTGATGCTGAGGACCAGAAATGCACATGTGGGGACGGGCGCATTCGCGAGCCTGCCCTGAGCGAAGCCGAAGGGTCCAGCGAGCGAAGCGAGCCCAAGCCCCAACTCACCTGCCGATCCTGAGCAAGGCGAAGCTTCACCCATTCTGCGCACTCTCCTGCTTCGGCCAGGAAAACCACATCCGCCGCGCCCATCGCACAACCTTCCATCCCACTCCCGCGCCCACCACAATCGTCCCCATCCACAACAGCACGGCCGGAAGATAAAACACGAACGACGTCATCGCAACTCCGTAATCCGCCACAGCATCAAGCCCGTCGCGCAGCGCCAGCTTCATCTGGTACAGCGGACGCCAGTGCAATCCGAACACCTGTGCCTCAGCCTCGGCCCGCAACGAAACTGCGATGGCTACCGTTTCGGTCTGCTTCGCCAGCGCATTAAACTCCGCCTGCTGCTGCTCAATCTGCCCCCGCACCGCGCTGAGCTTGTCGCTGACCGCAAGCGTGTCCTTCACCGTATGCGCCTGCTTCAGAATTGATAAATATTGCGCCTCTTCCGCCCTCAGATTCCGCAGGTTCGCCTCCTCATCCACAAACTGCCGCGTAACATCCTGCGCCTCCACTTTCTCGCTCTCCACCCTCAACCCCAGCTTGCGAATCTCCGCTCGCGCCTCTTCAAACCGCCCCGCCGGCACCCGAATCGTCATCGCAGCCCCACCCGCATTGGACCCGCCGCTCACCTGCGAACTAACCAGAAACCCGCCCAGCCCCTCCGCCAGCTCTCGGATCTTCTCCGCCGCCTCCGCCGGTTTCTGCACCACCAGGTCCACCGAACTGTTCCGCACCATCTTGCGGTCCATCAAAGAATCCCCAGCTCTCGCCTCTGTTGGTTGCGAGACACCGGAAGCGCGCAGTGATGCGACCGGCTCGCTGCGGATCTGATAAGACGCCTCTCGTTCGTGCTCCCCGACCGGCCTCGGCAATGCGACCTCTTGGGCTTGCTTCACCGCTATGCCACCTCGGTGGAGATTAGATAACCCACTCGACACAATGATCAGCGCCGTCATCCCCGCCAATGCAATCCACCACGCGTTGCTACGTTTGTGAAGTGATTCTGCAATGCTCGCCATATCCGTTCCCCCTCAACAAGAACGCGAAACCAAACGAGCCTTGCACCGGATGTTGGACCGTTGAGCGAGCACCCGCTAAATATGCAGATTCCTGACATCCAGCCCAAGCCGGGCCAGACCGCCCCGACTACCAGTCAGCAGACTCCACGCCTCCTTGTAACACTCATAACAGTAGCTCTTCTCCTTAGTCGGCGGTACGACGGGGCTCAGCATCACGCATGTAATTCGCCGGACGCCCAGCACCAACGACGCCGGGATCAGATACCACGCGTTCACCGGAATCACGTACGCGCCGAACAGGTCAACTTGTTCCAAAGTGTAGTCTTGCTTCTTCGCGTGGTTGGGTATCAGCTGGCAGCAATAGCCATCCCCACGCCGGTAGCTGGTCGACTTAACCTGCACCCGCAGAAAGTTCGGCCCATGTTCGATTCCCACATCGAACGCTCTCGTGTCTCCCCAGGGCTTGCAAACCGAGAACCGCCGCCGTGCCGCCTCCGCCATGAACTGCAATTCCACCCACTCCCCGCGCTCCTTCATGCTCCTGAATCTCTCCCAATACTTCATCCCCAAACCCCTCTACACCGTTGTCATTCCGAGCAAAGCCGGAGCGAAAGCGACGGCGCAGGGAGGAATCTGCAGTTTCGTCCCACCCAAAACGCCGCCCAAAAACAAAAGGCGCGACCCATTAGGCCGCGCCCTTTTCGAAAATCTTTACCCTATATATATAGAATACCAAGTCGAGAGGGGTAAACCCGCCACCAAACCCAACTTTATATTCGCCTTCTTTCCCTCACCTTAGCCCCATTCGCGTAACTTCTACCTATTGACAAGATTTCTCCAATCCGCAAGGTCACGACCTGCAGCTACGCTTCGTCCGAACCCGAAACACTACCGCACTTTGGGAAAAGGTTCTATACTAAGCGAAAAGAAAGCGTATGATTCCTCCTATCCGGAGGTGAAATAAAATGGCCGACCGTCAACAATTTCTGCACTCCATACCCGTTGATCCGGAACTAAAGAAAATACTAGACGCAACCAAGGCAACGCCAGTCACCGAAGAGGAGCTGCGAGAACAGCGGATCAGCTTCGCTTTTGGCAACGCACCGCATGATTCGGAGGGGCGGATCACAAAAGAGAGTATCCGCTGGACATCGGAACACATAAAGCTGCAGCCCTAGAAGGCAGTAGCCTGCAGCATGTCTGTTAGAGAAAAAGACGATCCCGCCCTTTACACAAAAATTCAAGAGCAAAATCTTGTTCGACAGTACGATTTGCTTTCGAACTGCATCGAGATTGGCCTCAAAAAAGGCATCGAGGCCTTCGATAAGTACACCCTCTGGGCGCTTAATTACGCGGCGGTTTCCAACATCTGTCAGCTTGGCGGCCGTTATCGGGAAGGGCCGATCAGGGTGGGCAATCACGTACCTCCACACTTCAATGATGTACCCCGATTGATGGACGCGTTCTTCTCCGTCATCCACGAGAACTGGACAATCCTCGACCACCCTACCGGACTTGCCGCTTTCGCCCTTTGGAACCTCAACTGGATTCACCCGTTCATTGAAGGCAATGGTAGGACGGCTAGAGCCGCCTGCTACTACCTCATTTGCATGAAGCAGGGCAAGATCCTCGGAGGCAAGAAGACCGTTCCAGAACGCATCCGTGAAAATAGGGACCCTTACATCGCCGGGCTGAAGGCAGCGGATCGCGCCTACGAAAAAGGCCAGTACGACATCACCGATTTGGCGAAATATTTGGAAGAGTTATTGAAAGGCCAGTTGTCGGAAGCGCCTTGAGGCAGACCGGGATCATGGAATCGGCCGATTGCAGACCCCACCACTTCACGACACTCCCAGAAATTTACGTTAAATATCCAGATTCTTCACATCCAGCGCATTCTCTTCAATAAACTTCCGCCGCGCCTCCACATCCTC
>Ga0307478_10002431_pt1 | contig 14648 bp, 8 predicted proteins | sample atmos_gasesECM4C_2_FD_203713 | JGI IMG/M metagenome (GOLD analysis project Ga0307478, IMG submission 203713) | Hardwood forest soil microbial communities from Morgan-Monroe State Forest, Indiana, United States - atmos_gasesECM4C_05 | ecosystem: Environmental > Terrestrial > Soil > Temperate...
CCATCCCCGCTCCAGGCACCATTTCGCCTTGACACTCCAAACCCAATCGCTCCAAAATGCATCCTATGCGGGCACGTCTTGGGCCCCCCCAACTGAAAGACGTGCGGAAAGAAGGGGGTGTACGTGGAACGTCTGAAAGGCACCGTAAAATGGTTCAATAATGCAAAAGGCTACGGGTTCATCGGGCGGGCCGATGGTCCCGACGTTTTTGTACATTACAGCGCAATCACTTCCGAGGGCTACAAGAGCCTGCAGGAAGGCGACACAGTAGAGTTCGAAATCAGCGAAGGCCAGAAGGGACCCCAGGCAGCCAACGTTACCAAGAGCGCCTGACTCGCAGCCCAACTGGATTCTCCACCGCCAACGGCCGTGCAGGAACTTTGTGGCCGGACGAGCAATTCTGTTTTCTCTGTGCCGCCTTTTCTCCGCTTTCTGCCGCTGGCACTGCATCGCAATCTTGTTTAATCTTTAGTCCGTGGACAACAAGGCGATCGCCAACATCCTTTACGAGACCGCGGACCTGCTGGAAATTGACGGTCAGGATTCCTTCCGCATCCGCTCCTATCGCAACGCGGCCCAAGCCATCGAAAATCTGGCTGAGCAGATCAAAGACCTCATCGCTGAACCCAAGAAGGTGCTGGCGATTCCCGGCATCGGCAAGGGCATGCTTGTGAACCTGCAAGAATTATTCAAAGATGGAAGCCTCACCGTGCAAGCGGATCTGCTCAAGAAATATCACCCGTCGATGCTCCAGTTGCTGAAGATCCAGGGCCTGGGGCCCAAAACGATTGCGCTGATCTGGAGCGCCCACAAAGTATGCGACGTCGATGGCGTGGAGAAACTGGCGCGCGAAGGCAAGATTCGCGAACTGCCGCGCATGGGCGAGAAACACGAACAGAAGCTCCTGAAGGCCATCGAAGACTATCGCCGAATCTCAGGGCGATTCCTGATCGACGCCGCCGAGGACGAAGCGAACAAGCTGTCCGAATATCTAGCGAAGTTTCCCGGTATCGATCGCATCACACCGGCTGGTTCTTTGCGTCGCGGCCGGGAAACGGTGGGCGATCTGGACATTCTCGTGACCGGCAAGGCCTGCTGCAGCGAGGAGGAACGCCAGAAGGCGGTAGAGTACATCGCGAAGTATCCGCCCCTGATGAGCATTATCGCTCAGGGCGACAACAAGATCAGCTTTCAGTTGCGCCATGGCATGCAGGTGGACGTTCGCCTTCTGCCTCCGGAATCCTTCGGCGCGGCCATGCAATACTTCACCGGATCCAAGGCCCACAACGTCGCCTTGCGCCAGCGCGCCCTCAAGATGGGTTACACGCTGAACGAATACAGCCTCGCCGACCTCAAAACAGAAAAGCCGGTCGCGGGCAAAACCGAAGAAGAGATCTACGCCAAGCTCAAGCTCGATTACATCCCTGCGGAGTTGCGCGAAAATCTGGGCGAGATCGACGCTGCCGCAAATCATACGTTGCCCACTCTGATCACTTTGGACGACCTTCAGGGCGACGTGCACATGCACACTGTCGAAACCGACGGCAAGAACACCATCGAAGAAATGGCCGAAGCCGTGAAAGGGCGCGGCTACAAATACATGGCCATCACCGATCACTCTAAGAATCTCGCCTTCGCCAATGGCCTGGACGACAAGCGTGCGGTGGTTCACATTCAGCGAATTCGCGAGGCCAATGACAAGATCGAAGGCATCACCATCTTCGCCGGAATCGAAGTCGATATCCTCGCTGACGGCGACCTCGATCTCTCCGACGACGTCCTGGCCCAGATGGATTTGGTCATTGCGAGCGTGCATTCAGTTTTCAATCAGGAGCCGGCCAAGATGACCGAGCGCCTGCTCAAAGCGGTCGGGAATCCCCACATTTCCATCGTCGGCCACCCCACGGGTCGCCTGCAGCTTCGCCGCGACGCCTACCACTTCGACATGGATTCAGTGCTGACCGCGGCGGCAAAACACAAAGTCGCAATGGAGTTGAACTCTTATCCCGATCGTCTCGACCTCAATGACGTGCACCTGCGCCAAGCCAAGCTGAAAGACGTGAAGATCGTAATCAACACCGACTCCCATCACACCTCGCACCTCGACAAAATCCGCTACGGCGTCCTGCAAGCTCGGCGGGCCTGGCTTACCAAAGACGACGTACTGAACACTCTGCCCATGGAAAAGTTCGCCAAGGCGATGAAGCATGGGTGGAATTGAACTCGCAGGCTAGGAGTACAATCCAAAAACGCGAAAGAAGCGATGCCTGATCAGACTCCAGATCCGAATCCTGTCGCTCCTGCAACTCCGAGCGCACCAGTAGACGCTACGACTCCAAGCCCCCAGCGCGGCCCCACCATCAACATCGCCGACGAGTTCGGCACCGCCAAGCGCAACCTGCCCCCGGTCAAACCGCTCCTGCTGACCACGGCCGGGATACTGATCATCGTCGGCGTCGTAGCGTTTCTCCAACGCGCCAAACCGCAAGGCAGCGGATCGCTGGACAACGTATCAGCGGTCGAACTACCTGGCCAGAATGCTTCTTTGGTAGCCCTCTCCTTCACCCTGCACAACTCCGGTGAAAAATCACTCTGGGTGCACGATATTCAAGGAAAACTTGCAACATCCACCGGAGAACTAACCAGCGAGGCTGTTTCTGCAGTCGATTTCGATCGCTATTATCAAGCTTTCCCCACGCTGAAAGCGAACGCTCAGCCGGCTCTCGCTCCCGAGGACAAACTGCAACCCGGCCAAGAAATTAAGCGAACGGTGATCGTCAGCTTTCCTGTGACTCTCGATGCTTTCAACCAGCGCCGATCCGTGAGCGTAGCCATCCAGCCCTACGACCAACCTGTTCCCGTGACGCTGACGAAGTGAACGTAACCGGCCCGTCCACTTGCGCAAGAGCTACCAGATGCGGTTCCATAGAGTCATGAAATCGACTAGGTACGTTTCCCGCGGCATTGCAGCGTTCTTGGTATTCCTTCTTCTGGAGATTTCTGCCGTAGCTGCACGAGCTCCGCAAGAGCGCAAGTACTTGATGTATGTCGGGACCTACACCACCGAAGCAGGCAGCACAAGCAAGGGCATCTACGCGTATCGTTTCGACTCCGGTACTTCCGAGCTAACTCCCATCGGCCTAGCGGCCGAGACCGCTAGTCCGTCCTTTCTCGCGGTACATCCCAACCACCGATTCCTTTATGCGGTTAATGAGGTCGGTAACTACAAGGGCGAGAAGAGCGGAGCAGTCAGCGCTTTTGCCATCGATCGCGCGACTGGCAAACTGGCGCTCTTGAATCAAGTGGCATCTAAAGGCGCGGACCCTTGCTACATCACCGTAGACAAAACTGGAAAATACGTTCTGGTGGCAAACTACACCGGCGGAAGCGTTGCGGTATTCCCGGTACTTGAAGATGGACGACTGGGTGAGGCTTCATCCTTCATACAGCACACCGGCCACGGCGCGGATCCACAGCGCCAGGAAGGACCGCACGCCCATTCCATCGATCTATCGCTCGACAACCGCTTTGCCATCGTGGATGATCTCGGTCTCGATGAGACGTTGGTTTACAGATTCGATAGCGCCAAAGGCTCGCTCACGCTGAACGACCCACAGTTGTATACGACGCTCGCAAAGGCCGATCCGGGGGCCGGTCCGAGGCACTTCGCCTTTCACTCCAACGGCAAGTTCGCATACGTGGTCAACGAAATGCAGTCCACGGTTTCCGTCTTTAGTTACGACGGCGCCGGCGGCGTCTTGCGTCGGCTGCAGACAATCTCTACTTTCCCCAAGGAATTTTCCGCGCACAACGACGACGCCGAGATTGAGGTCCACCCCTCCGGCAAGTTCCTCTACGCCTCGAACCGCGGACATGACAGCATTGCGGTATTCGCCATCGACCCAAACAAAGGAACCCTGACGCTGATCGAGTACGCTCCCACCAAAGGCCAGACTCCGCGCAGTTTTGCGATTGCCCCTGGCGGCTCGCTCTTGTTTGCGGCCAACGAAAAGTCCGATAACATCGTCGTCTTTCGGATCAATCCGCAAACCGGTCGCCTGACGCCGACTGGCAAGGTTTTGGACGTCGCGGAACCCGTCTGTGCGAAGTTTGTACCTATCGAGTGATCGCTTTGTTCCGTCAGTGATTACTTCTTTCAGCGATGTGTCAGGCCCGGTCATGGCGTTTTGCACGGAATTCGAAAGCAGCAGCAGCGTGAGGTCGAATGGCGTCATCTGCCCCACTTCGCGCTTGCCGCTGAGGCGCCAGATAAATCACGCCCGTGCGCAGTGCGATCTGCAGCAGGACATTCCTAGGTCCCGGGAATAGCACTCCGTTCAATTGGCCGTCACCGGTGTCGGCGCGCCCTTCGGCGTGCTCAGGTATCCCGTCGCTTTCTTTTTGTCCACCGTCCACACCACCAGTTCGAACAGCAAGTGATCGCGTCCCGAATAAAACTGGATCGGCTCGGCGATATTGCGATCCTGCTTCTCGATGGTCTTGTCGTCAGAGGTCACATTCACGGTGAACTTGCCGCGCTTCTGGTCGGTCTTCTTGAGCTGAAGGCTCACCGTCGCTACTGGCTGCGGCTTTGCCCCCTTGAGCAGAGTGAATTCATAGTAGTTGCGGTCACCCTTATGCTTCAGAATTTCCAAATCGCCGCGCGTGTTGGCAATCAAGCCGCTCTGCACTCCGAGGTCGCCCACTGCGCTCTGCAGCTTCGCTTTGGTGGCTTCCAGATCAGCCTTGGTTGAAGCCACGTCGGTCTTGACTCCGCCTACGTCGGTCTTGACCCCAGCCACTTCCCCGCTCACTTGGCCGTACTGCTCTCTCGATTGCTTCTCTTCCTGCGCCAGGCGGGATTCATCGGCCTTCTGTTGCGCTTGCAGTGCGCCGGCGCGCTGCATCAGTTCCTTCTTGGTCATGCCAAGCTTCTGCGCGATCGTTTCTTCCTGAGCTTCCGAGGATTGCACACGCTTTTGCAATTCCCCAATTTGCGCCTGGCTGGCGCTCAGATCCGCGTTCAACTTTTGCACGTGCAGTTGCGTGCTCACATATCCATAGACAGACGCGGCGACAAAAAGGATCGCCAAGACAAGCAGAATCCACTTCCCTGCAGTTGACTGCTGTTCAACATGTATCTGTTCGCCTTCTTCCGGCATTTAGTTCCTCCAGGATTAACCGCCTTAGCTGCGGGTCTTTTCAATTGTTTAGCACAAGCGCCACAGTGTCAAATTAGCTCATGGAAGGCCCGGCGGGTGCGACATACGGAGAAACGCAGCCAGCGAGCTCTGTCCAATGCGCCTGCCAGGGATGAAGCCCTTGCTGAATCCTTCGTTGCGCAGAGTCCTTTACAATGCGCAGGTGAAGAATTGGGACGTAATCGTCATCGGCGGTGGCATCATCGGACTCTCGCTGTCGATTGAATTAAGAAAAAGAGGCGCGACGGTTCTGGTCGTCGAGCGGGGCGAGCCGGGCCGCGAAGCGTCGCACGCCGCAGGCGGCATGTTGGTCGATTGCCCGCTCGAAACGCCCGCCGCACTGCAGCCCCTAGCCACAGCCAGCGCTCGAATGTACCCGGAGTTCGCGCACGAGGTGGAAATGGAATCAGGCTTAAAGGTTGATCTCCGCGACCAAGGGACGATTCTTCTTCCCGCTGTCGCAATTTCTCACCCGGCCTTAGAGGCGGCGACGTTTCCATCTCCTCTGGCCGAACTCGAACCAGGGCTTGCTGATTTCAACCGGCCCGCTTTCTTTCTGCACGAGCGCAGCGTCGATCCGCGCGCCCTTACCCGCGCCGCTCTCCAGGCGGCAAAGCACCGCGGTGTGGATATTTCGTCCGGCGAAGAGGTCAGAGGCGTCAATCTTTCCGGCGGACGAGTCGCTGGCGTCACAACTACGAAGACCTCATTTCACGCGCCGAAAGTCGTGAACTGCGCCGGAGCCTGGTCAGGCCAGATCGCGCCCCTCGCCTTTCCCACTCGCCCCGTGAAAGGACAAATGCTCTGCCTCGCATCGCCATCGCGCAATCTCCTGCAGCATGTGATCCGCGCGCCCGAAGCATACCTGATCCCCCGCAGCGACGGACGAATCTTGGTGGGAGCCACGGTGGAAGAAGCCGGATTCGAGAAGCGCACCGATGTCACCACAATCCAGCGCCTGTACCGTGCCGCGATCTCCTTGGTCCCTGAGCTACGAAATGCAAAGATTCTCGAAGACTGGGCCGGTCTGCGCCCCGGAACTCCCGACGCGCTGCCGATTCTCGGGGCAACCACCACGCCAGGCTACTACGTGGCCACCGGCCACTTCCGCGACGGCATCCTGCTAGCCCCAATCACAGCGCAAGTCATGGCAGAAGTAATGACTGAAACAAGCTGTAAACATGACTTGAAACCATTCTCACCAGCGAGGTTTTCCAAGAACCAGGCTGCCTGAAAACTCCGGAACTCGCTCCGCAGAGATGTAGCTTGCTACGTCTTGCCGTCGCCGCGATCACCGCTGCCATGCAGTTCCTTTCGGGTATACTGGAACGTTTCCTCATCAGCCTGATTCGGCGCCGTCGGGCCCTCTAGCAGCCAGAAAGGATCAACCATGGCCTCTTCCGCAGTAGATTTTGCCCGCAATAATCAGCAGCGTTTCCTAAGTGAGCTCAAAGATCTTCTCCGCATCCCCAGCGTAAGCACGCTCGACGAACACAAGCCTGACGTACAGAGAGCTGCCGATTTCGTGGCCAACGAACTCCGCCGCATCGGCATGGAAAACGTCGAGGTCATCCCCACCAAGGGCCACCCCCTCATCTACGCCGACTGGCTTCACGCCCCCAACAAGCCCACGGTTCTCTGCTACGCGCACTACGACGTGCAACCGCCCGATCCGCTCGACGAATGGCTAACTCCGCCGTTCGACCCCACCGAGCGCAACAACAACATCTACGCCCGCGGAGCAGTCGACGACAAAGGCCAGCTTTGGATGGAGGTGAAGGCTCTCGAATCACTGATGAAGTCTGGCAACGGCAAGCTGCCCATCAACGTCAAAGTGATTTTTGAAGGCGAGGAAGAAGTCGGCGGCGAATCCATCACCGAGTATGTCCGCAAACAAAAGGCCAAGCTAAAGGCCGATTTCGCGCTGGTCTGCGACACCGAGCTTTTCGCTCCCAACCTTCCCACGCTGTGCGTCGGCCTACGCGGCCTGGTCTACACCGAAATCGAAGCCGTCGGCGCCAAGGTCGACCTGCACTCCGGCGTCTACGGTGGAGCCGCGCCAAATCCCTTTTTCGCGTTAATCGAAATCATCAGCAAACTGAAAGACGCCAAGGGCCACATATTGATTCCAGGCTTCTATAAAGGAGTGAAAGCGCCCAGCAAAGACGAACTCAAGGCGTGGAGGCGCCTGCCCTTCAACGAGGAGCGCTACCGCAAAACCGAAGTCGGATCAAAAGTTCTGACGGGCGAGCCCGGATACTCAGTTCTCTATCGCACCTGGGCGCGCCCCACGCTCGAAGTCCACGGCATGCCCGGAGGATTCATCGCCGCGGGAGCCAAGACCGTGATCCCAGCTAAAGCCGCCGCGAAGGTTTCCATGCGCCTCGTCCCCAATCAGGATCCCAACGACATCCTGAAGCGCTACACAGCTTTCGTGAAAAAGCTCACGCCCAAGGGCATCGAAACCAAAATCAAGGTGTACAGCAAAGGCCCGGCGTGCGTGGTCGGCACCGACAATCCCTACATCAAAGCCGCGACGGAAGCGCTGCACGACACATTCAAGAAGGAAACCGTCTTCATCCGCAGCGGCGGATCAATCCCCATCGTCAATGATTTCTATCAGGGTCTGAAAATCCCCAGCGTGATGATGGGCTTCGGTCTACCCGACGACAACCTGCACGCCCCCAACGAGAAGTTCCACATCCCCAACTTCCACCACGGCATAGAAACAATCTGCCTGTTCTTCGAAAAGCTAGGAGAAAGCTAAACGCCGCCGGCGCAGCCTGTGTGGGGACAACCGCTTCTCTTGTCCGGCCGAGCGCAGCGAGGCGCATCCGCCAGCTCACTAATTAACCGAAAGGTGTCAACTCTCCCTGTTTTGACTTCCCCCACCAGCCGGGCCTACGATTCTGCCGAAAGGGTTGGGGGCCTTCTCGCCTGCTTAACCAGATCATCTCGCACTACCGGATCATCGAGAAGCTAGGAACCGGCGGCATGGGCGTGGTGTACAAGGCTGAGGATCTCAAACTCGGCCGCTTCGTCGCGCTGAAATTCCTGCCCGACGAATTCGTCAATGATCCCGTGAGCCTCGAGCGCTTTCAGCGCGAGGCTCGCACCGCCTCAGCTTTAGACCACCCAAATATCTGCACGACCTATGAAATCGGAGAGCATGAAAGCCGTCCCTTCATCGCCATGCAGTATCTGGAAGGTGTGATCCTCGCCCATCGCATCGCCGGACGTCCTCTCGAAGTCGAGACCGCGATCGAACTGGGGATCCAGGTTGCAGACGCTCTCGATGCCGCTCATGCCAAGGGCATCGTTCATCGCGACATCAAGCCCGGCAATGTTTTCGTAACCGAGCGCGGACAGGCCAAGATACTCGACTTCGGACTAGCAAAAACCGCTGCCCGTTCCGCCTCCACTTCGGGGTCGTCGGCAACATCAGCGCTCAGCGCCACGCAGGAACACATGACGAGTCCAGGTTCTGCCCTGGGAACGATTGCCTTCATGTCACCGGAACAAGCCCTCGGGAAAGAGCTGGACGCGCGCACTGACCTGTTCTCTTTCGGGGCGACACTCTATGAAATGGTGACCGGCTCGCCGCCCTTCCGCGGAGACACGACAGCGGCGATCTTTGACTCCATCCTGCATCGCGCGCCCGTCGCTCCTGTGCGACTCAGCCCAGAGGTTCCCGAGGAACTCGAGCGCATCATCAACAAGGCGCTCGAAAAAGACCGAAACTTACGCTACCAGCACGCGGCAGACATTCGGACCGATCTGCAGCGCCTGAAACGGGACAGCGAGTCGAAGCGAATCGTTTTGAGTCCGGAGCCGGTGGAAGCCGAGGCTCGACCGGGAAGCACACGTCGAACGGCGGCTCCTACGGCGAGTTCAAGCCAGACTGGCGGCTCGCAGCATCCGGGCTTGAGAATCATGGCGCCGGCGGCTGGCCTCGCCCTTATCTTTGTTTTTGTTCTCGTTGCGTCGCTTTATTTCCATTTCCGCAAGCCGACGCAACTCACCGACAAAGACGTCGTCGTGATCGCAGACTTCGCCAACACCACTGGCGATCCGGTATTCGACAGCACTCTGAAAGAGGCTTTAGCAGTCGATCTCGAGCAGTCGCCTTTTCTAAACGTGCTTTCCGACCGCAAGTTGAGCGAGACCCTGAAGCTGATGGGCAGAACTCCGGACCTGCGCATCACCCAGGATGTAGGCCGCGAAGTCTGCCTCCGCACCGCTAGCAAAGCTCTGCTGGCGGGCTCGATCGCAGGCCTTGGCAGCCACTACGCGATCGTTCTGAAAGCAATAAGCTGCCGAACCGGCGATGTGATTGGAGCAGCCCGGACCGAGGCCGAGAACCGGGAGAAAATCCTGCAAACCCTGGGCGAGGCGGTCGCTACTTTGCGCGGCAAGCTGGGTGAATCCCTGGCGTCAGTGCAGAAATTTGACAAGCCGCTCGACGAAGCCACCACTTCGTCTCTCGAGGCGCTGCAGGCTTATACCGAAGGTGACCGGCTGGCGCGCGAAAAAGGTGACACCGACGCTCTTCCCCTGCTCAAGCGCGCTGTGGAACTCGATCCCAATTTTGCCCGCGCCTACGTCTCGCTGGGCATTCGTTACAACAATCTCGGCCAGGCCACTCTGGCGATTGAAAACGTGCGCAAAGCTTACGAGCTGCGCGAGCGGGTCAGCGAACGCGAAAAATATTACATCTCCTGCACGTATTTCACGCTGGTCACCGGCGAGTTGGAAAAGGCTATTCAGCAATATGAATTGTGGATCCGCGACTATCCGAGGGACTACGTCGCTCTAACCAACCTCGGAGTGAATTACTTCACCATGGGACAGTTCGAGCGGGCAGCCGCGGTAACTCGCGATGCGCTGCGCCTGGAGCCGGCTTCCATCCTCGGCTACAACAATCTTGGAGTCGCTTATTTTTCGATGAATCGGCTGGATGAGGCGAAGTCCACATTCGACGAGGCGCTGGCGCAAAAGCTCGATGGCCCTTACCTGCGGCAATCCATTTATTACCTCGACTTCCTGCGCAAAGACGGGCCCGGCATGCAGCAGCAGTTCGCCTGGGCAATGGGCAAGCCCGGTGCCGAGGACATCTTGCTGTCGTCAGAGTCTGACACCCAGGCCGATTCTGGCCGCCTGCAGAAGGCGCGACAGCTCTCGGCCCAAGCCGAAGACTCAGCCAGGCGCAACGACTCCAAAGAAACAGCGGCGTTCTGGCAGGGGAACGCGGCACTGCGTGAGGTTGAATTCGGCAACGCTGCCGAAGGACTGAAGCAGGCACGCGAGGCTCTCGGGCTAGCCCCCGGCCGTGACGTAAAGGTGGAAGCCGCGTTGGCCCTGGCCCGTGGCGGCGACGTTGCTGCCGCTGGGAAACTAGTGGACGCGCTCAATCAAGAGTTCCCGCTTGATACTCTTATGCAGAATTATTGGCTTCCCACCGTGAAGGCAGCCATTGCGTTGCAGCGGCACGATCCTGCCCAGGCCATCGCGATTCTGCACTCGTCTGTCCCGTATGAGCTGGCAGATCCACCACCGTTTTCCGCCGGCACCATGTATCCGGTTTACCTGCGCGGCCAAGCCTATCTGGCACTCGCACAAGTTACCAGAACCAGTTCGGAGAACGCCCAACACGCTGCCACCGAGTTTCAGAAAATTCTCGATCATCCTGGCGTGATCGTGAATTTTCCCTTAAGTGCTCTGTCTCACCTCGGCCTGGCGCGGGCACGCACTCTCTCTGGCGAGGCAGCCGGTGCGCGAAATTCTTACCAGGATTTCTTCGCCCTCTGGAAAAATGCCGATCCTGACCTCCCGACTCTGAAGCAGGCTAAAGCGGAGTATGCAAAGCTGCGGTAGGTAATAACTGACCCAGCACCCGGCGCGCACCGCCGTTGTTTTCCTCATCCCAATTGCGATAGGATTGTAGTGCTCTCGCGGTTCTCCCACCTCGTCCTTCCCTCACCAGTAAACTAGGCGTCTGCTGCAATGTGTGTGCAACCCAGTGCGCTCGAGCTTAAGGCCATACAATATATAGTGTTATATTGCTTGACCCCGCCCCGATTTCACCGTTACAGTAGCTCTAATTTGTGCCTGCCCGATCCAGCCCGCGACGGCAGGCGTTGGTGCAAGCCATAGTTTCGGAGCTGGAGGTATCGGTCTGGTAAACAGGCTGGAACGCAGCACAACGGAAAACTGGCCACTGACAACTGGTAACTGTTTTTCCCAAGGAGTCCACGTTGCTTAAACTGAAGCGGCTTCAGATTCTCGGCTTCAAATCGTTTTGCGACCGCACCGACCTCAAGTTTCACGGGGACGGAATCGCCGCCATCATCGGGCCCAACGGCTGCGGCAAGTCAAATATTGCCGACGCCATCTCCTGGGTGCTCGGCGAGCAGTCGGCCAAGACGCTGCGCGGGTCGCGCATGGAAGATGTGATCTTTGCCGGCACCCGCGATCGCAAGCCCACCGGCATGGCCGAGGTCTCGCTGACCTTGATCGATCCGGAAGAGTATCCCGGTCCCGACGCGGATGCGCCTACGGAAATCGACATCCAAGATGAACTTCCAGTCAGTGCTGAGTCCGCGCGACGTCCGGCTGAGGACTGGGACGAAACTGCCATCCGCGCCGAGGCCGCCGAAGAGACCGAGCGCGCCGTGGAAGAAGCTCAGCCCGGCAAGACGGAACAAGTGGAACTTCCACGCTCGAAAGTAAATACGCTCGCGGTCGCATTCCCCGACGATGAACCAGTGTTCGCGTTGCCGGTGCACGCGGTCGTGCCCATCGCGACTTCCGCCGCGGTGATCGGTGCAACTCAAGTCGTACTCAAGATCCGTCGCCGGAAATTCAACCAGCAGCAGTTCCGCACTGGCGAAATCGTCGTCACGCGTCGCCTGTTCCGCTCCGGCGACAGCGAGTACTTGCTGAACGGCAAGCTCTGCCGACTGCGCGACATTCAGGAACTTTTCATGGGCACAGGCCTCGGACCCGAGACCTACGCCCTGATCGAGCAAGGACGCATCGGCCAGATTCTCAGCAGCCGACCGACGGACCGCCGCGCGATTCTCGAAGAGGCTGCCGGAATCACGAAATTCAAGACCAAGAAGCGCCTGGCAGAGGCTCGCCTTGAAGATGCCAAGCTGAACCTCGCCCGGGTGAACGATATTTTCGACGAAGTTACGCGGCAGATGAATTCACTGAAGCGGCAGGCCTCGAAGGCCGAGCGCTATGCCAAGCTGCGCGAGGAGATGCGGGCGCAACTGCGCGTGGTCCTGGCCAGCAAGTTTGCCGCCATTGAGCAGGAGAGCACCGAACTCGATGCCGAGCTAAATGCTCTGGCCGAGGACATGCAGCACCGCGCCGAATCCGTCCGGCAACTTGAGTCGGAGCATGGAGAAGGCACCGAGCGCGGCTATGCCATCGAGACTGAATTACGCGAAAATCGTGATCGGCTGAGCCAGATCGATTTGGAAATCGATCGCGCCCGCGCTCGCCGCCGGCATAACGACGAACGCTGCGCTGAACTCGTAGTTCGTTCAGCCTCAGCGGAAGCGGAACTGGCTCAGGCCCGCCACCGCCTGACCGCCCTTGAGGCCGAGCGCGATTCCAACCGGCAAGTGCTGCATTCAGCCGCTGCCGATCTGGAGGCAGCCCAGCACGAACTGGCTTTGTCGCAGCAAGAAGCAGCCGCAGCGGCCTCCACACTGGCCGAGCTTGAGCATCAACTGGAAGAGTCTCGCGTCGCTATTTTCGACACAGTGTCGTCAGCCTCGCGGCTTCGCAACCAACTCGCACAAGCCGAAGAGCGGCTGGCGGGCGCAGATCGTGAGGCCGGGCGTCTGCAAGCTGAAATCACTAATGCCAACCTGCAGGTGGAAGCCTTCGGCGGCCAGCGCGGGCAACTTGCCCTCGAGTTCGAAACCGTAACGCAGCGCGTCTCCGGAATCAGCGCGGAGATCAGCCAACTGCGACATTTGCTCGAAGCTAAGCGCCTCGAAGAAACGAAGGCGAAGGCTCATCTCGACTTGCTCCGCGCGGAATTCGCGACGGCTCTCGGGAAAAAGGGATCGCTCGAGGCTGTCATCGCTGAACACGGATACTCGACCGAGTCGGTGCGCCGCCTTTTCCAGTCGGGAGTAATGCAGAGCGGCCTGGCGCCTGTCGGAGTGCTCGCTGATTTTCTTGAGGTCGAGCCGCGCTTCGAGCGTGTGGTTGAAGACTTCCTGCGCGATGAATTGAACTATATCGTGGTCAAGTCCTGGGACGCTGCCGACGAGGGTCTCCGCCTGCTGCGCAGCGACGTTGACGGCCGCGCTACTTTCCTGGTTCATCCCGAGGACGCGCAGGCCAAGTTCTCTTTCATCCTCGACGAAGCCGCGCACTGCGCCCCACCGACGGCTTCCATCGTACCTCTGAAGCACACTATCCGCGTTCTCGATGGTTTCGGAAAGTCTCTGGAAGTAATTCTTCCGAAGCTTCGGGACGGCTACATCGTTCCCGGTTCCGACACCGCGCGTGGCCTTGCGTTAGAAAATCCCGACGCGTTTTTCCTTTCGCAATCCGGAGAATGTTTCCACAACGTTACCGTTACCGGCGGCAAACAGCGTTCCGAGGGCCCGCTTTCGATGAAGCGCGAACTCCGCGAAGTTCTGCGGCAGCTTGAGGATCTCGAGCGCGCTCTTCGTGAAGAAGAAATGCGGGTGCTTACGCTGGGCCGGGAAATCAAAGACTTCTCTTCCCTGCTCGATCGTCTCGAAGGCGAGAAGCGAGAGGCTGAACATCAGTCGATGACCTCCGGGCACATGCTGCAGCAACTCGATTCGGAGATGGCCCGCGTGTGCGAGCGCGTCAGCATTTCCCAAGCTGAGTTGGAGCGCCTGGCCGCGGAGCGAGCCGAGCAGGAATCGATCGTCGCTGAGCGCCGGACTGAGATCGACGCACTCGAAGAGACTCGCGCCGAGATCGAGCAGCAGATTGCAACAGCCCAAGAATTGCTGGGCACGCTGCGTCAGCGCCGAGAAGACGCAGCCCACGCGAGCTCGCAGTGCTTGGCCCGGGTCGCGGCGCTGGAAGAGCGCCATCGCTCCGCCACTGCTGTGCTTGGACGAATTGAATCGCTCTTCGCGGAGATGACCGAGCGCCTGCACGCTCTCGGCTCGCAGATTGAAGCGGCCGTGGTCGAGAAGGTGCAGCGCGAAGCGGAGAATCTACAGCTCGAGCAGCAAACGGTCGACTTCGTCGCCGAGCGCAACGCGGGTCAAGCGCGGGAGGGGTTGCTGCAGTTCGAAAAAGATCAACTGCGCGCCCGGCTTTCTGAAATCGACGAGCTTCTTCGCCACGCCCGGCACCTCCTCGACCAGGCGCGCGACCGCCGGGGAGAGCTGCAGGCGGCCGCTGCTAAGCTGCAGGCCGACGCCATGTATATGGCGGACA
>Ga0307478_10002432_pt1 | contig 14648 bp, 12 predicted proteins | sample atmos_gasesECM4C_2_FD_203713 | JGI IMG/M metagenome (GOLD analysis project Ga0307478, IMG submission 203713) | Hardwood forest soil microbial communities from Morgan-Monroe State Forest, Indiana, United States - atmos_gasesECM4C_05 | ecosystem: Environmental > Terrestrial > Soil > Temperate...
ATCCAGATCGCCCGACGCGAAAATTTTCACGTCCTGCCATCCCACTCGATCGAGTTCACGACGCACCCACTGGCTGTCCTTGGCCAGGTTGCCGCTATCCAGCCGCACGCCCGCGGGTTTACGATTCATCGCGATGATTTTCTTCACCGCGTTGCGCACGTCGTAGGTATCGAGCAGCAGGACAGCATGCTCGGGAAACGCGTCGAGGAATTTCGCGAACGCTTCCATCTCATCCTCGTGCGCCATCACCCACGAATGCGCTTGCGTGCCGTAAGTTTCCATGCCGAATTGCTGCCCAGCCAGCACGTTGGACGTGCCCTGGCATCCGCCGATCGCTGCCGCGCGCGCCGCCAGCAAACTCGCCTGGCTGCCGTGCGCGCGCCGCGCGCCGAACTCCACGACCTGGCGCCCTTTCGCGGCGGTCACCACGCGCGCTGCCTTGCTCGCGATCATCGTCTGGTAGCTGAGAGTCGCGAGCAGATACGTCTCCATGATCTGCCCTTCGATGATTGGCGCCACCACGCGCAGCATCGGCTCGCCGGGAAATACCAGCGACCCTTCCGGCATCGCCCACACGTCGCCGGTAAAGCGAAACGTCGCCAGGTAATCGAAAAATTCGCCGCGAATATTTCGGAAAACCGGATGCCGCCGCAGAAAATCAATTTCTTTCGTAGTGAAATGAACATTCTCGAGAAAGTCCAGCGCCTGCTCGAGGCCGGCGGCAACCAGATAATTGCGGTGCGGAGGAAGGTGCCGGACAAATAACTCGAACGTGGCGCGAGCATCGAAGCCGGTCTGCTGGTAACCGGCAGCCATCGTCAGTTCGTATAAATCAGTTAGAAGCCCGGAATGTTCTGGCATTTTATTTTTTCGGGATTTCGCTGTGGGCCTAGGCTCGATCACGTCGCAACGTCAAACCGCCATCCACCACCAGAGCCTGCCCGGTGATGTAATTATCCGGCTCCAGGAAAAATCGTACGGCGCGCGCAACATCTTCAGGGCGCCCAAACCGCGCAATCGCGCCGCTCGCGATGTGCCGGTCATATTTTCCTGATTGCACGCTGGCGGTGGCCATCCCGGCCATGGTCGCACCCGGCGCCACCACGTTCACTCGCACGCGATTCCATTGCTGCGCCAGAACCTTGGCTGCGTGCACCAGGGCCGCTTTCGGTGCGGCATAGTTCAGACTCGATGGGAACGCGGCGACCGCCTGCATGGTCGCCAGCAAAACGATACTGCCGCCTGCGCTGGTCTCCATGGCCTCGCCGATTTCCTTGGCCAGCAGCACCGGACCCGCGTAATTGGATTCCATTGAGCCGAGCAGAGTTTCACGATTCAGGTCTGCAAACGCGACGCGCGCGGGGTCTCCGGGGAAGATGGCAGCTCCGGCCAGCGGCGCACCCGTCGTCTCGGCCGCCGTCCGAAACGCCCGGCGCACTTCAGGCGTGGCGATATCTCCTGCCACCAGGCTAATTGCACAACCAAAATTTGCTTCAATTGACTGGCGCAAAGCCTCAGCCCGCTCGCGGTTCGCGCGATAGCCGACCACCAACCGGGCGCCTTCGCGCGCCAGCAGCACGACGGTAGCCGCTCCCAGGCCGCCGCTCCCTCCGGCCACAATCACCGTCTTGCCAGAAAGCGCGTGCTCCGGAAACTCGTACCGAAACTGCCGGTACGCCGCTGCCTGAGCTTCATCCCAATACTGCGACGCCATCTGTGCCTCGAACGCCACGCCGAATAGGCGTTTTCACGAGCAAAACACGGGGTATTTTGAACCTTGCAGGAAGGCTGAAAAGACAAAACCCCCAAGCCTCCGTTCCGTTCTTCAGAGCGGGCATGCCTAGGGGTTGGTCTTCAATCTCTGCGCCGAAGAGACGACTACTTCAGGACGGCGTCTTTGAACGCTTTCGCTGCGCGCAAACGTACCACGGTCTTGGCCTTGATCTTGATGGCTTCGCCTGTAGCCGGATTGCGGCCCATGCGCGCCTTGCGGTGCGCCTTCACGGCGCGGCCGATGCCCGGAATCACAAACTTGCCCGAGCTCTTGGCTTCTTTCACGGCCAACTTGAACAATTCGTCGAAGAAAGCCACCGTCTGCTTCTTGGAGACCGGCTTCTCCGGGGTGCTTACTTTATCGGTGATGTACGCAATAATCTTGGACTTGCTCAGCGGATTTGCCATCGAGTTACGTTTTCCTCCTCAGATTAGAATGCTTTTTTGGCTCCGGTCTTCCGGACGCCTTCGGGACTATAGCTACAGTGCCGCGCGAACGCAAGGGAAACCTTCAAAAAAGCCTGATAAAATGGGCTTTTCCACCGCCCTCCCATATTGGGCAAAATTTTATTGCGCCGCGAGTTGTTCGTAAAATAGCGCCACGGACTTGATGCCGCCAAAATAATTTTCCAGCGCGATGTGTTCGTCGGGGGCGTGCGCGTTTTCATCCGGCAATCCGAAGCCGAGAAGCACGCACGGCACCTTAAACGTATCGTGCATCTGCGTGACGAACGGTATCGAGCCGCCTTCGCGAATGAAAACCGCCTTCTTCCCGAAGCCAGACTCCAGCGAGTGGATCGCTTTCTGAAATATCGGATGCGAGTACGGCGCGACCCACGGCTTGCCCGTGCTCAGCACTTCGAATTTGCAAGTCACCGACTTCGGCAGCAATTTGCGGAGGTGCCGCTCGACGAGTTTCGCGATTTTCGCGGGATCCTGATTCGGCACCAGGCGCGTCGAAAGCTTTGCGTACGCTTTCGATGGAATCACCGTCTTCGCGCCTTCGCCCAGATAGCCGCCCCAGATGCCGTTCAGCTCGAGCGTGGGACGTATCCACAGCCGTTCGACGATCGTAAATCCTTTTTCGCCGTCCAGCGCCGGAGCTCCGACCGTCTTGCGAAATTCCTTTTCCTTCCAGGGCAGGGCATTGAGTGCTTTGCGCTCTTGCCGCGAAACCGTAGCGACATCATCGTAAAATCCCGGAACTGTGACGCGAAAATTCTTGTCGTGCAGCTTCGAGATCATTTCCGCAAGAATCGTGATGGGATTCGGCACCGCGCCGCCAAACACTCCGGAATGCAAATCCTGCGCCGGTCCGGTGATTTCCACTTGATAGTAATTCAGACCGCGCAATCCATACGTAATTGAAGGCACGCCCTTCGCCAGCATGGACGTATCGGAAACGACCAGCGCGTCGGCCTTCAGGCGCTCGCGATTGCGCTGCACGAAATCCCATAGGCTCACGCTGCCGACTTCTTCTTCGCCTTCGATCATCACTTTCACGTTCAAAGGCAGCTTGCTAGTCTGGTTCTTCAACGCTTCCAACGCTTTGATGTGAATGTGCACCTGGCCCTTGTCGTCGGCCGTGCCGCGCCCGAATAGCTTGCCGTCCCTCACGGTGGGCTCAAATGCCGGAGTCGTCCACAAGTCGAGCGGTTCGGCCGGCTGCACATCGTAATGGCCATAAAAAAGAATGGTGGGCTTGCCGGGTGCATGCAGCGACTCCCCGTAAACCAGTGGATGCATTTTTGTCGGCGAGATTTCGACGTTTTCCAGTCCCGCTGCGCGCAATTTCTCCGCCACCCATTGCGCCGCGCGCTCGATATCCGGTTTGTGCTCGCTCTTGGTGCTGACGCTCGGTATTCGCAGAAATTCTTTCAGCTCATTCAGGTGCTCTTCCCGCTTTGCTTCTATGGATTCGATAAGATTCATTCCGTGCTCCGCCAGGAATTTACATTTTCGGGCCGGCAAAAAAGTGCCGCTTCGTGCGCAAGACTCTGGAACCCTACCACGAAGCGGCAGGCCATTCTACGGAACCTTGTGTAATTTCAGCAAACTTTCCGCGACTGTGTTTTTAGACACTTTCAAAACTCGGACGGTTGACTCGCATCCGCGCCCGTTGCACGATACGAGATAGCCATGATCGAATCCCAAACAGCTCAGCAGCGCCGCAGTTCCCGCGTCTTCACGCGCATTCCCGTCCGCGCCACGGGCAAGAATTCAGACGGCCGCAAGTTCCGCGAGAACAGCCAGACCATCGTAATCAACGCGCACGGCGGCCTGCTCTACTTGCACGAATCGCTCGAACTGGGCGCGCAAGTAGTCCTGATCAATCCTGTCACCGAAGAGGAGCAGGAATGCCGGGTCGTTTATCTAGGCGACATGTCTGAGAAAGGGACGCGGGTTGGCGTCGAATTCCTCTCGCCCAGCCCTCATTTCTGGGGAGTCGAGTTCGCTCCGCAAGACTGGCCCGCGCGGCCAGCCGCCCACCCATCACACTAGCACGATCGCAGCAGAGTTTGACGTTCCGCTTCGGCACCGCGTTGTCCATTCCTCGCAGTTCACTCATACCACGGCAGTAAGCGAGTTTGCGAAGTCTTGCGCGGCACCTTCGTCTGGCGCCAGCCAGAAATGACCACGAGTCACTGGCAGCGGACCACGAGTGGTGGCAGATTACTCCCAAGGAACGAGACTGAGCGGAGAATGTAATCCGTCAGAGCCGCATTCAACTGGTCCGCCGGTTTCTAGCCTCGTTCCGCTGATCGCTCGCTGCAGTATCGGCCGGCGGGTGTTTCACTGCGGTGACTGATCGTTCAGAATCGGAATTAATTCGCGGGCAGGGGGTCGTCGTACTTCGTGAGGTCTACATCCTTCCACTTGCCGTCCATGATTTCCTGGCGAATTTGCGCGGCAGTCTTGCCTTGCTGGGATTCCGTGTAGGTGAAAATTGCTTCCTTCTTGCACAGCATGCAGTGCGCGCCGTGATAATCCCTGAAGCAATCGAGCAGGCTCTTGTGTCCCACTTCCTTGTCGCAGTGGCAATAGCAAGGCTGTTGATAAAGGATCTCTTTTTCCTTGGCGGCTAGCGTGTATACGTTGCGGGTCTCGGCGTTCAGGAATTGTTTGGGGTCAAGTGTTTCGGGTAAAGGCCCCTTGGGCGCCTCCGCGTGATATGCCGGGATGTCGGCCTTCGTCTTCGCCGCAGTGGCCGCGGTTTCGTTAGCTTGAGCGTGATCATGATCATGATCGTGGGCAGGGGTCTTGTCTGCCGACTCGGCTTGAGTAGAGGAATCCTGTGCGCGTGCAGATCTCGCGCCAACCCCAGCAAGAACAAATCCAAAAATTGCCGTGCCAACCAGCAGTTTGTGGAGCATCGGTGTCTCCAGATCCGGGTGGTTCCCTACGTTGTTCCCGGGTGTTGTGGTTCACCGAAATCTTACCACTTCCGAACTCGCAGCGTCGATCAGTGTGCTCCCCCGGGCCCGTGAGTCTTGAATTTTCGCGTGAAGAAAACCAGCGGCGCGCCAATCAGGCAAGCGCAGCCCAGCAGCCAGAAACAATCCAGAAATCCCAGGAACGCGGCTTGCTGCCCGACGATCTGCGCCATTTGCGCCTTCGCGTGCAGCGCGGCGTCCGCCGGCGAAAAGCCATGCGCTGCAAAATAACGACACATCGCGGCGAACGACTGTCGGTACCGCGCGTGCGTCGGACTTGCGTATTCAACCAATATAGACTGGTGAAATTGCGTCCTTCGCGCCAACACGGTCGTCACAAACGCGATGCCCACGCTACCGCCTTGATTCCGCGCCAGATTCGTAAGACTTGACGCCTTGTTGTTTTTGTCTTTCGGCAGGGACGAATACGCCAGCTGGCTCACCGGAACAAATAGCGGCGCAATTCCCAGCCCCTGCAGAGCGCGCGCCAGCACCATGTGTTTGTAGTCGGTGCCGAGATCGAAGCTCGCGTAGTGCCACATGGCCATGGCAAAAATTATGTATCCGACAAAGATCAGCGACTTGATGCCGACCTTCGGCAAGATTCTCACGATCAACGGCGCCAGCGCCACGATGACGAGCGCGCCCGGCCCCAGCGCCAACCCCGCGTCCGTCGCCGTGTAACCATAAAGGCTCTGTAGCATCTGCGGGATCAGCACCGTGGAACCAAAAAGCGTGAAGCCAAATAGAAAATAGTAAAAATTGGCGATGGCGAAATTGCGGTCGGCCAGCAAGCGGATCTCCACCACCGGGTCGGGATGCCTCCATTCCCAGAAAATGGCCACCAGCAGCGCGATCACCGCAACGGAAAAGAAGCATACGATGAAGCGGCTTTCGAACCAGTCGTCCTGCTGCCCGCGATCGAGAACAACCTCCAGACATGCAAACCCCAACGCCACCAGAAAAATTCCCAGCCCGTCAATACGCAACTTTCCGCCTGCGCGGGCTGCTTCCACCTCCTGTTTGAATTCAGGAGGATCGGAAACCACGCGGCTGGTCAGGATCAAAGACACGATTCCGATCGGGATATTGATGAAAAAGATCCAGCGCCAGCTCCATTGGTCCGTAATCCATCCGCCGAGCGGCGGCCCGATTGCCGGCGCGGTGACGATCGCCATGCTGTAGAGCGCGAAAGCCGCAGCGCGCTTGTGCGCCGGAAACGTGTCCACCAGAATCGCCTGCTCCACCGGAGCGAGGCCGCCTCCTCCCACACCTTGCAGCACGCGAAAGAAAATCAGCAGCCCCAGCGACGGCGCCAATCCGCAGAGCAGGGAACTCAGAGTGAAGAGCAGCACGCAGAGCATGTAATAGCGTTTGCGCCCAAACGCCCGGCTCAACCACGCAGAAAGCGGCAGAACCACGGCGTTCGAAACCAGGTAACTCGTGAGAACCCAAGTGCTCTCGTCATAGCTGACGGCCAAGCCGCCGGCAATGTGTGGCAGGGCGACATTCGCAATCGCGGTGTCGAGCAGCTCCATGAACGTCGCGAGCGTGACGGTCGCAGCAATGATCCAAGGATTGATGGCGGGCCGGTCGCCCACGGTTCTGGGGATGGGAACGGCAGCGGTGATAGCGCTCATATCGGCGGACTCGCTCTTTTCGATGCTAAAAGAGACCGAACGGTCTCATATAATATGCGCTATAATGCTTGGAGAGACCAGTTGGTCGCAAGACCGGCTGGCAGGAGCACTTCTATGCGCAAGGGCCAGCACACCAGGCAGGAAATCATTCGCAAGGCAGCGCCCATCTTCAATCAGCGCGGCTATGAGGGCGCAGCGCTGTCCGAACTGATGCAGGCCACCGGCCTTGAAAAGGGCGGCATTTACCGTCATTTCGACAGCAAGCAGCAACTCGCCTCCGAGGCGTTCGACTACGCCTGGAGCAAGGCCATTGATGCGCGCCTCGAAGGGACAGAAGGAATTGCGAATTCGGTGGACCGCTTGCAGCAGATTGTGCGGAATTTTCGCGATTGCCGCGCCGGTTTGGTTCCCGGCGGCTGCCCGCTCTTGAATACGGCTATTGATTCCGATGACGGAAACCTACCGCTGAGAAACCAGGCCCGTCGCGCGCTGGATAAATGGCTCGATCGCCTTGCCAACATCGCCAAGCAAGGCCAAAAGCGTGGTGAAATCCGTCCTCGGGTAGACCCCGCAAAACTGGCGACCGTCATCGTGAGCACGCTCGAAGGCAGCCTGATGCTCAGCCGCCTGCAGCGCACTGACGAGCCACTGGATGTGGCCTGCCGTTACCTAGACGATTATCTCGAGACAGAAGTTCGCGTGCCCAAATCCGCAACCCGCTCCAGCAAGTTGTAGGCTTCCCGCCGCGATTGGGTTTCGCGCCAAGTAGGATGCCCACTATTCGTGACTATTCTTTGCGCCATGGATGGATCACAACAAACTTCTACGGGCCTAAATATCCTTTAAGTAAACTAGGATATAATCTTCACCCTTGCGTTTCGCCCGAGAGGTTCAATATGAGTGTCCGATTCGTGGATGATATCATTTGGGACCGCATCGGCGATAAATGGCTCGTGGGCAGGATCGCCGCAGCTATTTTCGCTACTTCGGCGATGACCTCAGTTGGCTTTTCGGTAGCTGTGATCCGACTGGGTGAATTTCCGCCGTCCCTGCTGGTGCCAACGGTCCTTGGTGGCCTGTTTCTTGTTTCCGGTATGCGGCAGTATTGGGCAAAGTGTGACCAGGGGCACAAGGCAGCACGCAGAATCTGGTTTTTTGTCTTGACCTTCGGCGTGTGGTTTGGTGCGGCGCTTTACTGCGCATTTGTGTACCTGCCACAGGTGAAGCGCAGTTGGAGCTAAATGAAGATATTTGGGCGCATCCTTGTCGCAAACGGGCTTGTCGTCATCGCGGTATATGTATTCGTTTTTCTGCCACCTTCGTTCGCTCCTTGGGACAGTGTCGGGCTTAGGGACTTCATGGCGCGTGGGGGTTGGATTCTGGCGATGCCCCTGGCACTCGAAATCATCATCTACCCGATTGCCCTGCGTTACCGAACCGGCATGGCACGCTCGAAGCAATAAACGCCAGTACCGCGCCTTCCAGAATTTGCGGACCTAGTGCTGTGAAGTTTCCAGCAACTCCTTCAGATATTGCTGCCACACTGCAGCCCAGGTGTGCGTCCCGTGGCCATGCGTCTGATCGGAAATCGGAATCAATACGAATTTGCCGCTCTTCACCCTTTTGATTTCGCGCTCGGCAATCCCCAGTTCCGGCGGATTGATAAAGTCGTCGGCGGAATTCACGAACATCACCGGCACGGTGACTTTCTCAAGCCCGGGCGATGGGTCGTAGTTCCGCGAGGAATTCACCGCATACAAAAGGTCATTGGCATCGAGAGTGGCAGTGATCCGCGCTATGGTCTGCTCTAGGAATTTATCGGCATCGTCTCGCGTCGGCATGCTCTTCTGCATCTGCAAAGGCGCGCTTCCGGCGATGATCAGAAAATCCGCGGAAATTTGCAGCGCCGCGCGCGGTTCCGTGGTGTAGTCTCCGTTTTTCCAATCCGGGTCCTGGCGAATTCCGTCTATCACCATTTCTCTCCACACGCGGTTCCGACCGGCGATTTGCACGGGCAGGCAAGCCAGAGGCATGAGCGCGTCCATGAAATCGGGATACGTTTCTCCCCATACCCAGGAGTGCATGCAGCCCATCGAGGTGCCCATGATCAGGCGCAGGTGATTGATGCCCAGTCCCTTTTCCACCAGTTCGCGCTGTGCGGCGACCATGTCGTCGTAATCGTATTGCGGAAAGTGCGCGTGCATCCCGTCGCTCGGCTTACTCGATTTTCCGTGGCCGATGTTGTCGGGGAGGATCACGTAGTAGCGGCTTACATCCAGCAATTGCCCCGGTCCAAACAGCACTCCCGCAAACTGCGGCGCAAGAAACTGGCGTCCCGACCCACCAGTCCCGTGAAGGATCAGGACCGCGTTAGTGACGCGTCCGGCTGCATCGCGGACAGGTTTGCCAAAGGTAAGGTAATGCAGTCGCAGCTCGGCGAGTGTCTCCCCCGATTTAAAGTGGAAGTCACGGGCGATGTAATCGCCCTCCTGCGGCGGCGGGACTCCCGGCGGTAGATTTCCACCTTGTTGCGCGCGACACGTCGCTGACGCGAACCCAACGGCCAGAAATAACAGGCCAAATTTCGTGATCCGACGAATCATCGCGGCACCTCCAACCGGCGCACTCTAGCACATCGCGCGCACTTACGTTTCGCGCCCTGAAGCCACGGCGCTCGCCTCGCCGGATCTGCAGCGAGCATCACCACCCCGCCCCACCCAACAGATCTCCATAAGCGTCCTACAAAAAATCAAAAACAATTACGCAAAATTGTATACAAGTTGGGTATGTCATGCTTTCGCATAGAAACCTGTACGCTAAGTTCAATTGTTTCCGGCATTTAACTGTTTACAATTCGCGCGGTCGTCCGGCTATGCAATTGCATATCAGAAACACAGTGAGTGCCGGGCTTTCCCAAAAAGCCCGGCGATAGGGGTGTGGTTAATTTCGGGCACGCGGTCCTCGGCTGCGTTTGCGGAAGTTCTTGCTTCTTCTGAGCGAGACTAATGGTTGGGGCGTTGGGGAATTGCTGTACGTACGGTTCCGCCAAACCGGTCTGGCCGCAGTGTTCCTCTGGAGGCAGAATGAAAGGAACAGACGAAGTTGGCTTTGGGTTCAGTTCATTGGTAGCGCGGTTTGCTTTTCTTTTACTTCTTCTTTGCGTGTGCAATCTCAGTCTCTCAGCTCAATCTACTGCAAATTTGAACGGCACTGTCACAGACATGTCGGGCGCCACCGTACCCAACGCCAAGGTAGTCGTCACCAACCAGGCAACTGGCGTCGAATGGAACGCACAAACCAATAGCGCGGGTCTGTACGCGGTTCCCTCGCTGCAGCCGGGTGCCTATCAAATCACCGTTACTGCCCCCGGATTTCAGACGCTGGTACTGAAGGATCTCCGGCTGGAAGTCGCCACTTCGGTAACCAAGGATCTCCAGCTGACGGTCGGCGCGGTCACCCAGCAAGTGGAGGTGACCACGGTAGCGCCGCTGATCGAGACTTCCACCACGGGCGTCGGCCAGGTCATCAACTCCAAGACCGTGCAGGAAATTCCGCTGAACGGCCGGCACTTCGTGGATTTGAACCTCTTGACTCCCGGCACGGTCACTCCGCCCGCCAATGGCTTTCTGACCGCCCCGCTGCGCGGGCAGGGTTCGTTTGCCATCAATACGGCCGGCCAGCGCGAAGACACCACCAACTGGCTGATCAATGGCATCAATCTGAACGATCCGGTGCAGAACCAGGTCACCTTTCAGCCGCCCGTTGATACGCTGGAAGAATTCAAGGTGGATAACTCCACCTTCCCGGCGCAATACGGCCGCAACGCCGGCTCCATCGTCAATATCGCTACCCGCTCCGGCACCAACGATTTCCACGGCGAAGCTTTCGAGTTTTTCCGCAACAACGCGCTGGACGCCCGGAACTATTTCAATCCGACCAGCACGCCCCAGGCCTCCTTCAAACACAACGAATTCGGCGGAGACGTCGGTGGCCCCATCAAGAAAGACAAGATCTTCTTCTTTGTGGCCTACGAGGGCATCCGCCAGCATCAGGGATTGACTCTCGAGACGATAGTCCCCAGCCAGAACCAGATCGCTACGGTCACTTCGCCGGCCGTCCAGAAACTCTTGGCGCTGATTCCTCCCGCCAATATTCCTGGTACGGACACCACGGGCATTCCCGCAAACTTTAACGGTTTCACCGGGGCAGCTTTAGCCAACGTCAGCCTGAACCAGGGCTCCGGAGACGTGGACGTCGAGTTGCGCCAGAGTGACCGGCTGCATTTCTATTACGTGTTGCAGAAGGACCTCCGCCAGGAACCGACTCAGAACGCCAATATTCCCGGGTTCGGCGACACTCGTGACGGTTTCCGCCAACTCATGACAATCAGCGAAGATCACATCTTCAGCCCGTCCCTCGCCAATACGGTGCGCATCGGCTACAACCGGATTCACCTTATCTTCACTCCCACCGCATTGGATCCCGCAAATTTTGACATCACCTTGCCAGCAGGCGCCCCCGTAGGCGTCGGCATTCCCAATATCAACGTGCTCGGCGACGTGGATTTCGGTGGACCGGTTGGTGAACCGCAGGGCCGCGGCGATACCACCGTCGTGCTCAACGACACCTTGAGCTGGCTTAAGGGCCGCCACTCCATGGCGTTCGGCGGAGAAATCCGGCGCGCCTACAACAACAATATCGCCGAAAATGTTGGCAGCTTCACTTTTCCCACCATGCAGGATTTCATAGCGGATGAGGCCTCGGCCTTCACCGTCTTGCTGGGAGCCGGCAACGACCGGATTGTGCAGCCTTCCGTGGGCGTATTCGCCCAGGATAGCTTCAAATGGAAGTCCAACTTTACGATCAACTTCGGCCTGCGCTACGAATGGGATTCCACGCCCTCCGAAGCTATGGGCCGTTTCACGAATTTTGACCTCACCACCGGCACTCTGTTTCCGGCGAACCAGCCCTTCCATACGAACAACAAGAACTTCGAGCCTCGGATCGGTTTCGCCTGGGATCCCTTCAAGGACGGCAGGACGTCCGTTCGGGCGGCCTATGCCATCCTTAGCCAGGATCCCACCACCAACATCATCAGCCCGCTCAGCGGCAATCCGCCGTTTGCCCTGCCGCTCAGTGTCAACTCCGCCACCAACGCGATTACGCTCGAAAATCCTTCGGCCGCCATCACAGGGGTCAGCCTGGGCCCCAGCGCCATAGATTCAGATTTCGACAATATGTACGCGCAGGATTGGAACCTTACCGTTGAACGCCAGCTCACCTCGACGCTGGGGTTGGAAGTTGCTTACGTCGGTATGAAGGCGACCCACCTTCAGATGACCGGCAACTTTAACCAGCCGTTCGTCACCAACGGTTTTTACGATCCCACTCGTCCTTTTACCACTCTGCCGCTTTCCAGCCCGGTGCTGCCGGCGCAGTGCGCACCGCCGAATCCGCCGTGTTCCGTCGGAAACATTACCCGGATCTTCAGTCCCGGGAATTCCAATTACAACGCCTTGTGGGTCACGCTCAATAAACATCTCTCCAACGGCCTCGAGTTTTTGGCCGCTTACACCTACGCGCACTCCTTCGATTACAGCTCTGTCAGTTCGGGTGATGCGGTTCCGTTGCAGAATGTATACGACCCGCGTGGCGATTACGGCTCGTCGGAATTCGATGTGCGCCATCGCATCGTCGTCAGCGGCTTCTACCAGCTTCCGTTCAAGGGCAACCGCTTAGTTTCCGGATGGCAACTGGGAGTCGTCACCATGGCTCAGAGCGGCAATCCGATTACGCCGCTCCTGATCATCGGTCCGGCGCCTGGTTCTTCGCTCACCGTGCGGCCGGATCAGCTACTGCCGGTCTCCTCCACCAACCATCCCGGCCAGTTCTATAGCAACACCACCTTGTGCGAGCCGTTTGATGGAACTCCAACCGGCGGTGCTCCTGCAATTCCCGACTGCGCGGCAACGCCCAACGCCGCGTTCGCGGTTCCTTGCACCTTCAGCGACATCCCTAACAGCACGACACCCGGCACTCCCGGTTTCAAAATCTATCCAATCGTTCCCGGCACCTGCCATCCGGGAAGCGCCGGCCGCGATTCGCTTCCCGGGCCCAAATTCGTCAACACGGACTTCTCCGTCGTCAAGAACACCAAGTTGACGGAAAGGCTTAACCTGCAATTCCGCACCGAGGTCTTCGATCTCTTCAATCATCCGAACTTCGGTGATCCGACCAACACCGCAACCAGCGCCGCATTCGGCAAAATCCTCAGCACGCGTTTCCCGGTAGGAGATTTCGGCTCTGCGCGCCAAATTCAGTTCGCGCTCAAGCTACTCTTCTGACGGGTGCTCACGCAGTACGCGACGGGGCTCACCCCCGGGTCCCGTCGCCTCTTTTTGCGCTCACCTGACAGGCTCACGCCCCTGATCGAAAATATCCGCTCGCCGAATGCGCTAAATCCTGCGCCCTCATGATGAGCAGACAAGCCAAACTTCGCGCAGTCCCAACCTTGTAACTTCTCACCTCGCCGATGAATCAATTATGGTGAGGTGGCTCTACTTCGGCCAGTCCCGGGTGAATCTACCTATCAAATGGTTTCGAATTCGTAGTTTCAATTGCTTGAACGACAGGGAGGAATCGTATGCCAGGCACTAAACCCGCAAAGAAACCAGAATCCAGTCCCGCCGCAAAAGCCGGTGAATTCCTGATTGGGAACGATCTTCGAGTCGTCCGCCTCGGATTCGGCGCGATGCGCATCACGGGAAAGGGAATTTGGGGCGAGGCCGCCGACCGTGCAGAGTGTGTCCGCGTGTTGCGTCGCGCCATTGAGTTGGGCATCAATTTCATAGATACCGCAGACGCCTATGGCCCATACGTCAGCGAGGAAATCATCGCCGAAGCTCTCCACCCGTATCCGGCAGATCTGGTGATCGCGACCAAAGGCGGATTCGAACGCACCGGGCCCGACCGCTGGGTCGAAAACGGCAAGCCGGAGCATCTCCGCTCCGCGTGCGATGGCAGCCTCAAACGCCTGCGTCTCGAGCGCATTGATCTCTACCAACTGCATCGGATCGACTCGAAGGTTCCCGCCGAAGATCAACTTGGCACGCTGAAAGAGCTGCAATCCGAAGGCAAGATCAAGCACATCGGCCTCTCCGAAGTCAGCGTGAAGCAGATTCAACAGGCACAAAAAATTGTTCCGATCGTGAGCGTGCAGAATCGCTATAGCCTCGCGGACCGCGGTTCGGAAGAAGTCCTGCAATATTGCGAAAAACAAAAAATGGGCTTCATCCCGTGGTTTCCGCTGGCAGCCGGTAAATTGACCGGCGAAGAGAGCCCGGTCAGTCGTGTCGCGGATGAATTGAAAGCCACGCCATCGCAGGTCGCTCTCGCATGGCTCCTCGCACGTTCGCCCGTCATGCTGCCGATTCCCGGAACTTCCCGTGTCGCACACCTGGAAGAAAACGTCGCGGCGGCCGGATTCCAGCTTGACGAAAAGGAAGTGAAGGAACTGGGCCAAGCCGCGCGGGCGTGATAGCCACGCCTCGCAAAAAAGCACAGGCACCGCGCTTCTTCATTGGCGGTGTCGCGCTATCCAGCTAAAATAGAAAGCGGAGGGGTGGGTGAGTGGTTGAAACCGACGGTCTTGAAAACCGTTAGGCCTCAAAAGGGCCTCGTGGGTTCGAATCCCACCCCCTCCGCCATTCTCGCGAATGTCCTGTGTTCTGAAAATTCCAGCCTGACATCTCTGCGTTTCGCGCGGAACCTCGTCGTGATTCCACCACAGCGCTACCGATCA
>Ga0307478_10002433_pt1 | contig 14647 bp, 15 predicted proteins | sample atmos_gasesECM4C_2_FD_203713 | JGI IMG/M metagenome (GOLD analysis project Ga0307478, IMG submission 203713) | Hardwood forest soil microbial communities from Morgan-Monroe State Forest, Indiana, United States - atmos_gasesECM4C_05 | ecosystem: Environmental > Terrestrial > Soil > Temperate...
TATCTCGACAAGCACTCGGCTGCGCTCCTGGGCCCAACCCTGCAGAGTGCGCTGACTGAAGCATCGCAGGTGATGGTTAATTCTTGACGCGCGGTCCGCGAACAATCACGCATGGTGAACACCAGGAAGCCGATTGCTTCATTGCGCTGGTGGATTGGCGGCCTGCTGTTTGCTTCCACGGTCATCAACTATATTGACCGGCAGACGCTGTCGCTTCTCGCCCCTTACCTCAAACTCGACTATCACTGGACCAACTCAGATTACGCCAATATTGCCATCGCATTCCGCGTGGCTTACTCGATCGGGCAGGCGGCCTGCGGCAGGCTTATCGACCGCATTGGTACGCGCCGGGGTTTGACCCTTACTGTGACCTGGTATTCGCTGGTCTCGATGTTGACTTCGCTGGCCAGCGGTTTTTACAGCTTTGCCACATTTCGATTCCTGTTGGGCGCGGGGGAATCTGCTAACTGGCCGGCCGCGGCAAAAGCCGTCTCAGAATGGTTTCCTAAGCGTGAGCGGGCTCTGGCAACCGCACTCTTTGACAGTGGTTCGTCGATTGGGGCGGCGGTCGCGCCGTTTATTGTGCTGTGGATTTATTTTCGCTGGGGATGGCGCCCGGCGTTTATGATTCCGGGCGTGCTGGGATTTCTCTGGCTGATCGTCTGGCGATGGCTGTATTACCCACCGGAGGAGCACAGTCGTATCAGCCAGGCTGAACTGGAAATGATCGTTGCCGACAAGCACGAATCGGGTGCCCCCCAGCAAGGCAAACCCCGGCCGCGGTGGAGTGATCTGCTGAAGCTGCCGCAGACCTGGGGTGTCATCATTGCAAAAACTTCCACCGACCCCGTCTACTTCTTCATCGCGGAATGGTTTCCGATTTACCTGGTGGCCAAAGGCATCGAACTGAGGAGCGGGTTGATCGCAGTGTGGATTCCGTTCGTTGCGGCCGATCTGGGTTGCTTCTTCGGGGGTTACCTTTCCGGCTATTTGATCAAGCGGGGATGGTCGCTGGGCGCGGCTCGGAAAGCACTGATTGTTTGGGGCGGAGCGGGCATGACCATGCTTATCCCCACAATTTTCACGACCAATCTTTACTTGATCGCCCTTTTGTTTGCGATCGCGACGTTTACGTACGCGGGTTTCACCACAATGGCGAATGTGCTGCCGTCCGACTTGTATTACAGCGAATCGGTGGCTTCGGTGAGCGGGTTAAGCGGGGCTGGGGCTGGCATTGGAACGATTGTTGCCTTCAAACTCATTGGCTATTTTTCCGACACCCGCCAGGCCACAGGCACTCATTCCTTCGATCCGATTCTGATTATTGCGGGGCTGGTACCCTTCGTGGGTATGATTCTGGTCTTGCTGTTAGTGCGCAACACGGAGGCAACAAATGAGGGGCTGGTGCGGCGCATCTGAGACCTTGGATACACTAGAAGCGATTGAGGAGACAGCGTGAAGATCACAGACGCCAAGGTGTTTGTCTGCAGCCCAGGCCGGAATTTTCTCACTCTAAAGATTCACACCGATGAGGGGGTATATGGCCTCGGGGATGCGACGCTGAATGGCCGCGAGCTGGCGGTCGGTTCATACCTTACGGACCACGTGATCCCCTGTCTCATCGGGCGCGACCCGTTCCAGACTGAAGATATGTGGCAGTATCTTTATCGGGGCGCGTACTGGCGACGAGGGCCTGTAACCATGACTGCGGTCGGCGCAGTCGATACTGCGCTCTGGGACATCAAGGGCAAGGCTCTTAAGACGCCGGTGTACAACCTGCTTGGAGGAAAAAGTAGAACCGGTGTGCTCGCCTACGGGCACGCCAACGGACGCGACATCGAGGAAACCGTGGACGAAGTGGCTAAGTACCGGGAGTTGGGTTATCTGGCCGTGCGGGCGCAGAGTGGTGTGCCGGGCTTGCCTTCTATATACGGAGTGGCCAAAGACAAGTTGTTCTACGAGCCTGCGGAAAAGGGGTTGCCACCGGAAAACGTCTGGTCGAGCGAGAAATATCTTCTGCATGTTCCCAAATTGTTTGAGGCGCTCCGATTGAAGCACGGGGATGAGGTCCACCTGTTGCACGACGTGCATCACCGCTTGACTCCGATCGAAGCGGCGCGGCTGGGGAAGAGCCTGGAGCCGTATCACTTGTTCTGGCTGGAAGATCCGGTTGCCGCGGAATTGCAGGAAGGATTTCGCATCATGCGCCAGCACACGACGACTCCACTTGCCGTAGGAGAGGTTTTCAATTCGGTTTGGGATGCGAACCTGTTGATCACGGAACAACTGATTGACTACATCCGGATGGCGGTAGTCCACGGAGGTGGATTCACTCCGTTGAAGAAGATCGCTGACCTGGCTGAGATGTATCACGTCCGCACCGGATGCCACGGGGCAACGGATCTGTCCCCGGTGGCGATAGCCGCGACGCTGCACTTTGATATTTCAATAAATAATTTCGGAATTCAGGAATACATGCGCCATACTCGCGAAACCGACGAGGTATTTCCGCACGCCTACTATTTCAAGGATGGATACCTGCATCCGGGAGAGGCGCCGGGATTGGGCGTTGGCTATGACGAAAAGCTGGCGGGCAAGTTTCCCTACGAGCGGGCGTATTTGCCGGTGAACCGCAAGCTGGATGGGACCATGTTTAACTGGTGATGCTCAACTTGCGATGTTTTGAGAAACGGGGAATTTTGAGGAAGCATGGGATATAAGCGGTTGGAACTCGACGGCAAGGTGGCGGTTGTGATCGGTGGCAGTTCTGGAATCGGCCGCACGCTCGCGCGCGGGCTGGCCGAAGCCGGGGCCGAAGTCGTGCCTACCGCGCGGCGCACGGAACTGGTGAATGTGGTTGTGGACGAAATCGAGCGCGTTGGCCGCCGGTCGCTGCGTGTGACTTGCGATGTGGCCGACCGCGGATCATTGGAGAAACTGCTGCAGGCTTCCGTCCAGGCGTTCGGGAAAGTGGATATCCTGATCAATGCCGCCGGATTCAACCAACGCGCTCCTACTCTCGATTTCTCTGAGGCCGACTGGAACAAACTCATCGACACGAACCTGACCGGCACGTTGCGAGCATGCCAGGTTTTCGGACGTCATATGATCGAGCGCAGCTACGGTCGCATCATCAACATTGCGTCCATGGGCTCATTCCTGGCGCTTTATGAAGTCGCGGCATACTGCGCGAGCAAGGCGGGCGTGGCTTCTTTGACGAAATCGCTGGCCATTGAATGGGCGCGGCATGGAATCTGTGTGAACGCGATTGCTCCGGGCTACTTCCGCACGCCGTTGAGCGAGAAGTTGGTAATGGGCACGCCGCGCGGGCAGGAAATACTAACCCGTACTCCGATGGGGCGCTTCGGCGAACTCGAGGAACTGATTGGAGCCGCCATCTTTCTTTCATCCGACTCTTCCAGCTTCGTAACTGGCACTCTGCTCGCGGTGGATGGCGGCTACCTCGCCAGTGGGGTAAATCAGTGAGCTCAGCTTTGGTTCCTGTCACGTGCCGCGGATTGGCTACGCGCTGAACGATTGAGATGATGACGGAATGGGCACTCGCGGCTGCAAGAAGAGACCGCAACTTAGCGAACCTAGTTCGTTTTTTGGGGCGCTGGGAACGGTTCGCCGAAATGGCTGTTGGGCTCGAGATAGATCTCGCCGTGAGGAACATCGAACGTCACCACGAACCGTCGCAACATCTCCATTCCAATCCCTGGATTTGGAGCGCCTGGTCCCCAAACATTCTGGAACGTGAATGGACCTAAGTGAACGGCTTTACGTTGCAGCCAGTCCTCCGCGTGACCCGGAAGGTGAACCTTGGCCGGCGTGGCTAGTGAAGAGCAGTCGGTGGCGGAATGGCTTTTGCCACTTGGGCGATCTTCTCGGGCGGAAGCGAATGCATCAGCTCAATAAAGACGGCATTGGTCCAGCCAAACCCAATAACATTCACGGCATATCCCGCCTTCACCTTGGTCTCCGAAGACCGGGTCACGACGTTGTACTTCTCGCGAATCGTCCCATCCCGCATGAAGTTTTCCAGCACCGTTGAAAGAAACTCTGCCGAGACACGGTCCGCTTCCACATTGTGTCCATAGCGGCGCATACCCTCCACCGCCAGCAACTGGATCGGTGCCCATCCAAAAGGATAATCCCACTGGCCCTGCGTCTCCTGCACGCTCATTGCGATGCCGCCCGCTCGTTCAAATAAACTCAAATTCTTCACCACGGTGCGGGCTTGCGCAGCTGTGGCCAACCCGGCCCACAGCGGATAGAACGTCGTCGCATAGAGGTAAGTCGATCTCCGCTGATCGTCGAAGTTGTAATCGAAAAAGAGTCCTTGCCGCTCATCCCACAAATATTTTTGCATAGACTGCTTGCGTGTCTCAGCCTGCCTTTGCCACTGCGCGGCGTCAGAGTTCTTGCCAAGCAGCCGACTTATTTCCTCCAAGTCTCGCTCCGTCTTGAAGAGAAGACTGTTCAGGCATACGGGAGCATAGTGGTGAGTGGCGGCGCCATAAGGCCCAAACCGGAAGGAGATATCGAATCCTGACTCGCGCATAGATCGGTCGCCCTTGTAGTAGTCCGGCTTCAGCTTTATGCGGCGCTCGGGCTCACAGGATGACTCCGCTTGTGCTCCGCCGCACACTCGCACCGAGTAGGCTACCCCGGATGCCCTTCCGCCCGGGACATCCACCTCCTCTTCGTCGTACGCGGGGATAGTAGGGTGAAAAAGAAAATACGACGCCACCTGCCGGTATATGTCGCTTTCGTCCTGCAAAGCCTCCAGCGCAGGTCCTTCACCGAAATCATAATAACGGGCAAGACCAGTGTTGCCGGCTAGATGTGGCTCGCGCGTCCACATGTCGTGATCCCGCTTCACATACGAGTAGGCGGTCTCCAGCCAGTCTCGGTCGTTTTGGCCTGCCGCTCTTTGCGCCTCGTGGACTGCCATGACCATCGAACTGAGAAACGGAGGTTGGGAGCGTGTCAAATAGTACGTGCGATTGGCGTTGAGTACGGCGCCGTAGTGTTCAATCTCAAAGAAGAAATTCTCCACCATTCCGCGTGCGAGTTCCACTCGTCCCTCTCGTAATAAGCCGCGAATAATGAAATAGCTGTCCCAGCCATACATTTCGTTGAAGCGCCCACCGGGCACCACGTACTTGTTCTTGAGGTAAAGCAATCCCGGAGGCTGAATCGAATCAGGGTCCGTGGTTCCGAGTTGATGAATAACCCGCGGCAAATGCGCAATCGTGATCTTACAGACGCGCTGCATCTGCTCGAGGTCTCGAAGCGGTTCAAAATCGGCGGGAAGATAAACCACCGGTGCGGCCGAGAGTTTAGGGTCCGAGGCTGCGTTGCAAGAACTCGTCGAGCGGGTCAGCGAATCCCACCCCGTACGGACATAAGCGAGAATTGCGCTCAGGCCGTCGCCCCGGGAGAGGCGCGCAGGCTGTGATTGCCCCAACGCCGCGATGCAGAATATCGCAACCAGCGCCGCGCGCAGGCACCGAGGCCGAAAGCTCTCACCGCGTCGTTCACGAACGTTAAGCCAAGATCCCCGCATCCCGTGGCTCATAGGACTTAGGATAGCAAGAATCCTGGCCGCGCTAAGATCAACGTATCTGGGCCCATTACAGGGAGTCGCGGCGGTCGGATCCAGCCCAGCGAGCTGTTGGCGCCTCAGGGACTGCCATGCACTCCCATCCTCTGGAAGGAACCTTTCGATCGACGCCTGCCGAAATGAAGCGAGGTTCGATTTTCAGTGATCCGGCACTTCCGAGTCTGTGGATTACCCACCAGCAGAAGCGCCGCGACCTTGGACAGAAGGTTCGCAAACGCTTGTTGCAACAATCCTCGATCGCAGTCGACGGGGGCGAGTGAACTGACGCGCCATTCGATCTCCCGCCCCGTAGATTCAGGCTTGAGGTCAATGATGGCGTTCTCTACGACCGAGTCCAGTGACGTCAGGTGCAAAACCATTTCACGCCGATCCAGACCGGTGTGCTTCCCAGGGCAATACACTGCCGGGTCTTGGCCCGAAAGTGCATGCGTGAGCGCTGAACAGTCCGCGAAGTCTTGATGCAAAACCTCTTTCAGCTTAGGGTGCAAGATGCCCAGTTTCTTGCGGCCAATCGAAGTCACGGTATTGACAGCGGGGAAATCGAGCGCGTAGCGGACGGCGTATCCGCCGACCATTCCAGACGCTCCCACAATGACGAGACGCTGTTGGCCGGAGGAGGAAACACTCATCGACGCACCTACTTTATTCGTCGCAGTCATGACAGAATGCGCTCTTCGATCCAGTCCACGTACAGTTTGCGTTCCGCGAACAACCATGCGCCGTCTTGCTTCACGAAGGTATCGTAATAGCGGAGCGCCGCGATCATCAGCTGTCGCTTATTACCGTCGACAGTGAGGTGGTGGGGCATGCAGTAGGTTTCCCCTGTGCCTCGGTCGTTGGCCAGCGTAAGGATTGTGGTCTGCCCAACGAAGTGCATGGTCGCGGCGTACTTGTTCAGATCTGCAAAGACGGGAGCCAACGCCTCACGGGAGTTTAGCTCCTGTGAAGGCTTCGGGGCTTTAGCGTTCATGTACACCACGAAGTGAGTGTTGGTGGTAAAGAGCGCCATCTGGCCTTTCGCATCGCGGCGATCGGCGCAGTGCGCATAGGCCTCAACGAGTTCGCGGATAGCGAGTCGGTCGGCGGCTTCGTTGGGAGAGATACTGACGTGCTTGCTCATGAACTTGTCCTCTCAGTTGCTGTGCGTTTGGGATTACTCAAGGATTGCCTTTGGCTCAAGGAAGGCCTCAATCCCATATTTGCCATATTCGCGGCCGACGCCGGAGTATTTGAATCCGCCCCAAGGTGCCTGCGGATCGTCCGTCATGTTATTGATGACCACGCGGCCGGCCCGCAACTGAGAGGCTACACGACGCGCGCGCTCGAGGTCAGTTCCCATGACGGCTGAGTGAAGGCCATATTTCGAGTCATTCGCAATGCGAATCGCTTCATCTTCGGAGTCGTAGGCGATCACACTGAGCACGGGGCCGAAAATCTCCTCCTGGGCAATCGTCATATCATTCTTCACATTGACGAACACCGTAGGCTTCACGAAATAACCCGCTTCGAGACCTTTCGGACGCCCTTCTCCGCCGACCAGGACTTCAGCACCTTCTTCAATGCCTTTGCGAATGTAGGACTCCACCCGCTCATACTGTTTTTGTGACACCATGGGTCCCACCATGATATTGGGATCGGCGGGATCCCCGACCGTATAGGCACGCATCCCTTCTTGTATCGCCCGCTTTGCCTCCTCGAGCCGGCTCTTTGGCACGAGAAGCCGCGTTCCGGCGGCGCAAGCTTGACCGCTGTTCAAGAAAGCCAATATCAGAGCCGATGGAATGGCCTTGTCGAGCGCGGCGTCATCCAGCACGATTGTCGGTGACTTTCCGCCCAACTCAAGCGTGATTCTCTTCATGGTGGCCGCACCATCCCGCATGATGGATTCCCCCACGGCCACCGAGCCTGTGAACGAGACTTTCGCGACATCCGGATTGCGAACCAGTTCAGCACCGACGGTAGTCCCGAGACCTGTGACCACGTTGTAAACTCCATTTGGCAGCCCGGCTGCATTCAGAGCCTCAACCATCACCCGCGTCTGCAGCGAACTCATCTCGCTGGGCTTGATAACGACCGTGCAACCGGCTGCGACGGCAGATGCCAGTTTAAGGCAAATGAACAGTGCGTTCGCGTTCCAAGCTGTAATCAAACCGGCAACGCCGACAGGTTCCATCGTGACCGACGTCCTGCCCCAGCTCTGTTTCAACGGAAGCTCTTGAAGTCCCTTTTCAGCCGCTGCGAAAGCGGCGACGCCCGACTCCACAATCAATCGGGCGAACCGGGCGACACCGCCGTACTCCTCAATCATCACGTCTGTAAGATCGTCGATGCGGGCTGAGACAGCCTCGTGTAACCGGCGCAAGTGACGAGAGCGCGCTTCTTTCGTTGTCCGGCTGAATTCGGCGAATGCACGTTTGGCAGCGGCTATAGCGCGCCGCGTGTCTTCCTCATCACCCAGCGTGACCCTGGCGATCACTTTTCCATTAGTCGGTTTGATAACGTCCATCACTTCACGGCCATGGGATTCAACGAACGCCCCATCAATATAGTGCGTTGTGAGCGTCTTAATCGTGCTTGTCTGGGTGATAGTTGCCATCGCGTCTCCTTCTACGAACATTTATGGTTAGAACGAAGCAACGACCAGTCTTAGTGAGTCGTCGCTTAGCGCCGCGAAGCTGTGATCTACGTCGCGCAGCGAGATTGTTCATACTGTTTGGAATACAAGCCTAATGCCGCGACTAGCTAGGTCCTTTTCTTCCTAAGTCGCTCCACGGTTTCCAGTTAGGGACGAGGGACACGTTTGTGTGCGACGTACAATTGCCAGTGTTCGTACGTTGACACTCCCTCGAATGTCTTAATTCCTGTTAGCCGCCGCCGTTGACACAGCTTGCAAAGTCCCGGGCACCGGCGTCAGCAGTTTCTCGATTGCTAGTTCCATTGTGTGGCTCATTTCTGATACGACCGCAGGAACGTCATGCTGATTGACTACTCCGACTTCCGAAACAGCTTTACTCCAAACAATCGTGCCCGTATCAAGTTTGGTCATCTGGGCAGAGACTGCGACCTCGACCCTGACACCGCCCTCATAGTCAACTTCCTCGAGCTTCTCCAATCGTCCGCTGACCAGGTAGTCGGCGCCGGGCTGACCGTCGTAATGCTTTACGTGCGAAAAGGTTCCGGCAGCGCCAAGACGAGCGATGATCGAGTCGGTGACAAATTGACAAGGGTCAATCGCCCAACGGTGATAGGCATAAAAACCGACTTGTTCGGGAGATGGTTTGTACACGATGGCCCCCTGCTTCAAGTAGGCGGGCGCGCGGAATTCGCGGATCGCCACTGACGTGTGGGCGTCCTCCGGGGCTGGCGGATCAGGCGGCGCAGGCAGGTTGAGAGTGTAATAGTTCGTACGCCCCACCTTGCCCGCGCAGCCGGCCAGGACGGCGAGAGCTGAAAGTGCAACGAGGGTCATAGCCAGACTTTTTTTCATACTTAATCTCCGACGAAACTGGAACGTAGGGACGAGACCCATCTTGGTTCGACTCCTTTATTTCGGCACCTTGCGGTCTTCCGGTTGCTTGATTCGTATAAGACTCCACGGACGCTGTTTCACCGAGTCCGTCAATTCGTCCAGGTTTTCCGTCGCAGTCCGCAAGTGTTCGATCGTGTCATCGATCTTGTAGTCATTGGCCCGAACCAGTACCTGCATATCCCCAAGCAATTGCTTCGCTTGTGACAACGTGCTCTGCAGACTGGCTAGGTCGTTGCGGATCGGTTCCCGCAGATCGCTTACCGTGCCATTCACGTTTCGAACGGTCTCATCGGCATGCTGGCTAAGCGCGTTCAATTCATCCGTCAGGCGATCGATCTTCGGGCGATCAGTCGCTATCATTGCGTTGACGTTATCCAGGACAGCCTGAATCTTTTGCTGGTTGGCTTTGCCGGTCACCATGTTCAGATTTGCCAGCAGTGTCCGCGCGTCTCCGCTGATGCCTCCCAGTTCTCCGCGAACCTCTGTCATCAACCCGTTTGCGTTGTCGGCAACAGTTGCCATTTTGTCAGTTATCTCGTCCAGACTCGCAGCCTCTTGCGATGTAATGATCGACCCCGGCGGAAGACGGCGCGCATCATTGCTGCCGGTTGTAATGGACAGTGCCGCCCCACTCATGACGCTGACAAGCCCTAACTTGGCCACTGATTTTTCGTTGAGTGGAGTGTTGTCCTTCACGTCCAGCAGAATCTCGATCCTGGTTGGATCCGATGTCCAGGGCCGAACCGCCGTTATTTTGCCGACATTGATTCCCCCAAAGAGGACTTGGGCGCCAGGCTCTATCCCGCCAGCGTAGCGAAGATAGGTGCGGTATGGAACGGTGTGGCCACTCAGCTGCGCGTTGACCAGGTGGATGATCGCGAACGCCAGGATCGAGGCGCATCCAAGGACAAAGGCTCCGACTTTTGCTTCTGTGGTCATTGGTGTGCCTCCTCGGGGTTCAGGTATTTTTCGAAGTGCGCGACTACTGCGGACGTTTTCGCTATGTCTTCGGGAATCCGATCCAGAAACTGCCGCACACGCGGATTCTGACTGGCTTTGATTTGATCTTTTGTACCGATTGAGCTGAATGAGCCCTGATAGAGCATGGCGATGCGGTCGGCGATGCGGAACGCGCTTGGTAGTTCGTGCGTCACCACGATCACCGTCATCTGTAAGGTCTCCTTGAGCAGCAAAATCAGTTCGTCGAGTTCCGCGGCCACAATCGGATCAAGCCCGGCCGATGGCTCATCGAGCACAAGGATTTCAGGGCCGAGCGCCAGCGCCCGCGCGACCGCCGCGCGCTTCTTCATGCCCCCGGAAAGCTCCTGCGGAAGCCGCTTGCCATGTTCCGCAAGGCCGACCGCGGCCAACTTTATCCAAACCACCAGTTCTACGATTGAAGGTGCAAGCCGCGTATGTTCACGCAGGGGCAAAGCGACGTTATCTTCAATATTCAACGAGTTGAACAAAGCCGCGCTTTGGAAGGCCACGCCGATCGAGCGATGCATCGTTTTCAATTCCGACTTTGAGCAACGGGTAATATCCGTTCCGTTCACGTGAATGCTGCCCGACTTAGGACGCTCCAGTCCGATGATCTGGCGCAACAATGTGCTCTTTCCGCAGCCACTTCCGCCCAACAAGACCATCGTTTCTCCGCGCTCGATGTCGAGATTCAATCCATTCAGCACTCGGCGGCCGTCGTACTCCACCACAAGATCGCGGACGGAAATGATTGGCATCAGTGTTTCCCCGTGTAGTAAAAGATTGCGGTGAAAATCGCATCCGCAACGATAACCAGGAAAGTCGACTTCACCACTGCGCTCGTCGTGGAGCGACCAACCGAGTCTGGACCTCCGTGAACACGGAAACCTTCCAGGCATCCAACCTGAGCAATAATGGTTCCGAAGACAACGCTCTTGATGAGCCCCATCACTACGTCGCGCAAGTCGATTGCCTCGAACACATAGTGGAGGTACAACGCGGGCATCAAGCGAGTGCTGAAGAACATGAACATGCCTCCAGCCAAAATGCCGCAGACATTCGCGACAACGCTGAGGCAAGGGACGGCAATCAAAGCGGCCAGATACTTGGGTGCGAACACAAACTCTATCGGCTCGAGCGCCATGACGCGGAGGGAATCGAGTTCCTCGGTCACTTTCATAGTCCCGATCTCAGCCGCAAAAGCGGAGCCCGATCGCCCACTTACGGCAATTGCCGTCATCAGCGGGCCGAGTTCGCGCGTGAAGCCGACTGCGACCAGGTCAACGACGTAACGTAGGGCTCCAAATCGCCGAAGTTCTGACGCCCCTTGCATGGCGAAAATGAATCCGGTGCAGATGGACATCAACGACACCATCGGCATTGCATCCACGCCGATTTCCAGCATCTGCGTCACGGCAGCGCGCCAGCGATAACGGTTCCCGACGAAAGGAAGCGATTTCACCATCGCGCGCAGTGTGGCCCACCACTGAATGTTCAGGCTCCCGACGTAGTCGAGATGTTCGATTGTTTGTTCGCCGACACTTTCAAGAATATTCGGCATCACGCCACCCCCCTGCCGCCGTGAATCGTCTCGAATAGTGGAAGCAGCCCCGTGACCTCGAACAGCCGTAGCGCAGAACCATGCAGTCCCCGCAAATGGAGTCGAATCTGGCGAGGGCCGGCGATTTTAAGGGTTTCAACTAGCGTCGCGATTCCTGACGCTTCAATGTGGTTGACGTCACTCAAGTCAACGGTGACCGCGTGAACTGGTGGTTTGCCCGATAGAATGTCTAGAAGACAATCCCGAATATCGGGCGACGAATCGACATCGATGCGCCCATTCAAACGGACGATGACCTCCATGCCACTGCGATCGGCCGCAATTGCGAGGTGGCTGCCGGGAGTGCTTTCGTGACTTTTCAAACGTTGACCTCTTTCGCCGTTCCGGGCCGCACGCCTACATTCGCAATTCTTCTGCCATTCAATTAAGGCTGAAAATAACGCTGGGCCTGCGCCGCTGATCCACATCTCAGGTCGAGCCGTGACCAGCCGTGAACAGTGGCATGATCCTGACACTTCAGGATCTGTGTCGAACTGGCTTGCTGTTACTTGTTCGACGCATGGAGGTCGCCCGGTGTCTGGGCATCTGGCAGTGCACTTGCTTTTTGCAGGATTGTCGATCGAATCGTTGATCAATTAATGTCAGAGGAAAGACGAGAGCGTTAGGTGCCGAAGAAGATTGCGCAAATGGCGAGTGGCTTCAGCGCTGGTGGGGGTGCCGCAGATCACCGTCCGTGCACGATGACTGAAGACCGTTAGCAGGTGTCTAACACACCGGGTTGCCGGACAGTTTATTGTTGAATTGCTGGTCGCGAATCTCCTCGACAGGCCGCAAAAGTCCATGCTTTTTCATGCGGGCGATTAGCGTAGTGCGTTTCATCCCCAATTTTGCGGCTGCGCCATACGGGCCACCGACCACCCATCCCGATGTCTCTAAAGCTCTCAAAATCATGGCGCGCTCGGAGTCGCAAAGCGTCGTGCTCGCGGGAAATCCAATAATCGAGGCGACGTGTGTTGTGCGTTGAAGATTAGGAAGCACACCTTCGTTGGAAAGCACTACTGCGCGTTCGATCATGTTCTGCAGCTCTCGAATGTTTCCTGGCCAAGCATACGACTGGAAAGCGCTAATGAATTCGTCCGGAATGTACTCTATGTGCTTCCCCACTCGGCGGGCAAACACTTCGACATAATGTTCCACTAGAGGGCCGATATCTTCAACTCGCTCACGCAGTGGCGGCAGTGTGATAGGAAATACATTCAGGCGATAGTACAGATCGCTGCGAAATTGGTCACGTTTCACCATTAGTTCCAAATCGCGGTGCGTCGCCGCGACGAGCCGCACGTCAACACAATGCGTGCGGCCGCTCCCCAGGCGCTCGAATTCTTGCTCCTGTAGAACACGCAGGAGTTTGGGCTGTAACGCGAGTGGTATGTCTCCGACCTCATCAAGGAATAGAGTCCCTTTATCGGCCAATTCGAAGCGGCCAAGTTTTTGCGCGATGGCACCTGTGAAGGCCCCCCGTTCATGGCCAAAGAGCTCACTTTCAAGCAGGTCGAAAGGAATGGCGGCGCAGTTCAGCTTGATCAAAGGTTGGCCGCTGCGGGGACTGGCATTGTGGATTGCACGAGCGATCAGTTCCTTGCCGGTACCCGTTTCTCCGTGAATCAGTACCGTGGTATCCCCCGCTGCAACGCGCTCGACTTGTTCCAAAACGACTCTCAACGCGGGGCTACTGCCGATGATCTGCTCGAATCGCCGAGCCCGACGGTCTCGTTCAACCACTCTCATTCGTTCGACTCCGAAAGCCTTCGCGAGCTAATCCTGTACCGCGGCATGAACCAACTCGAGTAGCACCGCATTATCGAAAGGTTTGGTCAAGAACTCCACCGCTCCGTCGCACATTGCTTGAATCCGCATCTTGGTATCGCCGTGCGCCGTGATGAAAATTATCGGGATTCGGCATCGCTCAGCTTTAAGCTTCGCTTGCAGTTCAAGGCCGGACATGCCAGGCATGCGAACGTCGGCGATCAAACACGCTATCTCCGAAAGTCGACCGGAGTTCAATAAATGTTCGGCTGATTCAAATGAGACTGCTCCTAACCCTGAAGCCTTAAGCAGGCGTCGTAGCGCATCCCGGAGCAGGTCATCGTCATCGACGACGGCGACCAGCTTCGTCCTTCTCGCGCTGCTCATATCTGGAACAATCTACTTTGGCTCCAAAAAGTACAATTATGATTTCATATAGGCCCGTTATATTTGCGGATATCTACCGGCGGGAGAGGTGCGGAATTCCCCAGAAGGTGGATCCCGCCGCGGTAGTAGTCCAAAGCTTATCTGTTTGCAGAGGGTTTCAGTCTCTCCGCCATGCTGCCCAATTCAGCGGGAGAACCTGCCTGCATTTTATGCATTACACGCCCCCGATGGACGGCGGCGGTGATTTCGCTCGTCCCGAGTACCGAGGCGATCTGCTTTGTCTGCATCCCGGAAACTACGAGATCCATCACTTTACGTTCGCGCGCAGTCAGGCCTTTGTACCTTTCCTGCAATTCGGCCATCGCATTCCGCTGGCGGCGCGATAGTTGGTCGCGCTGCAATGCCTGGTGAATCGCATCCAGAAACTCCTGATGCCGAAAGGGTTTTGTCAGGAACTCAAGAGCGCCCGACTTCATGGCCTTCACCGTCATGGGAATATCCCCGTGCGCAGTGATGAAAATGACGGGAATATTGATTCCCGCTTCAATCAGCTTCTGCTGGACCTCTAATCCGCCCATTCCAGGAAGGCGCACATCCAACACCAGGCAACTCGGAACATCTGGAATACTCCTTTGCAGGAAATCCTGCGCTGTGGCAAATAGTTCCGCTCGTAAGTTGACAGTTTTCAGAATGCGCTGCATCGCCAGCCGCATGTCCTCGTCGTCATCAACGATGAAGACAATTGGGGAAGATA
>Ga0307478_10002434_pt1 | contig 14645 bp, 14 predicted proteins | sample atmos_gasesECM4C_2_FD_203713 | JGI IMG/M metagenome (GOLD analysis project Ga0307478, IMG submission 203713) | Hardwood forest soil microbial communities from Morgan-Monroe State Forest, Indiana, United States - atmos_gasesECM4C_05 | ecosystem: Environmental > Terrestrial > Soil > Temperate...
GTCCTGCAGCGCAAACAGATCGCAATGGTGTTGCCAGCCGTTGATATTCGCCACGGCGATAAACGGCTCGATCGGGCAGTTTCCCGCGCCGGCACCGTGGCCGGCGAGCGACGCGTCCACCCGTTTGACGCCTTCTTCCACCGCAACAACGGAATTCGCCACCGACAGGGAGAGATTCTGGTGAGCGTGGATCCCGATCTCCGTACCGGCATCGAGGGTGTCGCGGTAGGCACGTACCCGGTCTCTGACCCCGTTCATCGTGAGATGGCCGCCGGAATCGGTGACGTACACGCAGTGCGCGCCGTAGGACTCCATCAACTTGGCCTGTCTGGCCAGTTCTGCCGGCGTGGACATGTGGCTCATCATCAAGAACCCCGAAACATCCATGCCCAGCTCGCGTGCGGTCGCAATGTGCTGGGCCGAAACATCGGATTCGGTGCAGTGCGTCGCGATCCGGATCGACCGAACCCCCAGCGACGCCGCATGTTTGAGTTCGGCGATGGTTCCGATGCCCGGTAGTAACAGAGTCGTCAGCACCGCGTTCTCGATTTCCTGCGCGGCGGCCTCGATCCATTCCCAATCGGTGTTGCTGCCCGGCCCGTAGGTCAGCGACCCACCAGCCAAACCATCGCCGTGGGCGACCTCGATCGCGTCGACGCCGGCGTCGTCCAGCGCTCGGACGATTCGACGGACGTTCTCGACTGCCATCCGGTGCCGCACGGCATGCATGCCGTCGCGCAACGTCACGTCCTGGACATACACGGTCGGATTCGTCATCGGACCACTTCCACGACTCGCTGCTCAGCCAGCCGGGCGGCGACACGCACCGCGGCCGAGGTCATGATGTCCAGGTTGCCCGCATAGGCCGGTAGATACTGGGCGGCGCCCTCCACCTCCAGATACACCGACACCTTGTACTGTGGCGACCCCGCGCCCTCGGGCATCAGGGTGTGCAACGGCTCACCGGGTTGAGCAGCCATGATCTGCACCCGTTGCTTGAGCCGGTAGCCGGGGACGTAGCCGGCCACCTCGGCCACCATCGATTCGACCGAATCCCGAATGGCCGCATGGTCGGCCGCGCCGATCAGACACGACACCGTGTCACGCATGATCAGCGGAGGCTCCGCGGGGTTCAGCACGATGATCGCCTTACCGCGACTGGCTCCGCCGACGACTTCGATTGCGCGCGCGGTGGTTTCGGTGAACTCGTCGATGTTGGCCCGGGTGCCGGGACCGGCGGATTTCGAGGCGATCGATGCGACGATCTCAGCGTAGGGCACCTCGGTCACTCGCGAGATGGCGGCCACGATCGGGATGGTCGCCTGCCCGCCGCAGGTCACCATGTTCATATTCGGCGCATCGAGGTGCTGCTCGAGGTTGACGGCGGGGATGACAAACGGCCCGATCGCGGCGGGAGTCAGATCGAGAAGACGCTTGCCGTACGGCGCGAGCGCACTGGCGTTGGCCAGATGAGCACTTGCCGAGGTGGCGTCGAAGACGATGCCGATGTCGTCGAAGCATGGCAGCCCGATCAGTCCGTGCACGCCATCGGCGGTCGTGGCGACGCCGTGCTTCCTGGCCCGGGCGAGGCCGTCGGACGCTGCGTCGATGCCGACCATCGCCGTCATCTGCAACGTCGGCGTGCGCAAGATCTTCATCATCAGATCGGTGCCGATGTTCCCGGAACCGATCACCGCGACCCGGGTGATACTCACGTTTCACCTCTCATGAGAAAACCGCTGAAACCTGGCCCAGCGCGGTGATTTCCGTAACGATTCGCGATCCGGTCGATACCCCGATCATGGGCCCGAGGGCCCCTGACAACACCACGTCGCCGGCGCGGAGCGGCGAACCATACTGCCGCGCAGTACGGGCCAGCCACAGCAATGCTTCCAGCGGATCACCAAGACACGCCCGCCCAGTTCCGGAGGAGGCCATCTCACCGTCCTTGCAGAGCGACATCTCGACATCGGCCGGCTCGAATTCGTCGAGGGTGAGCTGGTTGGAGCCCAAGACGAACATTCCGCTGGAACCGTTGTCGGCCACGGTGTCGGTGATGGTGATGTCCCAGTCCCGAATTCTGCTGTCTACTATCTCCAGCGCTGCCACGGCGTGACTGACTGCAGCGCGGACCTGACCGGCGTCGAGCGCTTCGTAGTCGAGATCGGCCGACAACACGAACGCGATCTCCGCCTCTGTTTTGGGCTGAAGAAGTCGTCTCATCGGGACGACCCCGTCCTCACCGCAGCGCATGTCGGCGAAGAGGACGCCAAAATCGGGTTGATCGACGCCGAGCTGTTGTTGCACGGCCGATGAGGTTAGCCCGATTTTGCGGCCCACGACTCTGCCACCGCGCGACACCCGATCGTCGGCAAGCCGCTGCTGAACCCGGTACGCGAGGTCGATGTTGGTGTCACCCAACAGATCGCGGACGGGTTCGCAGGGACTGCATGAGCAGGTGGCTTGCTGCAGCCGCGCTGCCGCCGACTCGATGACACCCTCTGCCCTGGTCACCCGATCAGCTTCCACCTCAAGGCGAAAGATCACCGCATATGCGTTCCTCGTGACGGAACCCGCAAAAGGGGCTGGCGTCAGTGGCTCGTCGTCGGCACCCCGAGCACCGCCGCGGCATTCAACCCCGCGACCTTCTCGGCTTCGGCCGCCGGCAGACCGGTCAGGATGGACCCGCGCAGGTCGTCTTGCGCCGGCAGCGGGTAGTCGGTCCCGAACAGGATGCGGTCCGAACCGATCCGATCACACAGGTATCGCAAGTTCGCCTGGTCGTAGACGACGCTGTCGACGAATACGTTTCGGGTCAAGTCCGACGACCGCGGCTCGTCGCCCTGGTCCCACAGACGCGCGATCCGCGACAACGCCCAGAAGAAGGTGCCGCCGCCATGTGCGAGGCAAATGCGCAACTGTGGGCAACGCGCCACAGTGCCGCCGAACACCAGCCGGCTCGCGGCGATCGCCGTGTCGGTGGTCATGCCGAGACCGAACCTGGTGGCAAGCCCGGTGATCCGCTGTGCCCAGGCCGCGCCGATCTCAAGAATGAGCGGATGGACGAAAACGATCATGCCCAATTGTTCTGCGGCGTCGAAGAACTCCCGCAGATCAGCATGGTCGAGTTCACGGTCTCCGGCGGTGGTGCCGATCTCCACCCCCGACAGCCCGGCATCGTGCGCGCGCTGCAGAACGTCGACTGCCTTGTCGGGATAATGCAGCGGCACCGTGCCAAGACCGCTGAACCGCCCCGGGTGTTCGGCAACCACCTGCGCGATTCCTGCGTTCAGATGGTCGGCCCATTCGGTCGCCTGTCTGGGGTCGCCCCAATCACAGATCAACGGCGGGACCGGGGACAGCACCTGCCGGTCGAGCCCGGCCGCATCCATGTCGTCGAGCCGAAGTCGGGTCGACCACGCTGAGGGCGACATGCTCCGCACCACCTGCCCGTCGCGGCTCAATCGGCCAGTGCCGTCGGCGGTGCTGAACGTGGGCCAGCGTCGGTCACCGAAGCGCTCGGCGAAATCCGGTAGCTCAACGACGATGTGGGCATGAAAGTCGATGCGGCACGAGTCGTTCATGGTGACGTCCTCCTGAAACCTAGCCCCGCAGTGCAGTGCTGAGCGCGCGGTCGCTACCGCACGGGCGCGCCGTTATACCCGGGGAGTATCAGCGATCCGGCGTCGACGGGCAGTTCGATGCCCGTCACCTCGGCCGCTTCGTCGGATGCGAGCCAGGAGAACGCGTTGGCGACCGCGGATGCCGGTAGCACCGAACGTGCGCGCAACGCCGACATCCGCCGGAAGAAGGCCGTCCGACGGCTCTCCTCCTCGCCGGGTTCGGAATTCAGTGCACCGGCCGCGTCGTTGTCGATCATCGGGGTATGGATCGCCCCGGGCAGCACCGTGTTGGCGCGGACACCGTACTCACCCAGTTCTAGCGCGATCGACTTCATCAGCCCGGCCAGTCCGTGTTTGGACGCCGTGTAGGCGCCGAGTCCTTTGCGCGGTGTTCGGGCCTGCACCGATGCGGTGGCCAGGATGACACCGGAGAGCTGCTGAATCATCTGCGGGGCAACCGCTTTGGCAGTTCGCCACACGCCCGAGACGTTGATGTCGAGGACGGCCTGCCACTCGCGTTCCTCAACCTCCCAAAAGGGCTTGGAGAGCATGATGCCCGCATTGGCGATCACCACGTCGATGCGGCCGAACTCGGCGATGGTGGCCTGAACCGCCGCATCGATGGAACTTTGGTCTCGGACGTCGACGATTTGGGCAAGACAGGCTCCGCCCGCAGCACGCACCGCGCGTCGGGTGTCGTCGAGATCGGTGGCGTTCGCCGTCCTCGCCTGGGCTGCCGAGACGCTGTCGGCGATGTCGCATACCACGACAGAGGCGCCCTGGGCCGCGAAGAGTTCGGCGGTCGCACGCCCGATCCCGCGGGCCGCGCCGGTGATGAATACGACCCTGCCTTGGTGCCGGGACAACGGTGTCTTCCTCTCGTGGGCTACTGCGCATGACGTGAACTACGAGGCACTCAGGTGCGCGCCGCCGCAGCAGGCGAGCGCGTCAGCGTGCGGGATCCACCACCACCGGGACCGATCGGATTCCCTGCGTCGGCCAGATCGTCCTGCGGACGTCGCCTTCGACGTGGAAGTCCGGAAAGGCTTCGAGGAAGGCGTCGATCGCGATGCGAAGCTGGGTCCGCCCCAGATCGGCCCCGACGCAGTAGTGGGTGCCGAACCCGAAACTGACGTTGCGCGTCGGTGGCCGGTCGAGAATGAATTCGTTGGCGCGCTCGAACTGGTCCTCGTCGCGGGATGCGGACGCCCAGACTAATGCCACTTGCTCACCGGCAGTGATGGTTCGGCCGCCGACCTCGACATCCTGCACGGCGCGTCGGCCTAATCCGATCAACGGGCCGTAGAACCGGATGATCTCATCCACCGCACCCGCAGTGAGGCCCGGATCGGCGATGAGCCGGGCCCGGTGCTCGGGATGCGCACCGAGATGGTTCAACGCGTGTCCCAAAGAGTTCGCCGAGGTGTCGTGACCGGCCGACGTCAGCAACATGTAGTAACCGTGCAGTTCTTTCTGCGTGAGTGGGCGGCCGTCCACCCGGACCTTCAGCAGCGCACTCATCAGATCGTCGCCGGGATTTTTGGTCCGCTCCTCGGCCTCGATGGTGACGTACTCCGATATTGCGTTGGACACGTCGAGGAGGAGCTGCAGATTGCCGTCGGACATGGCCTGGACGATGTTGGACGTCCAACTGCGAAACTCGGCCCACATGGACTCGGGCACCCGCAACGCGAGGCATAGTGCCTCGCCGGCGAACGGCTGCGCGAATTCCGTCGAGGCGTCGAAGCGGTCCCGGCCCCGCAGCGGCTCCAGCAGGTTGCGCGCGATCTCCCGCAGCTCAGGCACAAGCTCCGCCACCCTGCTCTTCGCGAGAAAGGGCAGCAGCGGCGACCGGTAGTTGGTGTGCTCGGGCGGATCGCTCTGCAGGGGAATCCACGGGAAACCCAGGTCCAAATGCGGAACGGTGAACTGAGGACCCGATGAGAACGTGCCCGGCTTCTTGCACGCCGACGCGATGTCGGCGTGCTTCAGCAGCGCCCAGAACCCTCCGAAATCCTCGGTCCAGGCGACGGGGCAGCCCTTGCGAAGGTCGGCGAAGGTCTGCGCGTACGTCCCATCGGCATCAGGTGCCAAGGGGCTCCAGTCACTGTGGCGTTCCTCTGCTCGAGTCATGGTCGAAAGTCTCGGTGCAGTCGGGACGTTTGCCCATTCACCGGTTCCGCATAACAGAACTCGATCGACACTGGCTCACCACAACGCAGATGCGGGCGCTGGACCGCCGCTGACGTGAGCACCCCGGCCGAGTGCAGTTCCGACCCTCAGAACGGCGATCGCCATTGCACGGCGGCGGTCGACGACGATGAACGCGGACGTGGACTCGTAACCGAGGCGCCCGGACGCGGGAGTGCGGGCACACGGGTGCGGACCTGACAGTCCGGGAAAGGTACCTCGTGAACACCTCATCGACGACACCAACCGCGCTGGTCACCGGTGCCGGCGCGGGTACCGGCCGTGAATACGTGCGGTTATTGCTGGCCGACAACTTCAGAGTGCTCGCCGTCAGCCTCCTCGACGACGAACTTGCGCGGCTGAAACGCGATCATGATCCCGGCGGCGACCGCCTCGTGCTCAGGCGAGCCGACCTCTGCGAGCCCGACTCCGCAGAGAAGCTACTGGCCTGGTGCGACGAACACGCATATCAGGTCGACACCCTCGTCAACAACGCGGGCTTCGCCGCGTATGGGGTTCCGACCGAGATCGACCTCGCCAAGCTTGAGCGCATGTTGTTGCTCAACGTGATCACCTCGACGAAGCTGTCGATGATCTTCGGTCGCCGAATGAAGGAACGTGGATCCGGCCGGATCCTGGTGATGGGATCATCCGCCGGGTTCTCGCCCACCGTGAGGCTCGCGGCGTACGGAGCATCGAAGGCATACACGAATACGTTCAGTCTGGCGCTGGGCGCGGAGCTCGAGCAGAGCGGCGTCACGCTCACGTGTGTGGCGCCCGGATCCTTCCAGTCCAATTTCGCGGCGACCGCAGATGTCGCCGGGTTCAGTGGAAACTCGATGATGAAGAGGATCTATGCCAGCGAGAAGCTGGATGCCGCGGCGGTCGCGCAGGCCGGATACCATGCGCTGGTCCAGGGCAAACCGATGGTGACGGTGGGCAATAAGGGCGTGGCGGCGAAGGTGCTGGCGCGGGCACTCTCGCCGGTCTTCATGGCACGGCGCTCCAGAATTCTTTAGCCACGCCGCTTCCTGCGGGCAGCGGCCGAACACGTTATAGAGCAGGACAACCGAGGTGGAGGACGACGTGCTCGATGTGAGAAGCGCAATGCGACGCTCAGCGAGTTTTCACCGCGACCTGATTGCGGTCGAAAGTTCCGGGCGGACACTGACCTTCGGCCAGGCGTGGGACCGGGGCGTGCGACTCGCCAATGCTCTCATCGCGCTCGGCGCAAAGCCCGGAGACCGGGTCGCCGTCCTCGAAGACAACTGCATCGCGGCGTGCGACTTCTACGTCGCGACCGCGGTGGCGAATCTGGTCCGGGTTCCGCTCTACCGCCGTAATTCGCCCGCAGCCCATCAGCACATGATCAGCCATACCGGCACCAAGATCGTCGTCGCCGCGGAGGAATACGCCGAGGAGATCACCGGCATCGACGAAGGAATCCACGACGTGCACGTCGTGGTCCGGGACGGAGGATACGAAGACTGGCTCGCCGCCCAGGATGACACTGACCCGAATCCCGAAGTGTCGTTGGACGACGTGTTCATCATCCGGCACTCGGCCGGCACGACGGGCAAGGCAAAGGGCATCGCGTACACCCACCGCGCCTGGATGAGTGCCACTCGTGATTGGTTCTATATGCTTCCGCCGGTCAACCGTGGCGATGGGTGCCTGCATGTGGGACCTATTTCGCACGGTTCGGGCTACATGTTCCTCCCGATCTGGCTGGGCGGGGGACGCAACGTGCTGGCCCCCAAGTTCGAGTCGGAGACGTTCTTGTCCACCGTGGCCGATCGGGAGATCGCTTACCTGTTCGCGGTTCCGACGATGATCGCCGACATCGTCGCCCGCGTCGAGGGACGGCGTCAGCATCTGCCGCACCTTAAGTCCGTTGTGGTGTCCGGCGCACCGATCAGTGAATCCACAGCGCTGGCCGGGCGAGAGGTGTTGGGCGACACCATGTATCAGCTCTACGGTCAGACCGAGGCGGTACCCGTGGCGATGATGGGGCCACAAGAATGGTTCGGCCCGTTGCCGGGTTCGGATCCCTTGCGGGCGGCCGGGCGGATCATGCCCTTCGCCGAACTGGAAATCCGGGACGAATCGAATCGCCCGGTTGCGCTCGGCGAACCCGGTGAGATCGCCATCCGATGTGAAGGTCAGATGACCGGGTTGTGGAATGACGACGAGCTGACCGAGCGCCGGCTGAAGGACGGCTGGGTGCTGACCGGCGACATCGGCAGGGTGGACGAACACGGCTTCCTCTATGTCATCGACCGAGTCGATGACATGATCGTCTCGGGCGGTTTCAACATCTGGCCTGCCGAACTCGAACAGGTCATCGCCGCACTACCGGGAGTACGTGAAGTCGCCGTCGTCGGTGTGCCGCATGAGAAATGGGGAGAGGCGCCACTAGCCGTGGTGTTCGCTGATCCTGCCGCCGGACTCGAACAGCAGGCAATCATCGACGCGTGCAGCACCAGATTGGGCTCATACAAGAAGCCGGCCCGAGTGCTGTTCCGGGACACCCCGCTGCCGCGCAACCCGGTGGGCAAGATCCAACGCAAGGTGATTCGGGAGCCGTTCTGGGCGGATCGGACTGTGCGCGTCGCTGGTTCCTGATGGTGGTCGCCGCACGACAACGTCATCGTCCGGAATTGACGGCGGCCCCAGTCACGTCGCCAAGCCACCGCGCTGAGATGCCAGGACGTTTACTGCTGCGCGCCGCCCGGGGATGCCTGACACTCCCCCGCCGGGATGGGTGCCGGCGCCGCCGAGAACCAACCCCTTGACCGGAAGGCTGGTTCCCGCAAGGCCCATCGCCGGCCGCAGCGGGCCCTGGCTGAACAGCAGATGGTCGACGTGCATGGCGGCGCCGTTGGTGACGCGGTTGCGCTCGGCGGCCAATTCGGGGGTCTCCACCCACCTACCGATCTCGAGTTCTGCGATGCCGTCGTAGAACTGGCCGGCGCGCTCGACAATGGTGTTCGCTGCTTTGTCTCGCCACTGGTTCCACCCACCCTCGGGGTGCAGCGGCATGTTGGTGGCGAAAAGATAGAGCGAATCCTGGCCATCGGGTGCCTGGGACGGGTCTGCCCCGTTGAGCAGTACCGGCCAGAGCGCGACGTCATCCGCGTCGGGCACGATTCCCGCCGCGGCGCGGCTCCAGCCCCGGCGGATCTGATCGCTGGTGCCCACCAACACTGCGGGTACTCGCAAGTCAACGTCGTCGCCGCGCCACCGTTGGTGGCGTCCCAGTGTGAGCCGCCCCGACAACGCAAGATCGGCCTTCATGGCGCCGGCTCCGCTGCTATTGGCAGGGATGTGGCGGACCTTGACGTCAAGATCACCCGACAATGTGCCCGCCGGTAGGAACTTGGCCAGCGTGGTGCGCGGATCGGGTGTGGAGACGACGGCTCTGCGTGCGGCGAATGTGCGTCCATCCGTCAACAGGACCCCGGCTGCCCGGCCTCCGGTCACCACGATCTCGGCGACTTCGGAGCCAGTCGAGATGGTGCCGCCCAGGGCGGTAAACCGGTTGGCCAGTGCGTTGGGGATGGCCTGCATTCCACCGATCGGGCGGGCGGTCCCGCTGCGATGCAAAAAGGCCAGGAACAGATGCGTCAGGGAGGTGCCGTGCTGATTGATCGGGTTGGCACCGGCTCCCAGGCAATACAGCAGCGACTGCGTTACCGGATGCTCGAAGCGTTGGTCGATGGTCTCCTCGCCGGAGGCCAGCAGAAAGTAGCCGAACTGGCGCAGTAGCCGACGGTGCTTAAAAGTGCCGCGCGCCATGCTCACGATGGTCCGAAGGTCCGGCCGCTGCGGATTTGTCAGCATGTACGGAAAGACGATGTCGAACAACGCATCCAGGAACCGGGCGTACTCCAGGTAAGCCTCGGCGTCCGGGCGCGAGAAGCGCCGTATCTCATCGGCGGTGCGCCGGGGATCCTTCCAGACCGCGATGGAAGCGCCGTCGGGATGGAGGTACACGTAGGACGGATCGACCACAATTTTTTTCAGACCGAACCTGTCGAGTTCGAGTTCGCGGTCAACCGGACTGGATAGCCAGAACAGGAGGTCGGCGGCGCAGTAATTGACAACGTGCTGCGGCGCCGTGGAGATGGGAGTGCCTGATGCGGTCATACCGCCAATCTGATCGGCGGCTTCCAGCACAGCCACCTCGAGGCCGGCCTTGGCAAGGTAGCAAGCCGTGGTCAGTCCGTTGTGTCCGCCACCGATGATGAGGACGTCGTAGGTTGTCTGGTCGGTGATGTTCACGTCGGTTTCCGTTTCCTCGATGAATCCGAATGTCGTTCGTCGGTCATGCCGGGCTCACTAGGTGAAATCCGACGATGACAACGGCATTGACCAGTAACCACATGGCGAAGAACACGCGCCAGGCCGGCGGAAACGATCGGGCGCCCATGAACCACAGGAGAATGATTCGTCCCTTCATCGCTGCGAAGGCGATGACGATCACGGTCTCGACGGCCGGGCCGATGCCGGACGACGCGGCGATCACAAACGACAGGATGCTCAGCACCACTAAGCCGATCCAGGCGTTCGCCAGGGCTTGCTTGGTCTGATTCATCGGATCATCGCGCCAGGTAGAGCAGCGGGAAGATGAACATCCACAACAGGTCGACTAGGTGCCAGTACGACGCGCCGCATTCCAGGAAGACCCGGTTCCGTCCGTAGTTCGGGGCACTGCGCAACCGCAACGAAATAGCGCTCAGCGCAATGACGCCGGCCAAGAGGTGCACGAGGTGGATCCCGGTGATCATGAAGTAATACATAAAGAACGTGCTCGTCGACGGTGCGTGCCCGAATCGGATCTCCAGGACGTATTCCGTGATTTTGAGAACAGCGAAAACGCCGCCGAGGCCCACCGTCCCCGTGATCCATCGCAGCGTCGAGTCGATGTCTCCAAGTGAGGCCGACCGTACGCCGCGGGCCATCAACCACGAACTCGTCACCAAGACAAGGGTGTTGACCGCACCGAGCGTGATGACGAGTTCTCCGCGCCCCGCGTCGAACACCTGGGCGTGGTGTGATCTGTCCAGCGAGAACTGGAAGAACAAGAGAGCGAAGAGGATTGCGTCGGCGGCGATGAAGGTCCAGAATCCCGCGTCGCCGGGAAGTGCCGAAACCGCTGCCGGTGGCCGAGGAGCGTTGGTGTCTGCGGAATCGACCGCCTGCCGAATCGGAGCGTCCACGCTACGACGCGCTCGCTGCCGAGACCGCCGCGGGTGACGACTCGTACTCGCCGTTCAGTCGGGTCGCGGCCTTGATCATGAACACTGCGACGCCGGTCATCCAGACGAACGGCGCGAAGAACGGCAGCCAATAGGCGAAGAGGCCGTTCCACGAGAAGGGGCCCGACCGGAACTGCGGCATGATCAGCTCGACCAGGAACTCAAGGCCGATCCAAATCCCTAACCAGGCAAGCCATTTCGGGAAGAGCGGCTTGGCGCGCTTGTCCCGCAACGCCACGATCCCGAGCGCGACGTATTGGACGATGGTCACTCCGAAACCGATGTCTATCGTCATCCAACCCATGTCGAACAGCAGCCGGATGATGGACTTGTCCTGTTCGGGTCGGAAGGCGGCAGTCAGCCAGAAAATGCAGGCAAAGAACGGCACCATCGTCGTGAGGATTCCGCCGATCAGCTGGCAATACGACAACAACGACCCGCCACGCTCCATCGCGACCATGATCCGGAAAAGTCCGATCGCCCACGTGGCCAGGAAGGTGGTGCTGGCCGCGCCGACCGCGAAGCCGACCCGCAAGCTCACTGCGTGCTGCCGGTAGATCGCGGCCAGGTCGGCCGCGGGCATGTCCGCGCCGTAGGGAGGAATATTTCGACCGAGCACGCCCCACCCCAGACAGAAGAGGGCCAGGAAGACAAACGTCGACCATCCACACAAGCGGACGAGTCGGGCTTCGTTTTCGTCCATCGGTCCTCCAGTGGCTAGCCGCACGATTAGCCGGGTTTGTAGTCCGCCGAGATACGGCCGGACGCTTGCGTAGTGCAAGCGCAGGTTATTTAGGGGTTGTCCTGGCTGGGACGTTATGAAGCGATGCCGATCCGCGCGAGCCTGTCGTTCCGTTGACCGAAACGCCGTTCCGTCAACAACACCCGCCCGGCCGAACTCGCACCGCTGATCACAGCCGTTGACGGTCATCGGAGACGAGTTCCGTTCAGCGAAATGGCGGTCTTGCCAACGTGGACAATCCCGGCAACCATCGGTTGACCTCAGGAACCGGTCGATGCCAGGTTCGTGGGATGTATTGCACGCGAAAGGATGCAGTGGACGTGGCCTTGACCGACGAGGGACTGATTGACGCGCCGGGCATGATGAGCCGTTGGGTCCGTCTCGCCAATGGCGAACGGGCGCACTATATGACCGCCGGGGACAGTGGCCCCGCAGTGGTGCTGTTGCACGGTGGAATCCCCGGATCGTCGGGGTTGGCCGGATGGCGCTTACTGGCGCCGCTTTTGGCGCAGGCGGGTTTCCGGGTCTACTGCCCGGATCAGCCCGGCTTCGGGCTCTCCGACCCGAGCCCGCAGTACTGGCCGGTCTACGGGCCCTACTCGCACATCAACTTCCTGGAGCGATTCGTCGAGGCGTTGTGCCTCGACGAATTCTTCCTGTCGGGGAATTCGATGGGCTGCATCAACACCTCCCACTACGTTGTGCGCTACCCACATCGGGTGAAGAAGTTCATCCTCATCGCCGGGCCGGTCGGCGACCTACTTTCTTTCGGGACAACGGATCTCAAGGCCGACGTCGGGTGGGACGGCACCCGCGAGACGATGAAGAAGATGATGAACTCCATCATCCACCACCCAGAGGCGATCACCGATGACCTCCTCGAGATGCGGATGCGTTCGGCTGACATCCATAAGGACGGCTGGATCGCGTGGCAGAAGGCCACAGTGCGTGGCGAGGTCCCGCCGGACATTGCGATCGCGATGTCGACGAAGAATCGGCTTGACCGCCTCGAGATCCCGGCACTGTGCCTCTATGGGAAGAACGACGTCATCCTTCCCGTTCATGAGCTCGGCCACCGCGTCGAAGACGCGCTGCCCAGGGTGCAGTTCTTCTATCCCGACGACTGCGGGCATCAAGGGCAGACTGATCAGCCGGAACTGTTCGCCCAGGTCTTTACGGAGTTCTTCCGCGATGGCCGGGTTAGCCGGGAAACCGCCGACCGCGCCGGGGTTTCAGATCGCCGTCCTGAGATACCGGAGCTGGTGGAACAGCGTCAAGCGGCGAAAGTCTAGACCTTCGGAGAGTCCGCGATGGGCCTACGTCAGGACGTTGGGTGAAGATCGTCACGCACCACGCCGGGGGCGCCGACAAGCTGCTGCGCATCGAGACCGCGGGATGCGCGGTGCACATCACCGTCGGACTGCACGACGCGGACGGCCAAGAGTTCACGGCCATCGAAATCGAGCCGCTACAGCCCGCCGACAATTCCGACGTTTGGTTCGTCCGGGGGCAAGCCACCACCGTGGTGGTCAACCACGGCCCGCAGGTGATGGCCGGGGATCGGCACGCCTGAGGACGACTGATCTGCGCTCGACCGCAGGGAGTTCACTCGGCGATGAGCTGGGTCGCGGTGTGCTGGCGCACCTGCTCGACGCTCACCCCGGGCGCGCATTCGCGCAGATGAAGCTGTGTGTCTAGGCGGTCGATGACGGCAAGGTTGGTGATGATCCGATCCACCACACATCGGCCGGTCAGCGGAAGCGAACAGTGATCGACGATCTTCGGATTGCCCTCACGGTCGGTATGTTCCATGACCACGATCACGCGGCCGGCGCCGTGGACGAGATCCATGGCACCGCCCATGCCCTTAACCATCTTGCCTGGGACCATCCAATTGGCGAGGTCACCGCCGCGAGATACCTGCATCGCACCGAGCACCGCGGTATCGATATGTCCGCCACGGATCATCGCGAACGACAGTGCCGAGTCGAAGAACGACGAGCCTGCGTTGACCGTCACCGTCTCCTTGCCGGCATTGATGAGATCGGCGTCGACGCAGTCGTCGGCCGGGTACGGACCGGTACCCATGATCCCGTTCTCTGAGTGCAGGACCACCTTGACGCCGGGCGGTAAGAAGCCGGGGATCAAGGTGGGTAGCCCAATCCCCAGGTTGACGTATTCGCCGTCTCGGAGCTCGGCCGCGGCCCGGGCCGCTATCTGATCGCGCGTCCATCCCGGTGCAGTCACGAGGCACTCTCCGTGCCGGCCCGGACCGTCCGCTTCTCGATGCGTTTCTCCTGGGCTCCGGTACACACGATGCGCTGCACGAAAACACCGGGAAGGTGGACCTGGCCGGGCTCGATCTCACCCGACTCGACGAGATGCTCAACCTGAGCGATGGTGACCCGGCCGGCCATTGCGACGAGCGGATTGAAATTCATTGCGGTCTTGTTGAAGACGAGGTTGCCGTCGGTGTCGCCGAGAGCTGCGTGTACTAATGCGAAATCTGCGCGCAGCGCGGTTTCCAGCACGTAGGGCCGGTCGCCGAACATGCGGGTCTCCTTGGGCTCAGAGGCCAGCGCGACGGAGCCGTCAATGTTGTACCGCAACGGCAGCCCGCCCTCGCTCACCAGGCTGCCGGCACCGGCCGGGGTGAAGAAAGCGGGAATCCCGGCGCCCCCGGCCCTCAGCCGTTCCGCGAGCGTGCCCTGCGGCGTTAGTTCAACTTCCAATTCGCCGGATAGATACTGTCGGGCAAACTCCTTGTTCTCCCCCACGTACGAGGCGACGATGCGGCGAATCCTGCCGGCCGACAACAGAAGACCCAGT
>Ga0307478_10002435_pt1 | contig 14643 bp, 11 predicted proteins | sample atmos_gasesECM4C_2_FD_203713 | JGI IMG/M metagenome (GOLD analysis project Ga0307478, IMG submission 203713) | Hardwood forest soil microbial communities from Morgan-Monroe State Forest, Indiana, United States - atmos_gasesECM4C_05 | ecosystem: Environmental > Terrestrial > Soil > Temperate...
TCCTCGCAATTATCATTCCGTCCTCTGCTCCGTCGAGGGTTGCTACCCAACCGGCACGGTGCGCTATTACCTCAACGTTCGCAATCAGAACTATGTCTTTGTGTGGCCCGGTCGATCGGCGGTGTATTGCGGCAAGTGAGAGATTTTCGGCGTTGTTTTTGTATTTGTCTTCCTACCGACGGCCCCACTGGCAGTTTTGACAGTTTCGCACGGCTTTTCAAACTGTCATAAGAAAACGGGTTTGATGGGGTTAGAAATGAATCTTTACACCATGCAGGAATTTCTTGGCGTGCTGGTGGTACTTGCCGCTGCGACGGGAACAATGCTTGTTCTTGGGATTGCATTCATTTTGTTTCAGGAAGGCACACGCCGAGCACTTCATAGCGCGAGAGCCCGCATCATCCATTTTAGGGGCTTGAGCGCGAAAGACGAGTGGCTCCAAAGAACCCATGGTCGATCCACCGTCCGGTGACAGCGGGGACTCTAAAGTAACGGCCGTGAATGTTTTGAAAAAAGATTCATGGAGAAATTCTTGGGCGCGGAACGCACCGGGCTCTCGTACGAACGCTGACACAGAAAGTTCCTGCGCCGATTACGACGCAGCCATGAGCTCGGGCTCATTGGTAGTTTTACCAGTTTACTGCCTCTTCCTCCGGTTACTACACTACTGGAAGCTTCAGCGTCGCGGGACGTTTGGACACGCGGGCGCTCCCGCGGCGAGAGGCGGTCGTGCAAGCGAGTTCATGAAGAGCTGGATGGCTTTCGTAATCGCGCAAGAGCGGACTTGAAAACCAGGTTTCTGCTGAGGAGAGCGAGATGCTACGCATTCACAAGGTGATTTTAGCGCTGCTGTGGGCAGGATTGACGGCGGGATTCTGCGCGGGACAGACGCAGCAAACCGAACCGGCCGCAAACCTGATCAGCGGAACGGTCGCGGCGATCGGTTATCCCGTGGGCGGAGGCGGTACCAAAGTGAACATGGTGGGAACGCCCGCCGCTTCCGGCGCGAGCGGCGAAGCCAAGGTGGATGCCAAGACCGGCGGCACAGGAGTCGCTCTGAAGGTTGCGGGCATGCCGCAACCCACAGTGCTCGGGGCCGAGTTTCTGACTTATGTGTTGTGGACGGTGACGCCAGACGGAACGACCACAAACCTTGGGGAGATTCCCATCGACAAAAACGGACAAGGCAAACTGGACGCAAATGCGCAGTCGCAAACCTTTGCTTTGATTGTAACTGCGGAACCGTATTATGCAGTACGGATCCCGAGTGAACTCATCGTGCTGACGAATGAGACGCGCAAAAATACCAAGGGCAAAATCTATCCGGACAACAGTTACAAGCTGATGAAGCGCAGTGAATACTCCAAGCTGGGAAATCCGCTGGCCCTGAAACCGGATTTGAAGAAAGTGCCGCTCGATATCTACGAGGCGCGAAACGCGGTGGATATCGCGAAGTCGCGAGGTGCCGAGCAATATGCCCCGGAGGTTTTCGCAAAAGCGCAGTCCAGCCTGCAAATGGCTGAAAATGCCCTCACTCAGGACTCCGGCAAGAATCAGATGATTTCGACAGCTCGCCAGACGATCCAGTTTGCGGAGGACGCGCGAGCCTTGGCAGTTCAACGGGAGACAGCGGAGCGCATTCAGAAAGAAAAGGAAGAGGCGGCGGCAGCAGCAGCGGCACAGGCGAAAGCAGCGGCGGACGCGCAGGCAGCTGCGGAAGCTCAGCGCCAGGCAGAATTGACCGCAGCAAAAGAGGCGCAAATGAAGGCGGAAGCTGACGCCCAGGCCGCGCAAGCTTCGTTCCAGCAAGCAGCTTTGAAAGCCAAGGAACAAGCGGCCAGGGACGAAGCGGCGCGCGCAAAAGCGGCGACAGCGGCATTGCGTGCACAACTCTTGCACCAACTCAACGACGTGTTGCAGACGACAGATACGCCGCGGGGCTTGGTTGTAAATATGGCCGACGTGCTGTTCCAGACGGGAAAATACGAGCTGAGCAGCGACGCGCAGCTGAAGCTAGCCAAGCTTTCCGGCATTATTCAAGCGCATCCAGGCCTGAATCTAACCATCGAAGGCTACACGGACACGACAGGAACAGCCGACTTCAACATGACACTTTCGCAGCAGCGAGCGGATACGGTACGGCAGTTCCTGGTTACACAAGGAATGTCACCCGACAACATCACATCCAAGGGGCTGGGTGAAGCCGACCCGATCGCGGACAACAGCACCGCCGCAGGCCGCAAGCTCAACCGGCGCGTGGAGATCATCGTCAGCGGCGAAGTGATCGGCGTGCAAATGAGCAAGTGAAGGGGAAGCGAGATAGCAGCTGTGACACCACACACAAAACGTTAGGACTGCTTCCGTTTCAAGGCGCGCAAGACAGACAACGCGTCGTCCATTGATCGTCGCTCTTCGCGAGTAATTCGGGCCCCGGCCGAGGCGCGTGCCGTAATGGCGTCCTCAGCGGCTTTGACGCGAACCTCAAGTTGCTTCGGATCAAGCTCAAGAATTGCCGCTCTAAATAGGGCTCGCCACTGACTTTCGACCATCTTGGGCTCCTAGGGTGGCAAGTGGGCTCTTACTGGTTAGAGTGCTGAACCAAACTGACCAAACCGACGGTGCTGCGCGAATTGCGAAGGTGAGAGCATCCCAGGCAGGGATGACTACGTCGTTGCGCCAGAACAACCTTGAGCTTGCGCAAGCGCAATCACGAACCGCACCAGCAAATTGAAATGCGGATATATTCTTCGCAGCAAATTCGATCTGGTCACGTGGGGGAGGCCGCTCCCGCAACGCTTTTCCAGCGCGCGGTTGCGTTGCTACTCGCTAATCGGTGGGCTCGGGTACAAGGCCTAATGTTCGCCGCGCTTGCCCACCCCTCGACCATGATGCGACGGAGTACGACTTGGAGCCTTTGCCCGATCGCTTGGCAAGAGCATGTAGCAATTCAGCGGCCGGTCGGCTAACCGACAAACTGCTTTCCTGATATAACGGCTTCCACCGCAGCTAAAAGATGGCTTTCCGCGCTTGTTTTAAAAACGTAACCCTCTGCACCCGAGCTAAGAGCCACTTGCACGATGTCGATCGACGTTTCTTGGGTCAGGAAGATGATTTTGGATTTCGGAACAAGTTCGCGGATTTGTCTGGCGGCAGCGATCCCGTTCAGACCCGGAAGGCCGATGTCCAACAAAATCAAATCTGGTTTCAGTTCTAGCGCTTTCCGAACTGCTTCAAGTCCGTCCGATGCAAAGTCAACGACGCGCAGGCATGGATTTTCGCGCAGCTTCCCTAGAACGTAGTTCCTCCAAGCGGCAAAATCGTCGACAATGAGAACGCGGACGAATGGCGGATTTCTAATGGCTTCTCCTACTTGGAATTCAAGACCACGTGGACAGCTCAGCTACGAGTATACGCTGCTGGTAAAGCGTCCCATGTGGGATAGATGGTGTCGTTGTTCGGAAGCAATTTCCAACCTGCTCTCGAGCAACCACGGAAAGCAAAGCATCAGGAATAACGCTAAGCGAAAACGGTCACACTTTGTGCGAAAAGAGTCCTGCGGGGTGGCGTAGCAAGATTTTACCGCGACTTTTTTTCACTACACTGCGGCGCTGCCACGCGCCGAGCAAGCGGCTAGCGGTGAAAGGTGTCACGTTTGCGGTATTGGCCAATTCCTCGTTGGTGACATCGAGTTCGACGCCACCCGGCACTTCTCGCCCGATCACCCCCACCAGGTTATTCAGAACACCGGCTAATCTCTGTTCCGCAGAGTGGCACGTCAGCGCGACATGGGCAGCAAGATACCAGGCTAGATAGTCCGAGGCCGTTAGCAACGCATTCTCCAGCAGGACTGGATATTGAGCCGCAAAATCTCGGATGGTGGCTCGATCCCAGACTAACAGGGTGCACTCTCTTACCGTTTCCGAGCCGAGAAGGTACGAGGTCGGTTTCGTCAGGAGCGTCTTTCCGCCGATGAGTTCTCCCGGCGCGAGCCAGTGAAGGAGGATGTGCCGGCCCCCACGTTCGTCGAAGAAATATCTGGCGCGACCGTTGGTAAGCAAGAACAGGTAGTCGGCAGGATGCCCTTGGTTAGTAATCACGGAATTGGCGGCGAACCGACGAGGCTTGGCAGCAGCTAGGATTCTCTTGCGGTCCTGCAGGGCTAGACCATCGAAAAAGTCCGACCTCCAATTCGCGGATACGGCAACAATTCCCGAGGAAGACATAGGCGCCTCTCCTGAGGCGGAAGCAGACGAACTTCTAAGCGTCTGGGCAGACTTGCTCTCTCTCTTCAAATAGTCTGCCGCGTCGCCGACAATAACCGCAATGGTCCCATCTACGGGCTCCGATCCGCCCATCATGTTTGGTCTTGTGGCAGCTTCTTAGCAGCGGCGTCGGCGCCGGCGTACTGTCAGATTTAACATGTCAATTCTTACAATTCCGCACATCCCAACTGATTGCTAAAAGGACCGTGACGGAAATGGCTTCGGAACGCGAAAGTTTGCACCGCCGAGGCGAAATTCGCGCGTGGAGGCAGAAATGCAAAATCAACGGTCTACTAGCACGATGCTAACAAACAAGGGGCCTGTCGCTTCTCAACCACAACGTCACCAGTCAGGTCGTGGGGCGCAACTTTGTCACTTAGCTTTTTTGGGCCTGCTGACTACTTGCATGCTCGTTATCGGCTTCACTGCGCGCGCGCAGGATCCCTCTGACCAGCAGCACGCGGCAGACGGGCGCGAGGTTTCCGGCTTCTTGGGTGACTACTCCAGCTTGGTTCCCGATGCAAAGAACGGCGACTTGCTCCTCTATGAAAAGGATGCGAACGTCCTGAAGAAATACAATAAGTTCATTTTTGACCCCGTTACGGTCTACCTGCTTCCCGAAGCTCAAGCGCGTGGTTTCGACGCCGACGACATGGAACGATTGACGAAGTATTTCCACGATGCAGTCACGGATGAGCTTACGAAAGGCGGAGGCTACCAGATTGTGACTACTCCCGGACCAGACGTGCTCGTTCTAAACGTCGCGATCACCAATGTGGAACCCACGGGTGGCAAGAAGAACGCGGCCCTGACGGCGGCGACAACCGCCGCATCTGTTGCGACGGTTCCCGGCATCAGCCTAGCGGTACCCAGGCTCAGCGTCGGCAGGGTCGGCATCGAAGGGGAGATGCTCGATTCAACGTCAGGCGATCGGTTGGTAGCCTTCGTGACCAGTAAAGGAGGTCGGCGTTGGTTCAGTGGCCTCAATGCATATAAGAAGTGGGGAGATATACAGGCCGCATTTCGCACTTGGGCAAAGAATTTTCGCAAGCGCTTAGACGAAGCGCACGGAGCATAGCCGCGATCTGCGAATGGACCACACGGTCTCGGCGGCATTATTCGCCATCGGTTTGTCGTCAGGTGTCTTGCTCCCGTTTGAAGTTGGTAGTCGGCTGAGAAAGAAAGCGCTTCGCACGCGGTAGGATACTTGGGAGCCTACGGGACCTGTCAGGCTGTCCTATTTTCCGAGCGGACTGTTCTGCCCATTGGTTGGTGCAGAAGCCGGGCTGCGGATGCGCTCACCTCGCACTGAGCGATGGCAGGGCAGAGCTGGCCATTTCTGTACGGAATCTCAAGCTCACGAATGATGTAATTATCGGTGGGCGACGCGCGGCGAAAGACTCGCCCAAATTGCCAAAAATTGGAGCACGCCAAACAGCAGAGCTACGGCTCCTGCCGAGAGCGGGCGTATCGACGTACGCCAGCGAAGAGCCGCGAAGAATCCACCTGCGGAAGCAGCTCCAACGATAACCGTCATGGCTATGTCGATCGGCGAAAAGCCTCCCAACGCAACATAGACCCACGCGATTCCGAAGAGCCAGATGAGTATCATGGTTGCCAGCCAGATAATGAGGCAGGGCAGAGCCGACCACTTAGCGAATTCACTTCCGCGAAATCCGAGCACTATCGGAACCCAGAGTGGCAGCGTCTGCAATACGTTGGGCAGTACTCCGTGCCTCATCGCGCCTACGACATAAAGCGCTAGCAAAATGGCAAGACAGCAGAATGCCAGCCACTTTGGTTCCTCCGGCATTCGCTTATCATGCCGGACGGAAAACGCCGTTGCGACCGGTTTAGAATCGGACCGACTCACGGCACACCTGCGTCGGGCCCAACCCATTGAACGGGATAGGAATTGGGGCGCACATAGATCTTGCGGCTTGTACAATCTCGAATCATTCGGATTCGGACTCAGGACGCGCTCGCAGCAGCCAGTGCCAAACGGTAAATACGGTGGACACCGCTACGATCAATTCTGCCCAAATAAAAATGACATAGTCGCTGAACGCCCCGACGGTTGGCACTCCAGGCTGTACGTTCCGCAACGCCGGTAGTCCGAAAATCAGCGATATAGACAACGATAACGGCACAAGATCCGACTCCCCGCTTGTCGCTCTAACGTGTAGCACCATGGCCAGTACGCTGATGGCGAGGCCGATCATCATCACATTGATCAGGATCGCCACCGCGATCAGGTTGTCTGCACGCCGCAATTTCAAACCTATGCCGACGAGCTGCGTGGTCGCGTTACGCCCGACGCTTCCTTGAAACTTGATGCCGCGAATGGCCGCCGAAACCTTAAGAGACAGAGGAATCGGCGTGCTTTGTTGCAAGGTGACCGCACCGATTGCGAGTTGGTTAGCTTGGACGGGTTCTTGGGGTTGGTCCTCAGGTGCCTTGGAAACCTGTCTTTTATTTACTGCCGGCGGCGCTGTTATCGAGAACCACATCGTTGTTTCATAACGGTCGAATGGATATTTGTTCAAGTCACCGTTCAGAGGAAAGACTGCCTGGATTAGATGTGTCCTTTTCCCTCGTGGGAAATCGAACTGCTGCTCGTCGCCCACGTTGTTGATCAGTAGCGTTAGGTCCACCGCTGGGGTCACCTCATCCCGCGCGATACTTCCGGCGAACCGGAAATCCAATTGCGCAGTTATTTCCTGTGCCGCGGGATCCACGTTGGTCACTAGCACCGATACAGATACGCGATCGTGCGCGGGCGTTTCATCGCGAAGTTGCAGCACCCTTCGCGTGCTCTCAGTAGTTCCGCGTACTAGCACGGTGATGTATAGCGCCAGGATGCCCACGACGAAGGCAACCTTCAGGCTTCCGGCGTTTTTCCACATGGCTGTCCCCGTTTCGCGGCGGGCCCGTATCGAAGACCCGCTTATAACGTCATGCGATGCCCCCCGTAACTGTAAGAAGTGACAACCCATGAAGAGTAGGATATTGGCATTCGGCGCTCCATGCTCTCGCGATAGAAAACGGCTGGTGTCACAGTCCGTTAATTTTGACAATCACATTTCAGACCTTCGTCTCGCAACCTTCCCGCACGGGGAATGCGCCTATTCACCCTTGCCCTCTAGTAATATTTTGACGAGTAACGGGAGGCGAGCCGCCGGACCGCTGACGCACAGGCGATGAGTCCCAGCCACGTGTGACCTTCGCGGCTGGAGTGTCTCCAGAGCGAAACTCCGTTACCAAAGTGTGGTGCATGTAGGCTACAGCTACGATACCTGCGCCCGTCGATGGAACCGATTACTGCTGTCTGAACATGAGAGGTCGCAGTTGGTGTTCGAACGTTGACATCGCGTCGCCCAGAGTCATGTCCGACATGCGGTTACCTTGAAGTTGGCGTCGCGCATGTCTTCCAAGCCGGTTGCGTTGCCCTGATGGTGTTCGCACAGACCCCGATTGGAGTCGCCTCGCTACCTGTCACTTTTGACAATTCACAGGGTCTTGCGCTTTGCTACATTTCCGGCACAAAGGCGTCATGGGGCCCGGGCGGAGCTCCGACCCTAAGGTTAACGGAGGTGCCCACGCGTTTCTCCGGATGCTAGTCCGGGTCCTCCTCCGACGTCGCCTTCGGATTCTGGGCGTGACCAGTGCTTGTTTCACTCAATCTGGAGTGGAAGGATGCCGTTTCCACGGAAACGGACACTTGGACTTTGAAGAGCTTGTGCCCGTTGAACTTCTAGAGTATCTCGCTTTTATGTGCTCCAAGGAGTACACTCTGCGGTTAGAGAGCAGGCCCAAGACGTAACGAAATCGAATCGGCGATTCTGGTCGCCGGTAACGAATCACCCGTAAACAAACTTAAGGCAAAGAAACGCGATGGTGCGAGTCTCCACCATGCGCGTCTTCGTCTGAGTCCCGTCCCGGTGTTTGCGCCTGTCAGCGGTGAGTTTTCTTTCCACTGCGTCCTGCAAACGGAGTTAGGTGATGGAAATTGCCACCAAGCGCGTCTCGTGGAGCGTTCCGGATATGAATTCAATTCTCCGCGCGATTTTTTTGGTGTGCCTGGTTGCCATCCTCTCGTATCTCACTTCGCAACTAGGTGGCGCATTGGTGCTCCATCCTCAAATGCTTTCGCCGCTTTGGCCGGGCTGCGCAATTCTAGTAGCAGTGTTGTTGCTGACACGGCGCAGGATTTGGCCGATACTCATCGCGACGGCTCTCGCGACGTTTGCTTTCTATGATCTGCGGTCAGGCGTGCCGGTCGGCTCGGTTCTCCGCCTGGTTCTGGCCGACATGGTGGAAATCATCATCGCCGCGTCGCTCGTTAGCTACTTCTTCGACGGTGTTCTCCGGCTGGATTCTATAAACGCTCTCGCTAAGTATTCTCTCTTCGCGGTAATTCTAGCCCCTGTGGTTGTGTCTTTTCTAGGCGGCCTTGCTTGGACTGGCAGCTATTGGATGAACTGGAGGGTCAGTTTTTTTTCGGAGGCGATAGCGTTCCTTACGCTCCCGCCTGCGATTGTGGGCTGGGCGAGCAGGGGACTACCCTGGCTGCAGAAATCCCGTGCGTACTACCTCGAGGCGGCTGCGCTTCTTGCCGCGTTGACTCTCTTCGGATTTCTCATATTCGTTCCCCCCGGAAACAGCACGCCGCCGGCGCTGCTCTACGGACTTGTGCCGTTTCTGCTGTGGGCTGCTTTGCGTTTCGGATCAACGGGCGTCAGCACCGCGATGATCATTATCGCCGTGCAGTCTATCTGGGGCGCAGTGCACGGCCACGGTCCGTTTACCGGACAAGTGCCACTCGATAACGTTTTGTCGCTACAACTATTTTTGTTGTTTGCTACGGTACCTTTCATGATCCTGGCTGTCTTGGTGGAAGAGCACAATAATTCCCAGCGAGCGCTAAAGAAGTCCGAGGAGAAGTTCTCCGTGGCCTTCCAAGAATGCCCATCCGCCTTCGACTTGACGAGAATGAAAGACGACCGCTACTTGGAAGTGAATGAGGCCTTTGAGCATTTTACGGGCTACCATCGCGACGAACTTATTGGCCGAACGCCATTCGATATTCGGCTTTGGGAGAATCCCTCTTACAGAGTCGAACTCCTTACGAAGCTTCGGCAGGAAGGTAAGCTTCGTAACCAAGAGGTTCGTTTTCGTACGAGACACGGCGGAATCCGCATCGGTCTAGCGTCGGCGGAATTGATCGAGATCGACGGGGAGCAATGCTTGCTTTCAGTCACTTCCGACATAACTGAGCTACAGAAGGCTCAGGAACTGAGGTTGCGGCACGCCGCGATAGTCGAATCCTCGGACGATGCAATCATCTCCAAGGATTTGGACGGGAACATCGTAAGTTGGAACGCAGCGGCGCAGCGTCTCTTTGGATATTCTGAATCGGAAATTGTCGGAAGGCCAGTTAGAAGGCTGATCCCGCATGAACTGCTGCAAGAAGAGGAAGTCCTTCGACAAGGCTTGATAACCGGCGAGTGCGTGGAGCGCTATGAAACTGTCCGCATTGCGAAAGATGGAAAGCCGATGCCCGTGTCGTTGACCATGTCCCTGATAAGAGACGCTGCGGGGGCAATAAGTGGCTTTTCCATGATTATACGGGATATCACCGATCGCAAGCGGGCAGATCAGGATTTGCTCGAGAGTGAAGATCGTTTTCGATTGGTCGCAGACTCGACTCCTGTATTGATCTGGATGGCTGGAATAGACAAACTTTGTAATTTCTTCAACAAAGCCTGGCTGAATTTCACTGGTCGAACTCTCGAACAAGAGATGGGAGAAGGTTGGGCCTCGGGCGTGCATCCCGATGACCTGGAGCGTTGCCTCGGCATTTACTCGGGAGCGTTTGGTGCGCGCGTTGACTTCGAGATGGAATACCGTCTGCGGCGCTCCGACGGAAAATACCGCTGGATTGTTGATTATGGTGTGCCGAGATTTGGAGCGGATGGTAGCTTCCGCGGCTATATCGGCTCCTGCATAGATATCACGGAGCGAAAGCTCACGGCAGAGTCTCTCGAAGATCTAAGCGGGCGCTTGATCACCGCGCAAGAGGAAGAGCGCACTCGCATCGCCAGAGAGCTCCACGATGACTTCAGCCAGCGATTGGCGCTGCTGGGCATCGGGCTTTCGCGGCTCTGGAAAAAGCGGCCCGATTCCGCGGAAGAAGAGCGAGTCCTGGTTCGGGAATTATGGAATCAAACCCAGGAAATATCTTCCGACGTTCATCGGCTTTCGCATCAACTTCATTCCAGCAAACTGCAGCACGTAGGCTTGGGGCCGGCTCTAATCGGACTTTGTGAAGAGATCGGCGAAAAGTGCGGAATTCAGATCGAATTCGCTGACTACGGTGTTCCTACCGACATTCCGAAGGACGTGGCTTTGTGTCTCTTCCGAGTTGCCCAGGAAGCGCTAAGCAATGTGGTTAAACACAGTCGAGCGAAGGAATGCCGGGTCGAACTTAGCGATGCAAGCAGCCGAATTCGGCTAAGGGTCGTCGACGCAGGTTCGGGTTTTGATGCCGCCCTGTGGAGCACCGACGCAGGAATCGGGCTCGTCGGAATGCGCGAGCGGCTTCGACTCGTCGGAGGAGGCCTGTCCGTGAAATCCGCGCCCACGCAGGGGACAGAAATTCTTGCCGAAGTCCCTCTGTCATTTTCCGGCAACAAAGTGCTCGTAAAATAATGACTGGTGGAGGAACAAAATCATGAAAGGCCCACGTGTACTGCTGGCAGATGACCATCAAATGTTGCTCGATGCCCTCAGGAGCATCCTCGAACCTCGATGTGAAGTAGTCGGCACTGTGACCGACGGGCGCTCGCTACTGGCAGTTGCCGAAAATTTGCGACCCGACGTCATCGTGGTCGATATTGCCATGCCCCAGCTGAATGGCCTGGATGCTGGCCGGAAACTCAAACTGAAGATGCCGGGCGTCAAGCTAATCTTCATGACCATGAATGAAGACCCTTATCTGATCGGGGAGGCTTTTCGCGTTGGGGCATCAGCTTTTCTTCTAAAGCAAGCGGCAGGGTTCGAGTTGCTCGATGCGATTTCGAAGGTGATGAAAGGCGAAAAATACGTAACGCCGCGGGCGGCGACGGGTCTGGCGGAAATCTCGTTGCGCGACCCAAAGTCCCGCCAACACGCCCCTGGACCCAGTGCACGCGAGCGCGAAGTCATTCAACTATTGGCGGAAGGCCATACCATGAAGGACGCAGCCAGCCTGTTGAAAATCACGACTCGGACGGTTGCTGCCCACAAATATCACGCAATGGAGCTTTTACAAATCAAGACCAACGCCGAACTCGTTCAGTATGCCATCAAGCACAGAATCATTTCCGTCTAACGAACGCAGCTTTTCTGTCCTACTGTTAATTTTGCCAATATCCCGCGTTTCGAATCGCGCCCACGATGGGTGTCGATGCCGGCCTCCACAACAGGACGAGCTCGAGGGCCGAGATTGATGGACCAGCCACTTTGCACCGACGCCCCCAACGCTTTGTGGAGGACCGGGTAGCATACGGATGCGCTCGAATGACTCGAAAGCGGGTATTAGTAGCGGATGACCTCGCTCCCGTGTTGAGCACTGTGGCCGCGTTGTTGCGCGAGTCATTCAATGTTGTTGGCACGGCTTCTGATGGAGCGGCAGCTCTCGAAGCGGCCTTGACGCTGAAACCGGACTTGGTAGTTCTGGACATCTCGATGCCGGTAATGAGTGGAATCGAAGTGGCAGAAGAGCTTAAGCGGCAGGGTAACAAAGCCAAGGTAGTATTTCTCACAGTCCATGAGGACCGTGACATCCTGAAGACCTGCCGGGCCGCGGGTGGGCTGGGATACGTGATTAAGGTACTCATGGACACGGACTTGATTCCAGCGATGAATGAGGCACTGGTTGGTCATATGTTTACGTCTCACTTTCCCTCCCAACAGGACATGCCTTAAATAGGAACAGCCGTGCGTTAACGGAAGTAGCGGAAGCGATGCCGATGGTGGTTGGGCACGACGAGGACATCATTTCTGACAATTGATCGAAGTTACCCAGATTCCTAGAGAGCGGCTGTTCGGTGAATTCTAATAGGAGGTAAAGCACGATGAAACTCGTAGGGGCAGTCTTGATGGTTTCTGCATATCTAGGGCTGGCCTTCGCGCAAACCCGGACACCGCCGGCCAAGGACCCGAGCGTGGAGGAGGTCGTCACGCAAATTGAACACGAGTGGGTTGATGCGGTCAAAGCCGGTGATGCGGAGAAAGTTAGTCAGATCCTGGCGGACGATTGGGTAGGCGTCGGATACGATGGCAGCAAGGAAACGAAGCAGAACCATCTAGCGGACATGCAATCCGGCAAAGCCAAGCTCGAGTCTTTCGAGTTTGGGCCTATGGATGTGAAGGTATTGGGAACTGTGGCTGTGGTCCAGGGCAGCAACACCGAAAAGAGCACCACCACCGACGGCAAAGACTCCACTGGGAAATTTGCTTGGATGGATGTCTTTGTTCAGCGCGACGGCAAGTGGGTCATCGTCCGCTCTCAAAGCACGGAGTCAACGATTCGAGAATGATTCTACGGCGGTCTTCGAAAACGGTCGCAAAACGAAATCCCATAAGAAGACGGGTTCTTCTTTTGCTCTTTCTTCTGATTGGGTTCGCATTGACGCTGCCTCCTCACAAGACGTTCGCGTAACGTCGCGTCGCAATTCAAATTTCCCCAGTATCACATTTAGACGTGGGGACAACAGCAGAATCCAAGCAAATCGTTGGTTCATTCCTGGCACAGGAACCGCAGACTCAGATCAATAGTCAGCTACAGGACAAGCCCCTCAAGGTATTTCGAGAGACTGAAAATCCCGATTTGATCGGTTCACACGTTCCCGGCACAGCTGTTCCGAATACGCGCATCGATACTGTCATTTCTAACAGTTACAAGTCCGAAGCGATAAGCAGAGTATCTCTAAGTTTCCGAACTGGTGTGCCGACTGTTAAGCGAAAGAATCTGTCTTCTTGTTTCTGCGCCGAGAGAAACAAATGAGGAGAGTACAAATGAAGCGTAGGGGGAAGACGAATCTTGTTGTCGCAGCGTTGATCGTGGTTCTGGGGTTGGCCGGTTCGCCGCGCGGGACCGCACAGGTGAAGAGACCCAACATCGTTGTGATTATGTCGGACGACGTCGGCATCTGGAACATCAGCGCTTACCATCGCGGCATGATGGGCGGACGAACGCCCAACATTGACCGGATCGCGAGCGAAGGCGCCCTGTTCACCGATTATTATGCGCAGCAATCCTGCACTGCAGGACGGGCGGCGTTCATTCTAGGTCAGGCGCCTTTCCGTACCGGTCTCTTAAAGGTGGGTATGCCGGCCGCCAAACAGGGACTGCAAGACAAAGACCCGACGATCGCCGAACTACTTAAACCTTACGGTTACGCCACGGCGCAGATCGGCAAAAACCACTTGGGCGACCGTAACGACTATCTGCCGACGGTCCACGGGTTCGACGAATTTTACGGAATCCTTTACCACCTCAACGCCATGGAGGAGCCATACCAAGGGGACTATCCGAAGTCTCCCGAGTTCCGGGAACGATTCGGCCCACGGAATATTCTGGATTGTAAGGCCACAAACGCAGATGACCCGACGACTGATCCTCGTTGGGGTAGGGTCGGCAAGCAGACAATCATGGACGGCGGCCCACTGCCGCCACATCCGAATATGGACCCGGCCGCCAAAACCAACATGGAAGATATCGACGCTGAACTTGTCCGCCGTTCCAATGACTTCATCGATCGCTCTGTGAAGGCTGGAAAACCGTTCTTCCTATGGCATAACTCCACCCGCACGCATGTCTGGACCCATCTCGCGCCGAAATGGCAGGACAAGAGCGGCTATGGTCTGTATGCCGATGCCATGATGGAACTGGATTGGGAAGTCGGCGAAATTCTCAAGAAGATTGATGACCTCGGCATCGCCGACAACACGATCGTGCTGTTCACCAGCGATAACGGCGCGGAGATCTTCAGCTGGCCGGATGGCGGTAACCATCCCTTCAGGGGTGAAAAGGGCACCACTTACGAGGGCGGATTCCGCGTCCCGATGTTGGTGAAATGGCCCGGCGTGGTTAAGCCCGGCACAATTATCAACGACATCATGTCGGCCGAGGATTGGATGCCGACGCTGCTGGCCGCCGCTGGTGATTCGGAGGTTACAGAAAAGCTCTTGAAGGGCTACAAGGTGGGCGACAAGACGTTTAGGAACCACCTCGATGGCTATAACTTCTTGCCTTTCTTTAAAGGTGAGGTTGCCGAAGGACCGCGCCACGAGTTCTTTTACTTCACCGACAACGGCGACCTTACCGCCTTACGGT
>Ga0307478_10002436_pt1 | contig 14641 bp, 10 predicted proteins | sample atmos_gasesECM4C_2_FD_203713 | JGI IMG/M metagenome (GOLD analysis project Ga0307478, IMG submission 203713) | Hardwood forest soil microbial communities from Morgan-Monroe State Forest, Indiana, United States - atmos_gasesECM4C_05 | ecosystem: Environmental > Terrestrial > Soil > Temperate...
GTAAAAGTTCCTTCGGGCTGGCTTCTCTATGGCGGGCAAACGTCCCAAAATTCAGTGACAAGACAAATAGTAGCGCTTATGCAACGCCGCTGAAAATCCACTCGACTGTCAGCCCCCACTCCTCAAGTAGCCACTCGGGGACGTAGCACCGATTGCGGTTGAGTCTACACCAGCTCCTGAGCCGTGCCGATGCGACGTACTGCGCCTTGGTGAGTCCGAGCCGTTTAACCTGCATCTCGAACTCGGTTGGGAGAGCAGGGATGGGTCGGGAAGGCTTACCCCAGTTCGGATTTCCGCGTCTAGGTTTCGCGCTTGGCAGAACGATGGGTCTGGCCATAGTCCCAGATCATACTCCTCAACTCAGGATTACGATGAAGTATGTTCCGAGTGACTCGATTCGCTTTTCACAACACGGTTGCAGAGGCAAAGAGAGTGCTCGTCGGTATCGTCCGCACATGAAATAACCTTCAACCCATACCTTTTTCAAATTCCGCACAGAGCGCCCCCACATTTTACGCATCGCTTCGGTTTGCTCATCTTGGGTGTACGATTTGGGCTTTCCGGATTGGTTCCCTGGAGTGTATCCGCTGGCTGAAATCGCGCCGGGTATTCCTTTCCAGAATCACTGAAGCTTTATTTGGGCTGGCTCGTTAGCCACCACTTCCGGCACGCCCTTGAAAGCGCTAATCTTTCCCGTCATGCAAACGCGCTTTCCCCGATATTTCGTCTCTGGGTCGCCAAACTTTGAGCGATCACTACCCCAGATGACCAGTGTAAAAATCTGATCGGGATATGGCTTGTCGAAATTCAGGAAAGTTGGTTTGCCCCGACTGCTTTCCGCGAAGCCAGTGCTCACAACCTTGCCGCAGACGGTTGCCTGCTCACCGATGTGGTCTTTGGCTTGGGTTGCCGTGAGAGTTGTCTGGCCCACTGCCGGCACAAACGCCAGCAAAAATACAGCTAGAATTGTTAACGCCGTGATGCGTCGTAGCATGGCGCCTCCCATTCACACCGAGCGACTGTGTTCGACGTTTTGAGCGGGGCGGCCGCGGCTAGGGGGATTGTTTGGAAGAACGTGCCATTCTCCGTCGGTCAGGTTGCGGCGTCAAGGCGAGTGAACAGCACCGCCGTGCCCGGCGGGGAAACCAGGTCGATGAGCGTAATCGCTGATTTCAACAGTTACGCAAACGGGCGAATCGTTTCTCTCGCCGGAGTTGCCTCATTGTGAACATGGTGCCCAGAAGAAACCCCAATAGAGCCCCTAGAAACACGGCAAAGACAACCTCGCCCAGCGAGACCAAGTTTTTGCCACCCAACAATAAGAAGCCAACATACGCGAGAGTCGGAACCCAGAGAACCATGCGCAATCGAAAGTCCATGAGGTCCTCTCCTCCTGCTTTTGGGATTAAATGATACTGCAAATTTGAACCGGGGATGACCAGAATTAAACACGTAAAAGCAAAGGATCGAATGCGGGTTTCTTGGCTGTCTGGAGATACATCCGGTTGCGTCCATCAAGATGGTGGCTCCAAAGTAACCAATTTATTTTGTGCGGGCCAAGGCATTGCCAGACAATTGAGCTTGAAACAACGCGCGCCGAGAATTGGAAACATTTGCCGCTTGTCTGCGACACCACGCGAACTTCTCTGGCGGAGCCGAATGAGACCCGTTTTTTATCCCTTCGATGCTTTCGCTTTGCCCACAACCTGCGTGACGGTGTGAATCAAAGCTGCAGAATCGTTTTCCAGTAGTTTAGTCGACTTTTCCATGCAAGCTGTAGCACCCTCACTTAACAGTTCTTCCTTGGTTGGTTCTGAAAGTGCCGCAAGGACGATCACGGGAATGTTCTTCGTGATGGCATCTTTCTTCAGAGCTTTAAGTACATCGAGGCCTGAGATTGTCGGTAACACGAGGTCCAAGAGAATCAAATCAGGTAATGTCTCGTGCGCTGTACGTAGACCCGCCTCTCCGTGGTTGGCGGTGTGGACGGTGTATCCAGCTCCGGTAAGTGCTCTCTGAACTGCGACTCGCATGAATTTGCTGTCCTCGATAAGAAGTATTTCTCGATTCTTATCTAATAGCGATCTGACGGTACGAGCCAAGGCGTCGAAACTGAATGGTTTTTGCAGGAATTTTGCGTAACGTATCGCTCCGCGGTCTAACGAGCGGTCTGTGTATCCGGACACAAGAACAACGGAAAGCGCTGGCCGCAGTTCTAGTGCGAATTTGGCCAGTTCCAATCCTCCCAAGCCAGGCATCACGATGTCTGTGATTAACACGTGAATCGGGCGATCGTAGCTCTGGCAAATCTTCATCGCTTCTTTCGCATTGCCAGCTTCCAACACGGCGTAACCCTTGGATTCCAAGTACACTCGGCATACATTGCGAAGGGCGGCTTCGTCCTCCACCAAAAGGATTGTCTCAGTCCCAGCGGATGGCGCGTGGGCCGGTTGGAGGCTCTCGTCGGAATCCGCACCAGCATCCACACGGGGAAGATAAATCTTGAAAATGCTGCCTTTGCCCGGTTCACTGTAAACCCAGATAAATCCATTGCTCTGCTTCACAATTCCATAGACCGTCGCCAACCCCAACCCCGTGCCTTTTCCTGCTTCTTTGGTCGTAAAGAACGGTTCGAAGATATGAACCTGAGTCTCAGAGTCCATGCCAGTACCGGTATCGCTGACCGCCAACAAGACGTACTGCCCCGGTGGGACTATGACCCCTTGGTAGTAGGAAGCATCCAGTGCCACGTTACTCGTCGCGATGGTGAGACGCCCACCTTGTGGCATGGCGTCCCTTGCGTTCACCGCCAAGTTCATGATGACCTGCTCAATCTGACCTCGATCAGCCCGTACTCTACCGACCTGAGGATCGAGCTCCATCACTGTTTCGACATCTTCCCCCAGCAAACGTGGCAACATTTTCGCTAGGTCCTTCACTACGTAGCTAAGGTCGAGGACAGTCGGTTCGAGCACCTGTTTCCGACTGTAAGCCAACAGTTGGCGAGTCACCGTCACGGCTTTGGAGCTAGCATCTTGGATGCGGGTGGCGTATTGAACTACCTTCTTAGGATCAGCAGAGGACTCGTCCAGAAGCTGTGCGTACCCGCTGATAACCATGAGCAGGTTGTTAAAATCGTGGGCGACTCCGCCCGCCAATCGCCCAACGGCCTCCATCTTTTGGGCGTGTTCAAACTGCTTCTGGAGAGATCGATGTTCGGTAATATCCTCAGCAAAAACTTCGAACCCGCCCGGAAGCTCGTCATCATCCGGCAGGCGCCGCCCACCGAGTCGCACTGTTATCGCTTTCCCATCTTTACGCTTCCACTTGGCCTCGTAACCAACCGCGGGATCTTCGGATGCATAATCACGAGCGCGTTGCTGCTCCGTCGAATTGAGATAAACGTCCGCACCTGTATTGAGGCCCAGCACCTCGTCTGGAGCTCGGTAACCAAGCATCGCTGCGAAGGCTGAATTTGCCATGGCAATGCGACCATTCTGGTCAACGCGAAAGACGCCATAGGGTGCACTCTCAATAATTGAGCGATACCTCGACTCGGATCGTCTCAACTGCTGCTCAGCTCGCTTGCGTTCAGTAATGTCAAAAAAAGTGACGACGCTGCCTACAATTCTCTCGTCGTGCTCTATGGGATATGACCAGTATTCTGCGGGAAAACTCGTTCCGTCGGCACGCCAAAGAACTTCATCGGTCACGTGCGCACGTTTCCCGCCCCGAAAAACCTGATAGATCATGCATTCCGCCGCCGGGTAAGGGCGTCCATCGGGCCGCGTGTGGTGCATCGTTGTATGCATGTCTTTTCCAAGTAGCTCGGATTCGTGGCCATAGCCCAAAAGTCGAAGACACGCAGCGTTGCACAGCGTGCACGCACCGTTAAGATCAATCGCGTAAATCGCCTCCGCCGTGGAGTCGAGCAACAATTGCAATTGCTCCCTGGCCTGCAGTTCTAACCTTAACTCGTTAATCTGGCCCTCTACGCGTCTCCTTTCGCTGATGTCGCGGATCGCAGCAGTTACATAGACTCCTTCTTCTGTCACTAGTGGCGTGAGACTAACCTCGACGGGAAACTCCTGGCCATCCCTGCGAATAGCGTAGAGTTCAAGGCCTGCCTTCAGCGGTCGTACGTGGGGATCATTGAAATATGCTGCTCTGTGGTCCAGATGTCGATCTTGAAAGCGGGCAGGAATCAGTCGCTCGACCGAATGACCAAGTAGATCCTCGCGGCCGTATCCAAATAATTGTTCTGTGTGAGAATTGATGAGGACGATTTCCCCAGCTTCATTGATGATAACCATCGCGTCTGGCGTCGACTCAAGCAGCTCACGGAAGGGTTGGAGGACTTTGATCTTCACAGCAAGTTACGCATGCCACGTGATGGCGGACACTTTACTCCTCTCTATTAGGGTGTGAGCTTTCGTCGCAGGTGGCCGCTTCGGAGGTTGCAACGATATTGCTTCCCTCCGGAGTGCGCACGAAGTACACCCTCAACGAATGCTCTGACAGCTTGTCGCGCAAACCTGACATTACAACGAGGGTAGCGCCGCGCACGGTAATGATCCATTTCTCGTTAGTAAAGATGGACTTGGCTTGGTGAAGATCGGCTCCCAGAGGGTAAAGAGGGGCTTGGCCTGGGTGAAGATAAGCTCCCCGTGGGTAAAGATGGGCTCGACGTTAGTGAAGATCGGCGTTAAAGGTTCAAGGCTTCTTCGGAATCGGAATCCCCATTTTCTCAGCCATCCTGACCAAATCAGCTAAGGAGTCCGCAGCCATTTTTCGCATGAGTTGGCTGCGATGGACCTTGACGGATGCTTCGCTTGTTCCAATGGCGTCGGCTATCTGTTTGCTCAGGAGGCCGGAAACGACCCAACTCAGCACTTCTCGTTCACGCGGTGTCAGCGAGTCGAAGCGCTCCCTTAACGCTGCAATTTCTGCCTCTCGTTGGCGTCTTATTCGATCCCCTTCCAGCGCAAGCTGAATCGCATCCAGCAGATCCTGATCGCGGAATGGCTTGGTGAGAAACTCCACGGCACCCGCCTTCATGGCGCGTACCGTCATCGTGATGTCGCCGTGCGCGGTGATGAAAATGATCGGAATCTGAATGTTGGCTTTGGCCAGCTGGCGCTGCAAGTTGAGCCCGCTGATTCCCGGCAACCTGATGTCGAGGACGAGGCAACTGGGCACGTTCGGAAGATTGCTTGCTAGGAACTCCTGCGCGGACCCGAACAGCTCGACTTGCAAGCCTACCGTTCCGATGAGGCGCTCGATCGCACAACGAACCGAGGGATCGTCATCGACAACAAAAACGATCGACTCAGGTTCGTTCATGAAACACCAGCCTCAACAGTGGGTAGAGTGAATTCGAACAGCGCCCCGGCGGAGCCAGGCACTGTCCATAGGCGGCCGCCATGGGACTCTATAATGGAATGACTGATGGAGAGCCCCATTCCGATGCCTTTCGCTTTGGTAGTGAAGAATGGCTCGAAGATGCGATTTTCCAGCTCGGGCTCGATTCCTGGTCCTGAATCTTGAACTTGGACCAAAACACCATCTGGGTCCTTTGCCGACCGGATCAGAACTTCCCGCCTCCCGTTTGTAGACGTGCCCATCGCTTCGATAGCGTTCATGATCAGGTTAATCAATACCTGTTGCAACTGCACCGAGTCGGCTGTGACGCGTGGCAGGTCAGATGCCAGCTCGGTTCGTAAGGAGACGCGGCTTCGGGTTAACTGGTTGCGCAGGAGAATGGTTACATCCTGAATAACCTGGTTGACGTCTAATTCCGTCCTGTTAGGCGCCCCCTTCTTGAGCAAATCACGAATCCGAGCAATCACCGAGCTTGCCCGAGTGCCGTCATTCACAATTTGTGTAATCGCCGCTCGTAATTCATCGGGACTAGAGGTCGCAGCGTCTAACCGACGCAAGCAGAATTGGCCGTTCGTGACGATTGCAGTGAGCGGTTGGTTAACCTCGTGAGCAATGGCGGCGGCCAGTTCTCCCATTGTAACCAGGCGGGTCACGCGGGCAAGGTCTTCCTGCGCCTGGCGCAACTGCTCCTCGGCTCGTTTCTGCTCGCTCACGTCGATACAGGAGCCAATGTAACCGGCAAAAGATCCGTCCAGATCGAATCGTGGCACCCCGATGTCGTGAACCCATCGAAATTCGCCGTCGTGGCGCCGGAGGCGATACTCCATCCTGAATGTCTCCCGGCGATCGAAGGCCTGTGTGTATGTATGCAGGCATCTCTGGAAATCCTCAGGATCGACCCCCTCCGCCCAGCCGTTGCCAAGCTCGCGGTCAAGGGATCGACCGGTGAAGTCCAGCCAGGGCTTGTTGAAGTACGTACAGAGCGTGTCAGTCCCCGACATCCAGATCATGACCGGAGCACTATCGGCCACCAGCCGAAAGCGTGCCTCACTCTCGCGTAGTTCCGCCTCAGTGCGCTTCCGCTCCTCGATATCGATACTTGTTCCGTACCATTCAACAACGTTTCCCAGTTCGTCGCGGAGTGGCACAGCGCGAAGCAGGAACCAGCGATAAGCGCCGTCTGCCCGTCTTAGCTGTGCCTCCCTTTCAAAAGGTTCCCCGGCCGCAAAGGCGGCCCGCCATTCTTCTTCTGCGCGGTCTTCGGGATGAAATTCCTTCATCCAGCCCCAGCCCAATCCTTCTTCAACAGAGAGGCCGGTGTACTCTAGGAAACGTTGATTCAAGAAGTCAGCAGAGCCGTCGGGCGATTTGCTCCAAACCAGCGCGGGAAGTGCGTCGAGTACAAGCCGGAGTTGGTCCTCACTTCGCCGACGGTCCACAGATGATGTTGTGACCGCAGCCAGAAGCACGATCAAGGCAGCAATCACAACTCCAGAGTTCCCAATAGGGGGGATGCTCACGGCGTGGGAAAGATCCGGAGGCGAAGCGGGGATGAAACTTGCGGCACTCATTCCGGTGTAATGCATCGCCGAGACTGCAACTCCCATAAACGTGGCGCTGGCCAGCCTTCGCGGAACACTCCATCTGGTCTCCTCTCGTAGGTCGAACGCGAACAACAACGCGACAAGAGAAAACAACATTGCAAGTAAGATGGAAAACGTCACCAGGAGGGGGGAGTACCGGGTGATGGCCGGTAATCTCATTGCGGCCATGCCAATGTAGTGCATGCCGGCGATGCCCGCGCTGATAAATATGCTGCCGGTAAAGGCCGCAACGAGACCCATTTTCTGGCGGCTCGCCAGATACAGCGCGACTGCCGACGCGAGGATGGCCACCAAGAGTGAGGCCAGAACTGTCGGCCAGTGATATTCGACGGGCACTGGCAGGCGGAAGGCCAGCATCCCCTTGAAGTGCATCGCCCAGATGCCGAAACCCATCGCAATTGCGCCAGCAATCAACCAAGCCAGACGAATTCCGCCCTTTACGGCGGTTACGCGCCCCGTGAGGTCGAGCGCGGCATAGGATGCGACGATGGCGATCAATACTGAGCGCGCCACCTCGTCGTAGTCGTAGGAGCCAGTTAAAACCGCGATTGCCGAGATCATAACGAAGATCTCCTCTGCCGGTTTGGCAGACGCGGGATCGAATTACACGACTCGCGTTGCCTAGCAGCATCTGACAGGGTGTGATTGCGGTCCTGCGCGGTCATCGGCGATCATTAACACATGTCCAGCAATTTGGTTAGACAGAGTATAGCGGATCCGCCATATTCAGATCGGAGGGGCGATGACCTCTAAAGAGCCCAAAGCCGAGGAGTTACGCGCCTTGCTCTTGGCCAAAGGGTACAATGTCGAATGCGAATGGCGAACAGAGGGTTGGCATTTCGCCCTCACAAAACAGCACTCCTTCAGATCCGTTTTCGTCTTCGACCATGGCCTGATAGACGATTGGACTTCTCAACAGATTCTCTCTTTCCTTGAAACTCACCATTTGGACCTAGTGTTGGAAGTCAACGAAGGGAAGAAGATTCTAAGGGTCACTAAGAGTGGTTTTCAATGAATGAGCCAGGCGCTCTCGGGCCGCGAATGAAGAGCTTTGTGAAGAGCGGACAACAATGATTCTCTGCTAAAAGGCTTTTCAATGAAGCTCGCGTTTCTTGGCAGGAAATCGCGGCGAAATAACATCTCGGCAGCGTATCCCGACATGAAAACGACCTTCAGCTTAGGACATGATTCCCTCAATAACGTGGACAGCTGGGGTCCGCTGACCTTTGCCATCACCACGTCTGAGAGTAGCAGTTGAATTTCATCCTTGTGCTTCGCAGCGAGTTCAATTGCACCTTCTGCGGTACCCGCTTGTAAAACCCTATATCCAACGTTCTCCAGCGTTGTCACTATCAAGTCTCGAAGAATTTCGTCATCTTCTACTAATAGGATCGTTTCCGAACCCTTCCACGGCCCCGCATTTTCCACCGGGCCGGCCGATTTTTCCGCAATTTCGCCGATGCGAGGAAAGAATAGTTTTAAAGTTGTTCCCCTGCCCGGCTCGCTGTACACCCAGATGTAGCCCTCACTCTGCTTGACGATTCCATATACCGTGGAAAGCCCCAATCCGGTCCCCTTACCTATGGCTTTAGTTGTGAAAAAAGGCTCGAAGATTTGGGTTTTGGTCTCTTCATCCATTCCACAACCCGAATCCGAGACCGATAACATTACGTAAGGGCCCGGTCGAACAGGCTCATGCGTTCGCTGATAAGTTTCGTCAAGGTTTACGTTGCAGGTTTCGATAATAATCTCGCCGCCGTTGGGCATAGCGTCTCGTGCGTTCACTACAAGGTTCATCAAGATTTGTTCAATTTGTCCAACATCGGCTCTGATCGCGCCAAGGGGCATCGTTGGCCTGAACGTAATCGATACGTCATCTCCGACCAGTCGGCGCAACATATCTGCGACATCGTTTACGACCTCGCCCAAGTTAACAATCTTTGGAAATGCGATTTGCTGTCGGCTGAAAGCGAGCAACTGTTTGGTCAAGGATGCTGCCCGAGCGGCCGCGGCCTTGATTTTGTGAAGATTGCTGGCAATCGGGTCTCCAGCCCGCAATTTGTCCAAAGAGAGCTCGCTGTAACCCGTAATTATGCTCAGGACGTTGTTGAAGTCGTGTGCAACACCACCGGCCAGCTGACCGACAGCCTCCATTTTTTGCGCATGTCTGTACTGTGCTTCCAATTTCTTCTTCTCTGTGATGTCCTGCTTGATTGCTATGAAGTGCGTGATCTCTCCGCAAGGCGAATAAAGAGGTGTAATTGTCATCTCTTCCGTGTACAGTGATCCGTCTTTCTTGCGATTCCTGATTTCACCGTGCCACACCTTACCAGATTGGATCGTTGACCACAGGTTTTTGTAGAAGGATTGATCATAGTCCCAAGATTTCAACAAACGGGGGTTCTTCCCAATGCTTTCTTCTGGGCCGTATCCGGTGAGGTCAGTGAAGGCTCGATTCACCCAGAGTATCGTGCCTTTGGCGTCTGTAATAACGATCGCATTGGCGGCGGCCTCGAGTGCGGCCGACTGCAACCGCATCTGTTCTTCTGCTGACATGCGGCCACTCACTCCTCCGATTCGCTCAGGCGGAACGTGATTTTCTTTGTTTAGAAGAACAAAACTGACCAGCCCGGCGAGGCACATTTCCATCAGAATCCTGACTCCACGAATCGCCCAAGTTTCGGTTTGGTTGAGCATTAACAAGGTGCAGAGTTCACATGCAACCAGGATCATAGTCGCCGCGGCTACTCCAGCAAGAAGCCTCGACGATGGTGCTGAGGGCAGCCATCTCCGACTTGGCTGGGATTCAGCGCGATCGTTGGGCATATCGATTCTGGTAGCCAATGACAAGTCTGTGCTCCTAACCGCCAGAAAATTCTTTCGGCTCCATGCTCCGCAATAGAATCTCCAGTTCATCGATGGCTTTCAACAGCGAGCCAGTGCAGCTCAGGTAGTCGCTCGGTCGAAGCAGTTGTTGCCGGTATCGCTCCTCGAGCATCCTCAATTCCCGGCGCCGTTCCTGTATGAGAGACCTTGTGTATTCGCATGTGTCGTGCATAGGGTCTATTTGTGATGATGAGGCATGTTTCAGTCCATTCAGGTCGGCCGTCAAACCTTTGCGAGGAAATGAAGTACGAGCGGAGCCAGATTCGAAAGTGCCGACACGTCGGCATGGTGCCGAAATGGCGGCACCCCGGTGAAAGGACAGGAGCACGATTTCTGGACAATCTTTCGGCCAAGTGCGCGCTGGTGCAATTCTCAAAACCAGACGCTCGGACTAAAGACCAACCCCGTCGTGCATTTCTTTCCACACGCTTCGCATCGCCGCCGAGACGGCCCGCAAATCGGCTTCTAATGACAGGAAGAGATCGGCCGCAGGCTGCAAGGTGCGTTCATGTCCCATGCGTTCGAGACTCTTGGCTTTCTGGGTCGCCTCCGTCAGTCCCAGATAGGCCAATTCCCCTTTGAGACCGTGGGCCAGATTCTCGACTTCGTCTGCATTGGCGGCTTCAATGGCTCGGCGCAGGCGAATCACCTGTTTGGGGCTTTCTGCAAGGAAAATCTGTACAAGTTCACACAAGAGGGCTTCGTCGCCATCAATCCGCTCCAAAAGATTTCTGTGGTCCCAGAGCAGCGAAGGAGATGGGCGAAGGACCGGGGTTGCTAGAAGCAGGTTCGCGGAGCGCTCTACAGGGAAATGTTCGGCGATTGCATCCGCGACTCCATGGCTGGTTAGCGGCTTGCTAAGATATCCGTCCATGCCACCCTTCAAACAGCGCTCCTTGTCGCCCTTCATCGCATGAGCCGTCATCGCAATGATCGGAATATGAGAACCCGTTCGAGTCTCACTCTCGCGGATTTTTCCGGTAGCAGTTAGTCCGTCCATCTCGGGCATCTGCACATCCATGAATACGAGATCGAGGTTTCCCGACTCGACCATCGATAGTGCTTCACGGCCGTTGTGAGCGAGACTCGGCAGGTGCCCCATTTTCTCTAACATCCGCACGACTACTATCTGGTTCACCGGGTTGTCCTCCGCCACCAGAATGCGGAGTTGTCTCGATGTCTTTACCGTCGCAATTCCCGGAACTGAGTCCGCTGCGTTATCAGACGGCCTCTGGCCGAGTATTGTTCGTACAGCCGACAATAATTCCACCTGACTTATGGGTTTTAGCAGAGACGTGGCGATGCCTTTCTCCCGCCACCGTTCGACTCTCCCGCGTTGGCCTGACCTCACCATCATGATGATCGAAGGAGCTGAACGCGAATTCTCCACGATGCGCTCGGCCAACTGAAGTCCATCCATGCCGGGCATGCGGCTGTCGATAATTGCCAGACGAAAGCTGGAGCCCCTTGCCTCCGTTTTCCTAATAGCTTCAAGAGCCGTAGTTCCACCGTCTGCTGCGGTCGGGTTCATGCCCCAATTCTTTGTAATTTCCACCAGAATCTGCCGGCTGGCCGTGTTGTCATCAACTACCAGCACCGGAACGTCTGCGAGCTTGATGTCTTGAGTTTGGAATACAGGCGCACGAGGAACTTCAGCAGGTTCGAACGTTACAGAGAAATGAAATGTGCTCCCCTGCCCTACGCAGCTTTCCAGCCAAATTCGCCCGCCCATGAGTGCGACCAATCTCGACGAGATGGCAAGTCCCAAACCAGTGCCACCGTAGTTGCGTGTCGTACTTCCATCGGCCTGGGCAAATGCCTCGAAGACGAGCAAATGCTTCTCCGCAGGGATTCCAATGCCAGTATCGGCTACGCTGAAATGCAGCTCGAGAGCTCGATCTCCGGAGTGTTCCAGGTTCACTCGGACGATCACTTCTCCCTGCGGAGTAAACTTGATGGCATTTCCGACAAGGTTGAAGAGTATCTGGCGCAACCGGCCAGAGTCGCCGACGACGTACTTGGGTATCCGGGGATCGACATGGTATGCGAGTTCGAGACCTTTCTCGTCGGCTCGCAGCGCCAATCCCCGCAAGGTCTCCCCTAGTAAGTCCCACAGGCTGAACTCAACGGGGTCCAGTTCCAGCTTTCCTGATTCAATTTTGGAAAAGTCGAGGATGTCGTTGATCACGCCCAGAAGAGAGTCACTCGAAGACTTCAGCAACGTCAGATATTCGCGCTGTTCGTCAGTCAGTTCTGTACCGAGCACCAGCTCCGTCATTCCGACAATGCCGTTCACTGGAGTGCGGATCTCGTGACTCATGTTCGCCAGAAACTCGCCCTTGATACGGTTAGCTTCTTCCGCCTTGCATTTGGCGGAAACCATCTGAGAGTTGGCCTCCAGCAATTCTGCAGTACGTTCGAGTAACTCCACGGCGAGCCGGTGCCGCTCCGTGACCGCCGATCCCACAATGAGTCCTGTGGCCGAGACCACGAACATCAGGAGCTCGTATTCTGGGAGCACAATCGTCGTCAGCGGCACGAAATGGAGAATGACAACAATGCCAAAATTCAGAGCCAGCAAAGCAGACACAACTCGCTGGATTCCCTGGCGCATCGCGATCCAAATGATAGGAACGAAGGTTAGGAAGAAAATCTGAAAGTGAAGGAACGGGGCACCGAACAAAACCCACAAAGAAAACAGTAAAGCGCAGATTTGCCCGCCGAGTTCCAAGAGCGGCCAAAAACTCGACTGCTTAGATCCACGCGTCTTTTTCGTCGGATGGGCCTCCGTCCGCGTCGTAGACAGTTGCTTGCGCACCCATGGGAAGACGTGAATCAGAAGGAAGGGCGCCACTCCCAGTAACCCGATTTCATCCCCGAGCAACCACATCGAAGCGGACTGCCACAATTCGCCCCAGCGGATTGCATGGTCCGCCGCCAGACAAATAACCCCGAGTCCCGATGCGGCCAGGGCAGCCGTTGTCGTCACCGCTACGTAACGGACTACGTCTCGGCGTCGATGTAGACCAAGATCGATTTGCAGCGAGCCACGCAAGACCCAGGCCGCGACAGCGTAAATCCCTGCAAAGCCAATCGCGCCGATCGTTTCACTGAATGTAGTGATGGGCTGGTCGTAGATCACCTTCCCCGCAATCACGCCAGAAAAACAGGCCAGCCCGGCATACCACGGGCTGATCCCCAACATGAGGGCCAGCATCAACCCAGTTGCCGGGTACCAGACCACGGCTCCAAGCCGAGAGATTACGACGACTTCCGGTCGTGTGAGCAGGAGAAAAAGGAACACGAACGCAAGCGAGAGAACAACGTGGCGAAGGAATACACGCGGCTCCGGCATGAAAGTATGGGTCGACTAGGCTCCTGACTTCGTCAGCTGTGTTTCAGAATCTGTCGGTTCAGGCAAGTGCGTCCGCCCTGCGCCGCTCGAGGTGATAACGACCCGGTTTCGGCCAGTTCGCTTCGCTTCGTATAAGGCAGCGTCGGCAAGTGACAGCAGTTCGCGGTCCCGCGTGTCACTCGATGCCATCGCTGCTCCAACACTGACGGTCACCTGCAAGTTTCCGGCGTCAGTCGGAAACGGCGCTTCCGCGAACGCGCAGCGTGCCCGTTCTGCGATGACCTGGAGATCGTCCGGGGTGCAGTTCGACAGGATGACCAAAAATTCCTCGCCGCCGTAGCGCCCGACGAAATCATAACTCCGCACGGAACGGCGGAGGCGGCATGCGGCTTCCTCGAGTACGATGTCTCCATTCAAATGCCCGTACTTGTCGTTCACGCTCTTGAAGTGATCGATGTCGATCATGAGAATTCCGGTCGGAGTGCGCAAGCGTACACTTCGCTGCAGTTCGGAATCGAGCAGGTGCATGGCTGCGCCGCGGGTCCAAAGACCCGTCAAATCGTCGTGCGTTGCCTGGAACCGTAGGGCGTCACGCGCTTGAATGAGTTCGTGTTGCAGCGTAAGAATTCTCGTGCCTGCCCTCAGTCGCGCCCGCAGTTCCCCGATATCAAACGGCTTTGTCAGGTAGTCGTCCGCTCCCGCTTCCAGCCCGGCAACAATGTCCCGTTTCTCGTCTTTGCCTGAAACCAGCAGAATGTACTGATATCGCTCTTTTTGATTGGCGCGTATTCGGCGGCACAGCTCGATGCCGTCAACGCCGGGCATGATCCAGTCCAGTATCAGCAGATCCGGTGTGTTCGATTGTTGCAGCAGCTTCCACGCTTGGGTTCCATCTTCAACAGGAATCACCCGATAGCCCCAGCTTTGCAAACGGCTCTGCAGCACTCTGCGAAAAATCGGGTCGTCTTCCGCAATGAGAATCGTCTCCAACGCACGACCAACTGTCTTAAGATGTGCGACAGGAATTCCGACTTGCTCAGCGATGCGGATGGCGTTTCTCCATGTGCGTGATCAAGAGCCGGAGGCTGATTGGATCCGCCTTTCCAGTGGAACGACCGCGTTCGACTCCGAAGGTTTGTCGCTCCTCTGCTTCATTTCCACGCAGACTGTCTAGGCGCGGACCAGCGGGACAAGTAGCCGGCAAATGAGCAAGAAGACTCTCACACCTTGAAGGTCGTTCCGCCATCGTCGATTGCGCCTGAACTGCATTCTGTAACTCCAATACACGCTGACCTACTCGCACCCTGGCCCGCAGCCCGGCGGCAAGCGGCGGTTTGGTGATATAGTCGTCGGCCCCTGCTCGCAATCCTGAAACTATGTCAGCTTCGCTGTTCTTCGCCGTCAGGATAATTAG
>Ga0307478_10002437_pt1 | contig 14633 bp, 15 predicted proteins | sample atmos_gasesECM4C_2_FD_203713 | JGI IMG/M metagenome (GOLD analysis project Ga0307478, IMG submission 203713) | Hardwood forest soil microbial communities from Morgan-Monroe State Forest, Indiana, United States - atmos_gasesECM4C_05 | ecosystem: Environmental > Terrestrial > Soil > Temperate...
CGGCCCGTCGGTGACCAGCAGCCCCAGGCCGTCCAGCAGCAGGTCGCCCGGCCGCGGCGGGTGCGCCGGCGGGGGCAGCCCCTGGGCGGCACGGGAAACCTCCAGCACATTGCCGGCGCCCGCCAGCTGCCCGGCGAACCGCGCTGCCTGGTAGGCGTCCAGGTAGGTCTCGCGGGCCAGGTCCAGGTCGAGCAGCTCCAGCCGCCTGGCCGCCTTCAACAACAGCGCGGGAGCGTCACTGTACAGCCCCGAGGCGAACGCGGCCTGCCCGCGCAGCAGGTCGGCCCGGGCGCCCTGCAGCTCATCCAGCGGCCCGGCCTCCGCCATGGCCAGCAGGTCCAGTGCCTTGGCGAACGCGCCGGCCCGCAGGCTGGCCTGCGCCGCGGCCAGCATGCGCCCGGCGCGGCGCGCCGGATCGGCCGTCAGCGCCGCCGCGCGCTCAAAGAACGCGGCGGCGGCGGCCAGCCCCCCGCGGGCCTGCGCCCGCCCGGCCGACCGCTCCAGCTCCGCCGCGACCTGCTCATCCGGTCCAGCCGCGGCCGCGGCCCGGTGCCAGGCCCGCCGATCCGGATCGGCCAGCGGATCGGTGGCCTCGGCCAGCGCCGCGTGCGCCTGTTGCCTGTCCGGGAGCGGAGCCGACCGGTACACCGCCGAACGGACCAGCGGATGCCGGAACCGCACCCGGCCGCCGAACTCCACCAGGCCCGCCTCCACCGCCGGCTCCGCCGCCGCGGCACCGATCGCCAGTTGCCCGGCGGCCCGCCACACCAGCACCGCATCCCCGGTCGGGTCGGCCGCCGCCACCAGCAGCAGCCGCTGGGTCTGAGCCGGCAGAGCCTCCACCCGCCGGCGGAAGCTGTCCTCGATGCTGCCGGCCAGCGGCCCCGCGCCGGGCAGCCCGAACCCGCCCGCCAGCTCCGCCGCCGTCAAACCGCGCGGCAGCTCCAGGATGGCCAGCGGATTGCCGCCCGTCTCAGCCACGATCTGCTCGCGGACCCGCGCGTCGATCGGCCCGGCCAGCACGGCATCCAGCAGCGCCCGAGCCGCACCCTCCGGAAGCCCCCCGACCACCAGCTCCGGCAGCCCGGCCAGGTCACCACCCGGCATCCGGGTACCGAACACCAGGCCGACCGACTCGGCCTGCAGCCGGCGCGCCACGAACGCCAGCACCTGCGCCGACGCCCGGTCCAGCCACTGCGCGTCATCGACCAGACACACCAGCGGCTGCTTGGCGGCCACCTCCGCCAGCAAGCTCAGCACGGCCAGGCCGACCAGGAACCGGTCCGGCACCGGCCCCGCGCTCAGCCCGAACGCGGTCCGCACCGCCTCCGCCTGCGGCCCCGGCAACACCTCCAGCCGGTCCAGCAGCGGCGCACACACCTGATGCAACCCGGCAAACGCCAGCTCCATCTCCGACTGGACACCCGCGACACGTGCCACCTGGCAGCCCGCCGCCCGCCCAGCCAGGTAATCCAGCAGGACCGTCTTGCCGGCACCCGGCTCGCCGTGCACCACCAGCGCCCGGCTCTCGCCCACGCTGACCGCCTCGACCAGCCGGTCCAGCGCGGCACACTCCGCCCGCCGGTCCGCCAGCCGCGCCGTGCCACCCCGTACCGGGAAACCTGCCCACCCGCTCACCGCACTGACGCTATACGCCCCCCGGCCGACGCACCAGCTACCCAGATGGCCAGTTCCTGAGGGCATCCCGGAATACCGTGGCGCCCACAAACCCCAGGCCAGCCAGGGCCCAGATCAGCAGGGATAGCACCCCCAGATCGATCCCCCGGTCGCCGAAGTACTGGACGCCGCGCACCAGCGACAGCGCCGCCCCCTGCGGCATCACCGGGTTCAAGCCGGAGTAGAAGCCGTTGAGCAGCGGACGCGGGACCGGTCCGCCGGAGCTGGGATTGCCCAAGATGATGAGCATGAGGACCAGCACGATCGACGCTAGCGGTCCCGCCAGTGCGGAAAGCCCCGTGACCGCCAGGCACACCGCCAGGACGTACAACCACAGGGTGAGGAAAAGAAGCCCGAAGTGTCCCGCCAGGTCGCCGAACGCCACGTCGGCGAAGAGCGTGACGACGACGCTGAGCGACGCGGCGTACACCACTACAAGCCCCACCCGCGCGAACGCACCGCGCGGACCGCGTACCAGGCCCGCAACCCTGCCCAGCACCGTTGCCCCGATCGCGCCGCCGAGAAAGAGAAATGCGATGCAGTAGAACTCGACCGTCCCGTTAGGATCATTGGGGCTGGTGGGCGCCAGGTCCACCGTGGTCAGGGTGGTCCCGCGGGCGTGTGCCGCCTGCTGCCCCAACTGCATGAGCATGGTCGCCACCGCGTGGCCGCCGCCGTTGGCCACCAGCAAGGTGGCCGGGCCGGTCGGGGGGAGCAGCAGCGCCCCGTAAGCAGTACGGTCCTCGACCATGCTCCGCGCCCTAGCGAGGTCTGCGACCGGGTACACCCTCAGCAGCGGGGACGCTTCCAGCTTGCCGAGCACGGCCGGCGGTGCGCTCACCGCGACCGGGACATGACGGGGACTGGGTTTGCCGAGCGCGCTTGCGTAACTGGAGACGAACGCCACGACGACCACAGTCAGGCCAAGTATCACCAGGACGAGTTTGCGGACCGGCCTCTGGGGCCCCGGGCCTCTTTCTTCCGGCGGCGCACTCGACCTGGTCTCGGCAGCGTCGCCCCGGCTTCTGCCGTGCCGCATCATCCCTCCACTCACGTGCGTCAGCTTTTGCTGATGGCGCTTTGCTGGTTCGCGGGCCCGGTGGGCCGGCGGTGTACGGGCTCGCGTCCGGGCGGCTGGCTGGGCCGCGGCCGGGGCGATGCCGGCGGGATGGACCGGGTTTGCGGCTTTGCGGCCGACAGGCTCACCGGCTGGCCGTGATGCACGATCTCGAGTGGGTCGCCGTCGGCCAGGGTGTACCTGGCCTCGGCGCGCGTGATCTCGACCCGCAGGCGCCGGCTCGTGATGAAGAGGGTGAACGCGAGCCTGGTCAGGGGCTCAGGGAGCCGCGGGGTGAAGCTGAAGGTCCCGTCGGTGTCCCGGAGGCCGCCGAAGCCGCTGACCAGCGCGACCCACGTGCCGGCCAGCGAGGCGATGTGGACCCCGTCTCTGGTGTTGTGCTCAAGGTCATGCAGGTCCATCAGGGCGGCCTCGCCGAGGTAGTCGAAGGCCAGGTCGAGGTGGCCGACCTCGGCGGCGATGGCCGCCTGGGTACAGGCCGACAGTGAGGAGTCCCGCACGGTCAGCCGCTCGTAGTACTCGAAGTTCCGCGCCTTCTGCTCATGGGTGAACACACTGCCGGACAGATGCATGGCCAGCACCAGGTCGGCCTGCTTGACGACCTGCTTGCGGTACAGGTCGAAGTAGGGGAAGTGCAGCATGAGCGGGTACTGCCCGGCCGAGGTGCGGGCAAAATCCCAGGCCTGGTGTCCGGTGAACCCCGCCGCCTGGGCGTGCACGCCGAGGGCCTGGTCGAAGGGGAGAGTCATGGCCTGCGCCGCGTCGCGCCAGAGCGCGGACTCCTCGTCGCTGACGCCGAGTTCGCGGGCCCGCTCGGGGTACTTCTTGGCCGTGTCCGCGGCGGCCAGCAGGTTCCGGCGCGCCATCAGGTTCGTATAGACGTTGTCGTCGGCCAGGGCGCTGTACTCGTCCGGGCCCGTGACCCCGTCGATGTGGAACCGGCCCTCGCCATCGTAATGGCCGAGCGAGCGCCACAGCCGGGCGGTGTGGACCAGCAGGTCCAGCCCCGGACCCTGGGCGAACTCCTCGTCGCCGGTGGCGTCGACGTAGCGGACGGCGGCGACGGCGATGTCGGCGTTGATGTGGAACGCGGCGGTGCCGGCCGGCCAGTAGCCCGAGCATTCCTGGCCGGCGATGGTCCGCCACGGGAAGGCCGCGCCCTGCAGGCCCAGCTGGCTGGCCCGGGAGATGGCCAGCGGCAGCGTGCTGTGCCGCCACCGCAGCGCGCTGGCCGCCGCGATGGGGGCGGTGAAGCTCAGCATGGGCAGCACGAAGGTCTCGGTGTCCCAGAACGTGTGCCCGCCGTAACCGGGCCCGGTCAGCCCCTTGGCCGGGATCGGCCGGTTCTCCGCCCGGGCCCCGGCCTGCAGCACGTGGAACAGCCCGAAGCGCACCGCCTGCTGCACCTCGAGGTCCCCGTCCACCTCGACGTCGGCACGGTCCCAGAACTCGTCAAGAAAGGCGCGCTGCTCGCCGAGCAGCCCGTCCCAGCCGGTCTGCCGGGCCGCGCTCAGCGCCGCCCACACCTGGTCACGGACGGCCGGGAGCGACCGCCCGCCCGACCAGCCGTAGGCGACGAACTTGACCACCCGCAGCTTCTGCCCCGGCTGCAGCACCGTGGCCACGGTGACCAGGCCGCCGTCCTCGAACACCCGGGACTCGACCCGCTTCGGAGCCGGGCATTCAATGAGGTGATCCATCGCGGCCCCGACGCGGAGCCCGCTGGGCTTGGTCTTGTGCACCAGCATCACGGCCGTTCCCGCGGCATCGCGGTACTCGCCGCTGAGCGGATCCTTCAGCGCCGCGGCCACCCGGGGATCGGTGTCCGCTGGCGGCAGCTGCTCATTGGCGAGCAGTTCGGACTGCACCGCGATCCGAGCCCGGCTGTCCAGCGGCTCCACCTCGTAGCAGACCGCCGCGACCGCCCGCTGGGCGAACGACACCAGCCGGACCGAACAGACGCGGACCCGCCGTCCAGCGGGCGACACCCATTCGGCGCGGCGGTTCAGCGTTCCGGCCCGGAAATCAAGGAGCCGCTCGTGCGAACGCAGCTCGCCGTACCGGACGTCGAACGGCTCATCGTCGACGAACAGGCGGATCAGCTTGCCGTTGGTGACGTTGATGATCTCCTGCCCGGTCTCCGGAAGACCGTAGGCACTTTCGGCGTAGGGCAGCGGCCGCGACTCGTAGACCCCGTTGAGGTAGCTGCCCGGCAGGCCGTGCGGCTCGCCCTCGTCCAGGTTGGCCCGCCAGCCCACGTGCCCGTTGGCCAGCGCGAACACCGATTCGGTCTGCGCCAGCAGGTCCAAGTCCAGATGCCTCTCGCGCAGGTTCCACGGCTCCACCGTGAACGCGTCCTGCAGTATCACCTCAGGCCGGCCCGTCGGGCCGCGGGCGGGCACGTTCGCGCTTGGCCGCCGGCGCCTGGGCGCGGGCGCGGCGTCCGGGAGCGGCGAGGGTGACAGCCTTGCCGAGCAGGACGGTGATCGCCACGGCCAGGGCGGCGAACGCAGCCACGATCCAGCCGGCGGCCCGCCGGAGGCGGCCCTGGGCCACCTGCTCCCAGTCGGGCATGTCCTGGTCCGGGTAGAGGCGGCCGAATATGCCGAACATCGTGCCCATATGAGGGTCTGACCGGCGCAGGCCAGCTCCGATCAGGCGAAGCTGCCGTTGCTGGCCGTAGCTGAGGCTCATCGCGTACTCCTGAATTGCGGCCCGCCGTCGTGGGCGGGGTGCGGGCCCCGGGGGCGGGGGGGCCGGGGCCCGCACGCATGCGGTCAGCGGGTGGCTCGGCTCGCGGTGGCCAGGCCAGCCAGCCCCAGCAGCACCAGCACCGCTCCGGCGAAGGTGTTGGACCAGAACATCGGGGCGGCGATGGTGAACTTGGCGTCCAGGATGAACGAAGAGATGATCACCCACACGCCCAGCACCAGGCTGCCGAACTCCAGGCCGCCGAACCCGCGCCGACTGGCCAAGGCGACCGCGCCGAACGCGGCTACCGCCAGCCCGGCGATCAGGTCGGCGACGTTGGCGTTGGATCCGCCGTTCTGCAGCGTGATGAAGAGCGGGGATAGGGCGACCCACAGCCCGGTCAGGATGCCGAGCGTCACGGCCGCCTGGGCGGCCACGCCGCGCCTGGTGGCCGGCAGCAGGTATTCGCCCGCGGCCGACCCTACCGAGACGGCCTGGGAGGGCTCGTCGCCGGGCTCGGGGCGGCGGCTAATGGGAGTGGCCATGGTATGTTTTCCTTTCCGTCCGCGGGCGATGACGGTCGCCCGCGACATGGTGGGCGAGCCTGCCCGGCGGGGCGGTTTGCTGACTGGCCTCGGCCTGGCAGGCTCGCTTCCGTTCTTACTGTCAGCCTGGGTCACGGCAGGGTGAACGAGCTTCACCTCATCGGAGTGATTCGCCGCCAGCGCATTCGCCGGACGCTTCGGCGCGGCCGAGAATGTCCTCGACTGCCTCATCCGGAGTTGCTTCCGGAACGCGCGTGGTCATGGTGACCAGGTACTCCATGGTCGGCACATCCTTGGCGTGGAACTGATACCACGTCTCGTTCGGCAGAAAGGATTTTTAATGTGCCGAACGGACCGTGGTATTACGATCCGTATGCGGAAATGTGGTCATCATCCGCGTGGAAAGCCAGGAAATTTGACTTCCGTGTTCCCGTCGGCGGTTACGGCTGTCCGCCGTATTCCCGTCCAGATGCGGCCGCCGTCGATGGCGAGCGCGGTGGGGACGCCTATGAAGCTGCCGCTGGCCGTCACCTGATCGGTTCGCGCGTCGATCCGGGAGACGGTGCCGGAGCCCTGGTGGGTGACCCACACAGAACCAGGCCCGGTCGCCAGCCGGCCCGAAGCTGTGTTCACGGCCGCTACCCCGTTCGCGCTGGAGAGCGTCACCGGCGCCGGGCCCGCCGTGCAGGCGGCGTAGCCGAGCAGGGCGCAGGGGGCGAGCATCACCGCCAGCAAGATCACGCCTTTGCGGCAGAAGATACGCAGCGGGGCGAGCAGCTTCCGCACCGTACCGCGATTCATCTGGGCCTCGGACTCGCCCGAGTGCATCTGGGCCTCGAACTCGCCCCCGTGTATCTGGGCCTCGAAGTGCTCCTCGAACGCCTTGGCGGTATGCGCGCCGGCCAAGATAAAGTCGGCGCGCGCTTCCACCAATTCGTCACGCGGCCCGCCGGTCACCGCGCACCCCCAGCGCCGCACGTGAGGCTTCGGATGCTGGCGGAGCTGGAGGGGTTAGACATCGTGGTTCCTAGTGATGATGGCCTGGATGGCTGGCGCAGCGACCGTTCGTCAGCGGGGCGGTTAGGGTCGCCCGTGACACGGTGGGTCTCTTACCTATGAGCCTCGGCGGCGATGGGGTGAACCAGCGTCACCTCATCGGAGGGATTTGCCGCCAGCGGATCAGCGCCGGTGCGCGGAGGGCGCGAGCAGGCCCAGGGTGCGGGCCCGCGCCACGGCCTCGGCCCGGCGGTGCGTGCCGAGCTTCGCGTAGAGATTGCGGATATGCGTCTTGACCGTGTTCGACGAGACGTACAGTTCGTTCGCGATCTCCGGCGTCGACAGGTTGGTCGGCAGGTAGCGCAGCACCCGGATCTCGCTGTCGGTGAGTGGCTCGAGGGGCGGCTGCGGACCGGTGGGCGTCGGCGCGGGCTTGCTTCCGGCGAGCACGCTGAGGATCTCGGCGAGCAGCGCGGCATGTGCCGTGCGATGCCGGGCATGACGCTCGAACAGCCCCGGCGCGGGCTGGAGCAGGAAGTATGAAAGCGCGCCGTCGGGCTCGGCCAGATCGAGCGCGCTTTCCAGGGCGCGTTCGGCGGCACCGGCGTCGCCGAGCGCATCCCAGGCGATCGCCTCCAGCACGAAGGCCTCAACCAGCCAGGTCCGCCGGCCTAGGGCCGCGGAGCCGTCCAGGACCGGCGCGAGCGCGGTGGTCGCCCCCTGCGGGTCGTCTTGGGCGAGCCGCAGCATCGCCGCGGCGATGCGGATCTCCGCACGGTCGCTGTCGTGTTTCTCGAGACTGGCGAGGGCCTGCTCGGCGCGTTCGGTGTCGCCCAGGCGCACCAGGGCATGGATCAGCATGGCCCGCGTCACGATGACGAGGTAGTGCGATGCCGCGAGATGCCCGGTCAGCCGCTCGGCGGCTCGGAAGGCGGTCAGTGCGTCGGCGTCCCGGCCGCGCGTCAGCTCGAGCAGCCCCCGCAGGTAGTGGACGGCCAGCGCTGCCGCGGGCTCGGCTTCCGCTCTGACGGTGCGCTCGGCGCGCTGCACCCAGGGCTCTGCCTCCTCAACCCGCCCCTGCCAGACCAGCGCGGCTCCGAGGGCCATGTAGGCGGCGCAGGCGGGGGGCTCCTCGGTCCAGCCGTGCCGCTGGGCCAGTTCGACTACCTGCCTGCCGCGCTCCGCCGCCCGCCTGGACGACCGGAAGATCTCGATTGTTGCCTGGTGCGCCAGGCCGGTGAACTCCAGAAACGGCCGTCCCATCCGCCGCGCCAGTACCACCCCCTGCTCCAGGTGCCCTTCTGCCACCTCCAGGCGGGCTGCCCACAATTCGGTGATGCCGAGGTTGATTAGCGCCAACCCGCGCAGCTCCTCCCCCAGCGCGGGCTCCCCTGCGCCCCACACGGGCTGCGTTGTGTCCGGAGCCTCGGCCACGGCCTGCAGCCGCCGTGCCTCCTCTGCCACCGCCGCCACGTTGCCGTGCTGACGGGCCACCTGCAGCCGGACCACCCCGAGCAGGATCTGCACCTGGCCGCGCCGGCCGTCTGGCACCGACGCCGATCCCCGTTCCGCCAGCCCGAGATACCGCTCCGCCGTCTCCAGCGACCCCCGCGTCGACTCATCAGCCGCGATGACCGCGGCCAGCTCGGCATCCGCGGCGCGGGCCTCGGCGGGAAACCCGGCCAGGAGCGCATGCACGGTCGCGGCCTGCCCATTCAAGACCAGGCTGGGCCAGTGGTCGGCGAGCAACCGGCCGGCTAGCCCCCAATCCTGCCCCGCCTGGGCGTGCCGGACCGCCTCGATCGGGAACCCGTGCCGGGCGTGCCAGACGGCGGCCACCTGATGGAGCGCGGCGACCTCACCCGGCGCGGTACGCCGTAGCTCCAGCCGCAGCAGGTCGGCAAACAGGTGGTGGTAGCGGAACCAGGACCGCGCCGCGTCCAGCGCCATGACGAACGCGTTCGTCTCCTCCAGCTCTTGCAGTATCCGCTGGCCGCCATCGTCCCCGGTCAGCAGGTTGGCGAGTTCGCCATTGACCCGCTCCAGCACCGAGGTGTGCAGCAGCAGCCGCCGTACCTGCTCGCTCTGCCGTTCCAGCACCTCGGCCAGAAGGTATTCCGCCACGGTGCGCTCGCTCCCGGAGAACTCCGCCGCGAACCGCTCCGGATCCGGGTGCCCGGCCAGCGACAGCGCCGCCAGCCGCAGCCCGGCCGCCCAGCCCTCGGTCCGCTCATACAACATCGCCAGCGTCCGCTCGGCCAGCTTCACCCCGGCCGCCTGCAGCAGCTCCCGCGCCTCGGTCTCGGTGAACCGCAGGTCGACCGCGCGGATCTCGGTCAGTTCGCCCTCCAGCCGTAGCCGGTGCAGGCCCAGCCGCAGGTCGTGCCGGGTGGCCAGCGCGAAGCGGAGCTCCGGCGGGGCTCGCATGATCAGCAGCTCCAGCTGGCTGCGCGCCTCGGCCGAGCCCAGCTCGTGCACGTCGTCGATCACCAGCCAGATGCGGTCCTCCAGCGGCGCCAGGTCCTTCAGCAGCCGCTCGACGATCGTCCACCCGTCCAGGTCCGGTGCCGCCGTCAGTTCCCCCACCAGCGCCGAACCCGGTGCCGTCCGGCGGAGCGCGCCCAGTACCGATAGCCAGAACCGCTGCGGGTCGCGCTCGTAGCGTCCGACCGGGACCCACGCGGCGCACTCCGCCAGGCCCGGCTGGCCGACCCAGGACCGCAGCAAGATCGTCTTGCCGCTCCCCGGCGGCGCCGACACCACCGTCACCCGTGCTGACGCGCCGAGCTGCCCGAACAGCCCGGGACGGGATACCACTCCTCCCGCACCCGGGAAGGACAGGACGTTTGGCACGCGGGCTCCCTCGGCTGGGTGTCGTGGCGCGGCGCCGCGACGCTGCAGGTCACCGGGGCGGTTCGCGTGGCCTCGGCTCTCAAGTCTGACCTCAGGCGAGGGTGAGAAATCGTCACGCCGTTCGGGTGAATAGGCCCCCTACCAGCCACAGCACTGACCGGCGCCGCGGCGCCTCAGCCCGGCGCGGGACGAAGTCCGGCCGGCGAGCAGCGAGATCACACGAAGCGGGCGATGCTTGCTCACCCTGACCAGCCCGACCCTCGCATATAAGGAACGGAAGGGAGCACGCGAGATGAAACCCCCCATCACCGGTCACGACGCCATCAGCCGCGACGACATGCTCGTGCACAACTGGCGCGTGTCGCAGCTCACGCGTCTGGGCATCACCGGGGCAGTGGCCGAGGTCTACGCCGACTGCATCGACTGGCATCAGATCGCCCGGCTGGTCCAACGCGGCTGTCCGCCGCATCTCGCCCTGCGCATCGTCTCCTGACCTCAGACGCGAGGACCCGCAGCGATGACGGTGCACATGAACTGGCGTGAGGATATCGCCTGCCGTGACGCCGATCCGGACCTGTTCTTCCCGATCGGCGCGACCGGGGCCGCGCTGCGCCAGATGGAAGAGGCGAAACGGATCTGCCGCGCCTGTCCCGTGCAAATCCAGTGCCTGACCTGGGCGCTGGAGAACGGGGTCGCCGATGGCGTGTGGGGCGGCACGACGCCGGACGAGCGGCGAATCATCCGGAGCCTATCCAGACGAACGACAAATAGTAAGGCAGATGGCGATGACAAGAGTTATCACCCAGCAGAGCGCCGAGAACATGGCATACGTGCGCAGGCTGCTCGGGGAAAAGCAGCCGGGATTCTCCGCCGCGCTGGAATTGGCCCTGATGCTGGCGGAACTGGAGCTAACCTCACCTGAAATGCCGGGCCAGCTCAGCGCTTCTGAACACTCATGACCAGGAACCACGCGCCACTCGCGGCGGCGGAAGACCTCGCTCCCGCCATCTCCGGCCACCTCACCGTCCTCACCGAGGCCCAGCCCGCCAGGATTTATGACATCCGGGCGCGGGGCGGCTTCGCCCGCGACTTTGCCACCGCGGACGGTGAAAGGGTCATGGTGGCGGCACTCACCCGGCAGCAGTTCGTGGACCTGGCCAGGACAACCAGGCTCGGTCGGACCTTCGCTTTCCTGGAACGCCTGCTTCCTGCCGATTTCTCTAGCGGCGGCGACCTGTATACCCATCGGACCACCATCGCTGCGCTGCTGGCGCCGTGGTTTTCCCGGCGCACCGTGGCCGATCTGGCCGCGGCGTTCGCGGGAACCTCGGTGCCATGGGCGCGCCTGCACAACCTCGCCGACCGACCGGGGTCCCGACGCTGAGTGAGAAGAAACGAGATGGCTACCGATCGCGCGATGCGCGCGTCAGATCAGGATCGAGAGAGCGCCGCAGAGTTGCTCAGGGAGGCCTACGTGGCGGGCCGGCTGAGCCGCGAAGAACTCGACGAGCGCGCCGCCGCAGTGTATTCGGCCACGACGTGGGGCGAACTGCGCGATCTTACCGCCGACCTTCCCCCTCCAGCGGCTCGAACCGGTCTGCCTTCTGACATCGTGGCTTCGCGGCGCGGGCCGCAGAGCACCGAGCGGCGCCTGATCGGCCAGATGATGATCTGGACCTTTGTGCTTCCTCTAGCGGCTGGTCTGGCCTGGCCGTACAGCCCGGTGGCGGTGTGGTTGGCCATGATCGTGATATCCACCGCGCTACTGATGGGACTGCTGTTCGATCGCTGAACTGGACTGCTTGGTATCAGCCTCGGGCTCGGTTGGGTGAGATCGAATCACCCTGATCTCGCGATTCCGTTTCACCCAGCCGGACGGCAGGCTTGGCCCGTCGAAATGGCAACGAAAGGGGACGTCATGGGAAAACACGCGCGGATCGGCCTGCTGCTTGGCGCTTCCGCCTGCTTGCTAGCGGCCATGGTCGACTGGGTTATCGATGAGCTGAACGAGCTCGGGACCCCCTCGGCAGGGAAGTTAGCCAGCCCACCTACCCCAGTGCCCGGCCGCAGCCACCCACTCCGCGGCCGGGCACTGGCCTGGAGGTCACACATGACGAAGGACGCGATCCTGCTGACCGGACCGCTGGGGCTCGGCCACGAGCTGGAGCTGGGCCGCGCAGCGGGTGCGGAAGGTTAGCCGGTTGTCCGCGCCGATCGCCGTGGTGACGGCCATCGCTTCCGCGCTGGTCCTGGGCATCTCGTCGGTCGCCGACCAGCGCAGCACGAAGCGGGTCGAAAGTCGGCGGGCGCTATCGCCGCGGATCATCGTGGACCTGGTCCGGCAGCCGCTGTGGCTGACCGCCATCGGCGCGAACATCGTGGGGTTCGCCCTGCAGGTGGTGGCGCTGAGTCTCGGGAGCCTTGCCCTGGTCCAGCCGATCCTGGCCTGCGACCTCATGTTCGCCGTCCTGTTTCTCTGGTATCGGGGGCACCGGGCCAACCTAAAGTTCCCCAAGGTAAAGCACATGGTGGCTGGGGTCGCCGCCACCACAGTCGGCGTGGCGGGATTCCTCGCCATCGGGCAGCCGTCGGGCGGCCGCACGCAGGTCAGTTTCGGCATCTTGCCGCCGCTCGCCATCGGGATCGTCGTGGTGGCGGGAGGCTGCCTCGCCGTCGCGGCCCGAAACCGGAACCTGCGGCCGCTCGCCCTGGCGCTGGCCTGCGGCGTCAACTACGGGGTTGCTGCCTTCTTGATCAAGCTACTGACGTCGGAATTCGGTGGCGGGCTGGGCCAGGTGTTCACCAACTGGCCGATCTATGTCTTTGCCGTCGTCGGGCCGGCCGGTTACATCCTCAACCAGAACGCCTTCCAGCAAGCCGCCTTGCTAGCGCCGGTCCAGGCGATCATCAGCGCCGCCGATCCGATCATCTCCATCGCCCTCAGCATCGGCTGGCTCGCGGTGCGATTGCGCGGCGGTCCCGCGGATATCCTCGGCGAGGTGGTATCGCTCCTGCTCCTGACGGGCGGGATCGTCATGACCGCCTACCACGTGCCCTCAGAACTGCCCGCTGGGCCGTCACCGCTCCGGCCCGGGTGACGAGGCACACCGGTCAAGAGGAAGTCGATGCTGTCGGCATCATGCCGGGCGGAGGCGCTGGCCCGTGATGCTGATGGGATCCACCCGGATGAAGTGCTCAGGTTCGCCCTCTACCCACGACTGGAGGTCGACGTTGGCGATCGACGCGCGCTCGGCCTCGGTATCCACATGATGCGCCGTGCCCCGCACTAGCACCACCCACCCCTCGCGCGCTTCCTGATCGACGTGGTCAACCTCCACGACGACCTGGTACTCGGCGTGCGCGATACCAGTACGCAAATCCTCCTCGGTGAAGGTGGCCCGGTAGGTGCGGAAAACAATCGACCCTTCATAGATCTTGTACTCCGATGGCAGCGCCACCGGCCCGTACCGGCTGTTGTAGATCAGGCGCCCGATCGTTCCGGTGCCGAGCAACTCCATACACGCAGCCTCATCCAAGCTCTCCACCACGCGCTGGGCACTCACCCCCGCGCCCGGCGAAGCAGAACCACTGGGAGAACTGGGGTCGGCTTTACGGGTGACATCGGACACTGGCTGTCCTTCGGAAGATCGTGAGTGGGTCAGGGTGAGGAAGGTCCGTCTTCAATGCTAGTCGGGCAGTTCGTCGCGGATGGCCTCGGATGGGCTGGCCGGTGCCGAAGCCGAAGACCCCGGCGTTGGCGGACACGATGTCCAGCCGACCGAACGCTCAACAGGTGGTTCCGCGCCGGTACTGGCGTGGCCCGGGGCCGCGGACCAGGGCACCGGCCAGTGATTACACGGGTGCGACGCGCCCCCCGGAGCGCGACGCTGAGGCGAGTACCACCCCGTCGTGCTGATCCACGGCTACCCGGTCAGCGGCAGCGCTTGGGACAGGCAGGTCCTGGTCCTGCTGGACACCGGGCACCGGGTCATCACCTGCGACCGGCGCGGGTCGACCCGGCATCCGGTCAGGTAGCCACAGCGTCGGTGCCATCCGACCGCAGTAAGAGAGGAACGTAAGTGAACATCAGAGGCAAGCGAGAGCATCCGGAGGCGGAGCGCGCGGACGGCGCGGGTGGCGGAACGGTAGGCCGGCGCCACGTCCTTGGCGGTCTCGCGGCCCTTCCCGTCCTGTACGGCGTCGGGTCGGCCACCCCCGCTCTGGCCGCCTCGGCAGTGCGGCCGGGCAGCGTTCCGACGGCCGCCGGTGACCTGATGCGCGGAGAGGAACGGCGGTACAACGCCCCGCTGCTCACGCCGGGCACCCAGCTGAAGCTGCCGGCGGGCGTCAAGGCCGTGCCCGTCCAGGATTACTACCATCGTCCGCGTGTCGCGCCGGCCGGGTCCGCATGGCCGCACATGAGGGCGGCCGATGGCACGACGGTCGACGCGTCGGTCATCCCCGAACGCGGCGCCCCGACCCGCGTCGCGATCGTGAGCGGGTTCACCGAAGGCTGGTACGAGCTCACCCACGCCAGCGGCAGGGCCGACCGCGTGATGTGGGATGCCAGCAAGATGCCGTACCTGTTCGTCTACGGCGAGTTCGGCGGCACGGACGAGGAGCCGTTCCGCGACCGGTTCTACACCCTCGCGCTACAGCCGATGTCCCGCAATCCCTACGCCCGCAGCACCACCATTCTTTAGGAGAAGAATGTCTCACCACTTCGACTACACGGCAGACGAGCGGCTGGACATCAGCGACGCCTACTGCTTCGCCGGGCCTGGCGACGCCTT
>Ga0307478_10002438_pt1 | contig 14631 bp, 7 predicted proteins | sample atmos_gasesECM4C_2_FD_203713 | JGI IMG/M metagenome (GOLD analysis project Ga0307478, IMG submission 203713) | Hardwood forest soil microbial communities from Morgan-Monroe State Forest, Indiana, United States - atmos_gasesECM4C_05 | ecosystem: Environmental > Terrestrial > Soil > Temperate...
CGCCTCGGCCGTGTGTCCCTCGGTGCCCAGGGCGCCTCCCAGATTGTTATGCGCCTCGGCCAGACCCGGCTTCAGCCGCACCGCCTCTTCATATTGGACGATGGCCTCGGCCGTCCGGCCCTGGGCGCTCAGATCGCTGCCGTAGTTATTATGCGCCTCGGCGTAATCGGGCTTGAGCCGCACCGCCTCTTCATCCTGGGCGATGGCCTCGGCCGTCCGGCCCGCGGCACTCAGAACAATTCCCAGATTATTATGTGCTTCAGCGTAGTCCGGCTTGAGGCGCAACGCCTCTTCATACTCGGCGATGGCCTCAGGCGTCCGGCCCGCGGCGTTTAGCGCGTCCCCCAGGTTTTTGTGCGCCTCGGCCAGATCCGGCTTGAGGCGCAGCGCTTCTTCGCACTCGGCGATGGCCTCGCCCGTGCGGCCCTCGGCCTTGAGGGCAATCCCCAAATTGTCATGCGCTTCCGCGTAATTCGGCCTGAGGCGCAACGCCTCTTCATACTGGGCGATGGCCCCGGCCGTCCGGCCCACGGCGAATAGGATGCCTCCCAGGTTGATATGTGCTTCCGCGTAATCCGGTTTGAGGCGCAGCGCTTCTTCGCACTGGGCGATGGCCTCGGCCGTGCGGCCCTCGGCATTCAGGGCACTGCCGAGGTTGTTATGCGCCTCCGGGTAATCCGCCCTGAGGCTCAGGGCCTCTTCGTACTGGGCGATGGCCCCGCCCGTGCGGCCCTCCGCGAACAAGACGCCCCCCAGATTGTTATGTGCCCGTTCGTTTTCCGGGCAATTGGCTACGGTGTCTCTCCATATCCGTTCGTCCGTCCGGTAGGTTTCGTTGCGCTGTGAGGTCTGCCAGCCGAAGACCGCCGCCAGGGCGAGCAACCCCAGGAAGCTTTGTCTTCCGAGCAAGCGATACAGCCCCAATACGATCAGCACGACCACGGCCGCGAGCGGCAGGTACATGCGGTGCTCGACGATGACCTGCGTTGCCTCCGGGGCCAGACTGGTCGGGGCGAGGATCACAAAAAACCAGGCCCCGATAAAACCCAAAGCCGGGGAGCGCTTCAGCGCGACCGCGGTCAGTGCGATCAGGACGAAAATCGCCGAGGCTTGCGGCAGCAATGCCCAACTCCGGTGGGTCAAGATTGTGCCATAGTCCAGAATCAGGGGATGGGGCAGGACGGAGAGTTTGAGGTAAGTGACCAGAGCCAGGGGCTGGGTGAGTGCGTGGGTCAGAGGGGAAACGCCGATGCCAAGTCCGATGGTGCCGCTGCGGTTTCCTCCGCTGGAAACAATCAGGGTTGCGAGGAAGATGAGGCCGGAGGCAAGGGCCAGGAAAGTGCCGCGGTGCGCGCGCCAGGCTTTGGCCAGGCTGCCCGACGCAAAGACGCAGTCGTAGAGCAGAAGCAGCGGTGGGGCGGCGACGATAACCTCCTTGGTTCCGATACCTAAAAAGAAGGAAACAACGCACAGGGCGCGCCAGAGGGCCGGCCGGGCGCTGTCCAAAGAGCGGACAAAGGCGTAGAAAGTGAACACGAAGAACAGGCCCATGAGGGACTCTGCCCGCTGGATCACATAGGTCACCGACTCGGTCTGAAGAGGATGGACCGTCCAGAGCAGAGCGACCAATCCAGCGAGCAAGGAGGCATCGTGGCCAAAGCGTTGGCGAAGGGACGGCAGGCGCAGGGTTCTTCGGACCAGCCCAAATAGTGTGAGGCCCGCCAAGAGATGGATCAGGACATTGGTCAGATGATAACCCCAGACCTGAGTGTGCCCGAACGCATAGTTGAGAGCTAAGCTCAAATTGAGGACGGGCCTCCCCTCGACCGTCTGCCCGGAACCATGGTCAGGCCAAAAAGCGGTGGCCAGATGCCGGATCGATTGGTTGTCGGGGACCGAGGGCAGGTCGTCGAAAATGAACGGACCGGAAAAACTGTTGGCGTAGGCCGCCGCTCCGGCCAGCACAATGAGTACAGCCGGCCAGAATCCGTCAAAACGCGACGGCTTGGGTTTGGGCCCGGTGGCGGCCGAGGGAGGTGCTGGCTTCATTGAATGTTGAATGGCAAAATGGTCCGGCAACCTGTTGAAAAACTGGGTTGGCCGACGCAACCCACGATTTGCACCGCGAGCGACGCCGGGTCCAGGATGTCGTTAATAAAAAAGCCGCATCCGGCGGAGGCCGCGCGCCCTTGGTGCATACGATGCATGTCAGGGACCGGGTTTCCCGGATCAACCCGGGCGCCGCCGCCGGACGCATCGTATGCACCAGATCGCCTTGGGCTGGGAGCTAATTTGCTCATGGCCCGGACGCCGCAATGCGCGCCAGGATTTCCCTGGCCTGATCATTGTCAGGCTGAAGCCGCAAAACCGCCTCGAGGTGCGTCACCGCTTCGTTGGTTCGGCCAGGGATATTGAGCAGGGCGAGGGCGAGATTAAAATGGATCGAGGCAAGATCCGGCCGGAGCCGCACCGCCTCCTCATATTGAGTGATGGCCTCGTCCGGGCGGCCCTCGGCGCTCAGCGCGTTCCCCAGATTATTACGCGCTTCCGCGTAATCCGGCTTGAGCCGCACCGCTTCGTCATACTGGGCGATGGCCTCGGCGGTGTGGCCCTCGGCCTTGAGCGCACTCCCCAAACCGTTATGCGCCTCGGCCAGATCCGGCTTGAGCCGCACCGCCTCTTCATAGTGGGCAATGGCCTCGGCCGTGCGGCCCTCGGCCTTGAGCGCACTCCCGAGATCGTTATGCGCTTCCGGGTAATCCGGCCTGAAGCGCAGGGCCTCTTCGTACTCGGCGATGGCCTCGGCTATGCGCCCCTCGGCAATCAGGGCAATTCCCAGGTTGTTATGCGCCTCGGCCAGATCCGGTTTGAGTCGCACCGCTTCTTCATACTGTGCAACGGCCTCGGCCGTGCGCCCTTCGGCGCTCAGGACAATTCCCAGATTGTTATGGGCTTCAGCGTAATCCGGCTTGAGGCGCACCGCCTCTTCGTACTGGGCAATGGCCTCGGCCGTGCGGCCCTCGGCCTTGAGGGCAATCCCCAAATTGTTATGCGCCTCGGCCAGATTCGGCTTGAGCTCCACCGCCTCTTCATAGTGGACGATGGCCTCGGCCGTGCGGCCCTCGGCCTTGAGCACATTCGCGAGATTGCTATGCGCTTCCGCGTAATCCGGCTTGAGCCGCAGGGCCTCTTCGTATTCGGCCACGGATGCGGCGGTTTGGCCGGCCCGAGTCAGGGCGGCGCCCAGACCGTAATGCGCCCGTTCACTGTCCGGGCACTTGGCTACGGTGTCCCTCCATATCCGTTCTTCCGTTCGGTAGGTTTCGTTGCGCTGTGAGGTCAGCCAGCCGAAGGCCGCCGCCAGCGCGAGCAACACCGGGAAGCTTCGTCCTCCGAGCAAGCGATGCAGCCCCCATACGATCAGCACGACCACGGCCGCGAGCGGCAAGTACATGCGGTGTTCGGCCATCGTCTGCGCAACCAATGGCACCACACTGGAACTTGGCGCCAAGATCGCAAAAAACCATGCGCCGAGAAAACCGAGAACCGGCCGATACCGCAGCATAAAGATGGTCCCTGCCACCAGCAGCGTCAGGACAAGAGCCTGCGGTGCGACCGCCGCGAAGTGTTGAACCAACCCCGTGCCATAATCGAACACCAATGGATGCGGCCACACCGCCAACTCGAGATAATGGACGATGGCACGGCACTGCGTCAGTGCGTACGTCCACGGGGTGACATTGAGGCCAAAGCCGGCGCCCTCGGCGCGTCTGCCACCCATGTGCACCACCAGATATCCAAGTAACAGCCACGTACTGAACAGTCCAAAATACCAACCCCTGCGCCGCCGCCAGGCTTCGCGGAACGTACCGGCCAAAAACGTTCGATCATAGAGCAGCACTATCAGCGGAGCTGAGACCATCACCTCCTTGCTCGCCATGCCCAGGAGGCAGCAACAGACAGAGGCCAAAGGCCAGAGGTTAGAGGCCAGATGTCGAAAGCCTGATCGTTTCTCCTGACTCCTGACTCCTGATTCCTGACTCCCTTTCTCCGCTCCGCGGATGAAACAATACAGCGTCAGCAAATAGAACAACCCCATGAGTGACTCGGTCCGTTGGACGATGCTGGTCACGGATTCGGTCTGCAGCGGATGCACCGTCCAGATAACGGCGACCGCGAACGCAAGCGACGTCGCCTCTGATATCTCAAATCTCAAATTTGAAATTTCAGATCTTCGCGTTGCCAGACGCGAAGTGAGGGTTCGCCGCACAATGCCGAACAGCGTCAGGCCAGCCAGAATATGAATGGCGAGATTCGTTGCATGGTAGCCCCACACCCTCAGGCCGCCGACCGCGTAGTTCACCGCGAACGAGAAATTGATCAGCGGTCGTCCAATCGCTCCGCCAATGCCAGTGCTGCGCGGCGCCAGGGCCGACCAGAGATGCCGGATGGTCGGATTTTCCGCGATCGAGGGCCAATCATCGAAGATGAACGGACCGGAAAAACTGTTGGCATAGGCCGCCGCTCCGGCCAGCACAATGAGTACAGCCGGCCAGAATCCGTCATAACGCGACGGCTTGGGCTTGGGGCCAGAGGCGGCGAACGGAGGTGCTGGCTTCATTGAATATTGAATGGCAAAATGGTCTGGCAGCCTGGATCCGGAATGTCGTTAATAAAAAAGATTGGCTCATTGCCCCGTCGTCGCAATGTGCGCCAGGATTCTCCGGGCCTGATCATTGTCTGGCTGGAGCCGCAAAACCGCCTCGAGTTGCGTCGCCGCTTCATTGGTCCCGGCCGGGGTCTTGAGCAGGGCGAGGGCGAGATTAAAATGGATCGGGGCCACATCCGGTTCGAGCCGCACCGCCTCTTCATACTGGGTGATGGCCTCGGCCGTCCGGCCCTCGGCGCTCAGCGCGTTCCCCAGATTGTTGCGCGCTTCCGCGTAATCCGGCTTGAGCCGCACCGCTTCGTCATACTGGGCGATCGCCTCGGCCGTGTGTCCCTCGGTGCCCAGGGCGCCTCCCAGATTGTTATGCGCCTCGGCCAGACCCGGCTTCAGCCGCACCGCCTCTTCATATTGGACGATGGCCTCGGCCGTCCGGCCCGCGGCGCTCAGATCGCTGCCGTAGTTATTATGCGCCTCGGCGTAATCCGGCTCGAGCCGCACCGCCTCTTCATCCTGGGCGATCGCCTCGGCGGTCCGGCCCGCGGCGCTCAGAACGATTCCCAGATTATTATGTGCTTCAGCGAAATCCGGCTTGAGGCGCAGCGCTTCCTCGCACTGGGCGATGGCCTCGGCCGTCCGGCCCTCGACATTCAACGCATTCCCGAGATCGCTATGCGCATCCGGGGAATCCGGACTGAGGCGCAGGGCCTCTTCGTAGTGGGCGATGGCCTCGGCTGTGTGGCCCTCGGCGAACAGGAGGCTCCCCAGGTTGATATGCGCTTCCACGTAATCGGGTTTGAGCTGTAGTGCCGTTTCATACTCAGCAATCGCTTCCTTTGATCGATTTGGCTCCATCAGGGTGGTTCCCAAATTGTAATGCGCACGCGCATTGCCCGGGCGTCTGGCTGCGGTGTCCCTCCAAATCCGCTCTTCCGTCCGGTAGGTTTCGTTGCGCTGGTGGGTAAGCCAGCCGGAGACCGCCGCCAGCGCGAGCAACACCGGGAAGCTTCGTCTTCCGAGCAAGCGATGCAGTCCCCATACGATCAGCACGACCACGGCCGCGAGCGGCAAATACATCCGATGTTCGGCCATCGTTTGCAGGGTAATGGGAACCACACTGGAGCTTGGCGCCAGGATCGCAAAAAACCAGGCCCCAATGAAGCCCACGATCGGCCAGCGCCACAGCCCGACCAGCGTCCCCGCCACCAGGAGGATCAATATCAATGCCTGCGGCAGCACCGCAACAAAGTGTTTCACCACATCCGTCCCGTAATCGAAAATCAGCGGATGCGGCCAGAACGACAGCCACAGGTAATGCACGATCGCCTGGCACTGCTTTAGCGCGTATTCCCACCAGGCGACACCGAGGCCAAAACCGCAGGCACCGCCACGTTGGTTGGTGCCCATCATGAGATACGCCAGCAGAACCCAGGTACTGCCCAAGCCAAGGTAGAGCCGCCAGCGCTGCCGCCAGACCTCCCGAAATGTTCCCGCCACAAACGTGCGGTCATAGAGCAGCACGATCAAAGGAGCCGACGCCATGACCTCCTTGCTCGCCATGCCCAACAGGCAGCTACAGACAGAGGCCAAAGGCCAGAGGTTAGAGGCCAGAGGTCGAAAGCCTGATCGTTTCTCCTGACTCCTGATTCCTGACTCCTGACTCCTGATTCCTGATTCCTGACTCCTTTTCTCCACGCCGCGAATGAAACAATACAGCGTCAGCAGATAAAAAAGCCCCATCAAGAGCTCGTTTCGTTCGACCACGAAGTCCACGGCTTCGGTCTGCAGCGGATGCACCGTCCAGATAACGGCGACCGCGAACGCAAGCGACGTCGCCTCCGATATCTCAAATCTCAAATTTGAAATTTCAGATCTTTGCGTTGCCAGACGCGAAGCGAGGGTTCGCCGCACGATGCCAAACAGGGTCAAGCCAGCCATGATGTGAATGGCGAGGTTCACCGCGTGATAGCCCCAGACCCGCAGGCCACCGACGGCGTAGTTCATTGCCAGGGAAAAGTTGACCACCGGCCGGCCGTCCACCGAGCTTCCGGTATTATGAATCGGCGAAAGGGCCGTGCCGAAATGCCGGATGGTCGTGTTATCCACGATCCCCGGTATATCGTCGAAAATGAACGCCCCGGAGAAACTATTGTGATACGCCGCCAAGGCTGCGAGCATGATCCCCACACAGGCCAGGCCGGTCGCCCGGGAGGATCCGCGGGAATAATTTTTGGCCGGCACCATGGACATGTTCATGACTTTTCAGGCTGTCACGATTGTTCCAACTCAAAACAGGGTGAAACAGGATAATCCGCCCCACCGCTTCACCAAGTTTTCTTTGCGTCCCGGTTGCCTTGCGTTCCATTCGCCCCCTCATGATCGAAGTCCGCAATCTCACCCGCCCTTCCCGCACCTGCAAAACGGACAAAGGCATGAAAAGTGAACCGGAAACCGTTGGCGCGGACGATGCATGTCACGGGCCGGGTTTCCCGGATCACCCCGGGTTGCACCACCAGGCGCATCGTATGCACCAGATTCAATTCGAGTCACATCCAAGCCCGATCTAGCGATGGCCGCCCATGCCCGACCCCACCCGTTATGACCGCCCGCACCTCTACCGGCGCTGCGGTCGCAGCGGACTCAAGCTGCCCGCTGTTTCGCTTGGGCTGTGGCATAATTTTGGGCACGTCGATGCCTTGGAGACGAGCCGGCTGATGATTCGCCGGGCATTCGATCTCGGCATCACTCACTTCGATCTCGCCAACAACTACGGCCCTCCGCCGGGCTCCGCGGAAGAAAACTTCGGCCGGATTCTCCGCGAGGATTATCGATCCCATCGCGACGAAATGATCATCTCGACCAAAGCCGGTTACCTCATGTGGCCGGGCCCGTATGGCGAATGGGGGTCGCGCAAATACCTGCTGGCCAGCCTCGATCAAAGCCTCCAGCGGCTGGGATTGGAGTATGTCGACATCTTTTATTCCCACCGGCCCGATCCGGACACGCCCTTGGAGGAAACCATGGGGGCCGTCGCCCATGCGGTGCGTTCCGGCAAGGCGCTCTACGCCGGGATTTCGAGCTATGGGCCGGAACAAACCGCCCGGGCCGCCAAACTTCTGCGCGAAATGGGCGCCCCGTGTTTGATCCATCAACCCCGGTACAGCATTTTTGACCGCTGGATCGAACCGGGGCTGCTCGACCTCCTCCCCCGGGAAGGAATCGGCTGCATCGCTTTCAGTCCTCTGGCCCAGGGCCTGCTGACCGACAAATACCTGCAGGGCATTCCCACCGGGTCTCGAGCCTCGAAATCATACGGCTTTTTGCGCCCGGACCACGTGACAGACGACGCGGTGGCCAAGGCGGTTCGATTGAACAAGCTGGCCAAGGCGCGCGGGCAATCGCTCGCCCAGATGGCCCTGGCTTGGGTCTTGCGCCATCCGCAAATGACCTCCGTGCTGATTGGCGCCAGCAGCGCGGCCCAAATCGACGAGAATCTGGCCGCGCTCAATAATTTGAATTTCAGCGCAGAGGAGCTGAAAGCCATCGACGCAATCGCGCCCGCCTGACAAGCTGTTGAAAATCCATGCTGGCCGACGGCCAACCGGGTTTTTCATCAGCCCGTCTTATTTACCCCATGAATACACTCCACACCGCTGATTACATTGTCTTTCTGATCTATTTCCTGACCGTCGCCGGCTATGGATATTGGATCTATACAAAAAAGAAGGCCGCCGCGGTTTCCTCGGCGGACTACTTTCTCGCCGAAGGCGCCCTGACGTGGTGGGCGATCGGCGCCTCCCTCATCGCTTCGAATATCTCCGCCGAGCAGATGATCGGCATGAGCGGTTCCGGTTTCAAGATGGGCCTGGCCATCGCGACCTACGAATGGCTGGCGGCAGCCACCCTTCTCTTTGTGGCCGTGTTCTTCATGCCGGTGTATCTAAAGAACAAGATCTATACCATGCCGCAGTTTTTGCGGCAGCGCTACAATGGCACGGTGGCGATGATCATGGCGGTCTTCTGGCTGTTGCTCTACGTGGTGGTGAACCTCACCTCCATTCTTTACCTCGGCGGGCTCGCGGTCCACAAGATCTCGGGTTTCGATCTCGACACCTGCATGTACATGCTGGCGATTTTTGCCGTGATCATCACCCTCGGTGGAATGAAGGTCATCGGTTACACCGATGTCATCCAGGTGTTCTTTCTCGTGCTCGGCGGCCTCGTCGCGACCTATCTCGCCCTGAATCTGGTTTCGAAAGAATTCGGCACGACCGGAGTCGTGAATGGATTCAGACTGACGATGGCCCATGCCAGCGATCACTTCCACATGATCCTGCGAAGGGATAATCCCAACTATCTGGACCTGCCGGGGCTGACGGTCGTGCTCGGGGGAATGTGGATCTCGCACCTGAGTTACTGGGGCTGCAATCAATACATCACCCAGCGCGCGCTCGGAGCCAGCCTGCCCACGGCCCGGGCCGGGCTCCTCTTCGCCGCCTTCCTGAAAGTAATGATGCCAGTGATCGTCGTGCTGCCGGGCATCGCCACTTATGTCTTGTATCAACAGGGGCATTTTCAAAGCGAGATGCTGCTGAATGGCAAAGTGAACTCTGACCAGGCCTATCCGGTGTTGCTGAACCTGCTCTACCCCGGCCTGAAAGGCCTGGCCTTTGCCGCGCTGACCGCCGCGGTCGTCGCCTCCCTCGCCGGAAAAGCCAACAGCATTTCCACCATCTTCACGCTCGATATCTACAAGCGGTATATCCACCCCGGGGTGGACGAGAAGAAAATCGTCTGGATCGGCAAATGCGCGATCGTCGCCGCCATGATTGCCGCCCTCGTGATCGCGCCGCACCTGGGCATCGACAAGGAGGGCGGCTTCCAATTCATCCAGAAATACACGGGCTTTGTGAGCCCCGGCATCTTCGCGATGTTCATCATGGGCTTTTTCTGGAAACGGACGACTTCGAACGCGGCACTTTTTGCCACCATCGGCGGATTCGCCTGCGCCTGTTTCCTGGAGTTTCTTCCGAGATTCGCGGACCTTTCCGGCCTCGCCTCGTGCGGCTTTTCCAAGCTGAATGACGCGGGGGTTTACGAGATCCCGTTTTTGGACCGGATGGAGATCATCTTTATTTTCTGCATCATCGGGATGGTGATCATCAGCCTGCTGGGGAAAGCGCCCGCCGCACCGGGCGGCCAGAGCTCCACCGGAGTCGCCTTGGAGGTGGATGCCTCCATGTTCAAGGTATCCGGTGGATTTTTGGCTGGCTCGCTGATCGTGTGCGGCGCCCTGGCGGCATTGTACGCGGCGTTTTGGTAGATCATCGCAGGCTGCCAACTGCATGCGCTCGCTTCGCATCTGCTCTGCAATCCTGGCCGGCGCGGGGGCGCTGACGAGCGCTCGCGCCCAGTCCCCCCAGTCGCAGCTCGACGATCCCGCGATCGAGCGGCGCGTGGACGGGCTGCTCAGCCAGATGACGCTGGAGGAGAAAATCGGCCAGCTCGTCCACTATTCGGCCGGGGTGCCGACCGGCCCGGGAACCGCCCGCACCGGCTATCCCGAGCAGATCGCCAGCGGCGAGGTCGGTTCCTTCGAGAACCTCGTCGGCGCCGCGCAGGTCAATGCGTTCCAGCGCATCGCCGTGGAAAAATCGCGCCTGCACATTCCGCTGTTCTTTGCCCTCGACGTAATCCACGGCTACCGGACGATTTTCCCGGTCCCGCTGGCCATGGCGTCAACCTGGGATCCCGACTTGGTCGAGAAGGCGTCGCGCGCCGCGGCCAGGGAGGCCACCGCCGGGGGAATCCGCCTGACCTTCTCTCCAATGGTCGATATCGCCCGCGACGCGCGCTGGGGACGGATCGTCGAGGGCGCGGGCGAAGATCCCTACCTGGGTTCGATCATGGCCGCCGCTTACGTTCGCGGTTACCAAGGCGCAAGCTTGGGCGATCCGCAGTCGATGACGGCCTGCCTCAAGCACTACGTCGGCTACGGAGCGGCGGAAGGCGGACGGGATTACAACAGCGTCGAACTCTCGGAACGAACGTTGCGGCAGATCTACCTGCCTCCGTTCCATGCCGGCGTCGAGGCCGGCGCCGGAACCCTCATGAGCGGATTCAATTCTTTGAATGGCGTGCCCGCCTCCGCCAATCATTTCACCCTCACCACGATCCTGCGCCAGGAATGGAACTTCCGCGGCTTGGTCATAAGCGATTGGGGATCGATCGGCGAAGGGATGGCGCACGGCATTGCGACGGACGGAGAAACCGCGGCGCGCAAATCGATTCTTGCGGGCGTGGATATCGATCTCGAGAGCAGCCTCTATGCGAAGCGCCTGGCCGGCCTGGTTCGTTCCGGCAAAGTGCCGGAGCCCGTGGTGAACGAAGCCGTCCGGCGGGTGCTCCGGGTCAAGTTCGCGTTGGGATTATTTGAGCGGCCCTACGCGATCGAGGCACCGCCAGGCGTCAAGTCATCGCCCGATCCGGCGGACGTGGAACTTGCCCGCACCGTGGCGGAACGTGGATTCGTGTTGCTGAAGAACGACTCGGTCCACGGGGAATCCCCTCTTCCCTTGCAATCCAGCATCCGGGCCGTCGCCTTGATCGGGCCCCTGGCCGACAGCGCCGGCGACATGCTCGGCCCCTGGTTCGCGCAAGGCGATCCAAAGGATGTCGTCACTTTGCGCAAGGCCCTGGAATCGCGGATGGCCCAAATCGGGGGACGCCTGTTATATGCTGAAGGCGCGGAAATCAGCCGCGACTCCGATGCGGGTTTCGCCCAGGCCGTCGATACGGCGAAAAGGGCCGACGTGGTCGTTATGGCGCTCGGCGAAAACGCCGAATGGATGAGCGGCGAAGCCGCTTCCCGGGCGCATCTGGATTTGCCGGGCAGACAGCAGCAGCTGCTGGAAGCCGTCGTCGCCACCGGAAAGCCCGTGGTGCTGGTCGTTTTCAGCGGGCGTCCGCTGGCGCTGGCGTGGGCGGCGGATCACGTGCCCGCGATCCTGCAGGCCTGGTTTCCCGGAGTGCAGGCTGGCCCGGCGATCACGCGGATTTTATTCGGCGATGTGAATCCGGGCGGAAAGCTCACGGTTTCGATGCCGCGTTCGGTCGGGCAGGAGCCGCTCTATTACAATGCCTTGAACACCGGGCGCCCCGCCGGCGGAATCGATCTTGACCGTCCGCCCACGTCGAAAAAGGAGAAGTATCATTCGCGATATATCGATGAACGGAATGACGCGCTGTTTCCCTTCGGCTACGGGCTCAGCTATACACGCTTTACCTATTCCGCGGTGTCATTGAGCGCCGCCCAAATCAGCGCGGGCGCGCTCAATGCCGGACAGGCGCAGCCCCTGCGCGCCTCGGCGACGGTTACGAACGCGGGATCGCGCGCGGGCGATGAAATTGTTCAGCTTTACCTCCGGCTTCGCGGAACCAGCGTCGCGCGCCCCGTCAGGGAACTCAAAGGATTCCGCCGGCTGTCATTGAAGCCGGGGGAGTCGGCCCGCGTCGAATTCAGCCTGGGCCGCGACGAACTCGCCTTTTGGAACATCGACCTGCGCGACGTGGTCGAGCCGGCGCAGGCCACCGTGTGGATCGGCCCCAGTTCCACCGAGGGCCAGAGCGCGGACTTCACCATCCAGTAAATGCAACCCATGACCACCATGCGCTATTTAATCAACCTGCTGGCTCCGGGGGTCGCGATCGCCTTGGCGGGCTGCGTCCATTCGGGCCAGCCGTTTCACGACTCCGTTTATCCCGGCGGCCCGCAGAAAATACCGGGCCGCGTGCAATGCGCCTACTACGACTTTGGCGGCGAGGGAGTCGCCTATCACACCGAGGACACGAAAAACAAGGGAAGCGGGAGTTTCAACAAGCCCGACGGAACCTACCTGAACGAATTCCGCATGGGCGAGGCGGTCAGCATTTCTTACACGAAGTTCGACCATAAGACCAAAATCGACGACAATCCCTTCGATCTCGTGACGCCTCCGAAAAACCAGCTCTACGTGGGCTGGATCAAGGCGGGCGAATGGTTCAACCTGACGGTGGAAGTCGAGGAGGCGGGCGAGTACGCGATCGACCTGCTCTACACCTCCCATCAAGGCGGAACCGTCTCGCTCGAACGGAACGATCGTCCGCTGACCGGATCCATTGCCATCCAGTCAACCTTCAACCCCGCTGAACCGATCAAATGGCGCAACTGGCATCATTGGAATCTGATGAAACCGTTCGCCATTGTGAGTCTGCCCCGGGGTGTCTGCGTGCTGAAGGTCCGGGTGCTTTCCGAAGGCAATATGAACCTCGCCTATTTCGATTTTCGCCCGACAAAGCCTGCGAGCGGCCCGTAATGAATCCAAAATCGCACGCTGACCGTGTGCGGTATCCTGGCGGCATAGTGCGCGGTGTCCTGGTAGAGCTGGCAGGCTTATCGGTCTTAATGGTCACATGAGTCGTCTTTTTTGTCATTCTGAGCGGCAGCGAAGAATCTCACCGGTTTATTCAGTTGAGATTCCTCGCACGGCTCGGAATGACAAAATAAAGGATGGGGCGCAAAGGCACGTCTTGGGGCCTTTGTGCTCTTCGATGAGGAAACGCTCCCGGCTTCAGCCTAAAAACTTGGCGATGTCGGGAATCCTCTTCGTCCGGCGGCCGGCGGCATCGCGGGCGAGATACAAATCTTCCGCGGGGGTCGCTTCAATTTCGTCGTCGTCCCCGGTCACTTCGTCCTCGTCGACTTCCTCGCCGTCGGCGTTGGTGAAGATCCAGTCCTGTTCCTCGTCAAACCAGTGCGACAGGCGGCGGGCCTGCGGCTCGAGCACGAGCGCGGGATTTTTCACCCGGCCGCCTTTCACCTGTTCGAAGAGGCACGGATAGAACTGATCCTGGAAGTACGCGAGAAAATCGCCGAGCCATTTGTTGGCCACGCCCTCGCGGCGGTTCAGCAGCACGATGTCGGAAAAATGGATGCACGCCTCATACCACACGCGCAGCGGCGGATTTTTCTCCGCGAGCTGGCAGTTCACCACGCTGATCACGCGGGCGAGCTCGCCGCCCTGCGCCTGGAGCCAGGGCTTGAACGCGCCGATCTGTTCCACCGGATTGCCCCGCCCCTGCGTCACGAAAAACCAATGCGTCGCATTCGGCGGCGGCACGGCGTCGATGGCCTCGCCAGTCCACGTCCAGCGCGCGAGGCCAGGCAGTTTTCGGTCCAGTTCGCTGGCGGGTTCGTCCGCGGCCAGCAGCACGGCCGGCCTGGCCTCCCCGGCCAGTCCGCCGTCGATCAAGTCGGCGACCACTTCGCGCCGGCCGGAACCGGCCGCACCGAGGAAGAGGTAGACGAGGGGTTTCGCGTTTCGCGTGTTCAAGGTTCCACGTTCAAAGTTCAAGGTTTACGGTCTGGCGTTCGCGGTAGTTGGTAGTTGGATACTTGCCACTGGCGACTGGTCAAGGCGTTTAAGGCTGATCGGCCAAAATACCAACTACTAGCTGCCAAATGCCAATTACGTCTTGGTCGGGGCTCCAACGTTGAACCTGGAACTTTGAACCTAGAACTTAAAAGTCCGGTTCTGCGCGGCCTGGCGCATCCAGTGGTCGAGAAGCACGAGCGCGGTCATGGCTTCGACGATGACAACGGCGCGCGGAAGCACGCAGGGGTCGTGCCGGCCCCGGGCGGCCAGCTCGGTTTCGGCGCCGTGAATGTCCACGGTTTTTTGCGGCTGTAGGATGGTCGCGGTGGGCTTGAAGGCCACGCGAAAGAAAATTTCCTCCCCGTTGCTGATGCCGCCCTGGACGCCGCCGCTGCGGTTGGTCGGCGTATGCACCCGGCCTTCGCGCATCGCGAAGGCGTCGTTGTGCTGCGAGCCTTTCAGCAGCGTGCCGGCAAAACCGCTGCCGATTTCAAAGCCCTTGGTCGCGGGGAGCGAGAGCATGGCCTTGGCGAGATCGGCCTCGAGGCGATC
>Ga0307478_10002439_pt1 | contig 14628 bp, 18 predicted proteins | sample atmos_gasesECM4C_2_FD_203713 | JGI IMG/M metagenome (GOLD analysis project Ga0307478, IMG submission 203713) | Hardwood forest soil microbial communities from Morgan-Monroe State Forest, Indiana, United States - atmos_gasesECM4C_05 | ecosystem: Environmental > Terrestrial > Soil > Temperate...
GCTGCTCCCAGCGCGAGCGCTCGGAGAGGAGCTGCTTTTTCCCGGTTGCGGTGAGGCGGTAGACGCGGACGCGCTGCTTGTTTTCGGACAGCTTCCAGTCCGCGGAAATCCATTTTTGGCGCTCCAGGCGATGCAGCGCGGGATACAGGGAGCCGGTGTCCACTTGCAGGATGTCGCCGGAATTGGCGCGAATGGCCTGGCTGATGCCATAGCCGTGCTGCGCTCCCCACTGCAGGGTCTGCAGGATCAGGAGGTCCAAGGTTCCTTGCAGCAACTCGATCCGGTTCTGGTAACGCTGGGCCATTGCCACCTCGCTTGGTGGGAGTAGGATCTCTACCCCTTGGCATGTAGGACGTCTACAGCCTCAAAAGGTCTGCAAGGAAGCTGCCGATTCTTTCGACGGGCGTAACTGACTATGGAAAAGGCCTTTAGAGGCGCAGTGGCTTGGCCATCGACGCTAAAACTGACCGGTTTTGGGACGGGGTTCGGCGCAAGCGGACAGCATGCCGGCTAACTCAACGCCCCCCTCGTTTTGGGAAATCTACTTGTTGGGCTTGATCCAGACGATGTCGTAGGCGCGATCGAACGTTACAAACATCAGGCATTCTTCTTTCGCGGTGCAGGTAAACCAGTGCGGCGCCTTGCTGGGCATCATGGCGAAACCACCCGGTCCCAGCACGGCGTCTTTCATTCCTTCCATTCCGGTCGAGACGTCGCCTTTGACGATAATCAATTGTTCCTCCGCGGTGTGATAGTGCGGCGGCACAACGCAATTCGGCTTGGCCTTCATGATCGCGGTGGATGGCCCGGTTTTCATGTCTCCATTTTCGAGAAAAAACTGCAGACAGTCGGGGCCTTCACCAGCTGGGAAGCGCACCTCCGCAAGTTGGCGCACGATGCCGGACTTGCCTTCGGTCTTAGGAGCTTGCGCGGAGAGCGTTACAACCAACAACAGACACAAAAACGCCAAGGCGACAAACGTCCCACTTGCGAGAATTTCCGAGCCAGCTTTCCCAGTGACTTTTCGCATCGTTGCTCCTCCCAATCTCAAAATCGGGTCATGCGACGGAACCCTTCGCGAGCGCAGACATTCTATCCGCGTACGACGTATGGGCAAGCCCGATCTCATTGGTGATTCCACCGGATGGCGAGTGGGGAAATCGGGTCCGGCAGGTATAATGCCGTGCGATGATTGCATCCGCCGCCCTCTCCAAGCGCGCGCTGAGCATGTTCGGGAGAGTATTTCCGCGCTGCAGCATGATCGCGCAAGCCATCGCGTTCAATCTTTTCCTGGCGTTCTTCCCTACGCTGCTGATTGCGGTAGGCCTGGCCACCAGTCCGATCGGCGGGCGCACGGCGCTTTTTGATTTGATCTCGGATTTGACCAGCTTCTTGCCGCCGGGTAGTCAACAAATTGTTTCTGAATTTTTGGTCAAGCGTGGGCCGCAAGCCTGGAAATGGGCGCTGGTGGGCTTGGGTGGAACGCTGCTGGCGGGTACGCAAGTGATGCGCCTGCTGATGGAAGGCATCCACACAATTTATGGCGACCGCGAGCGGCCGGGATTTCTTGCCAGACAGTTACGCGCATTGGCTTTGTTGGTCTTGACCATCGCCCCCTTGCTGGTAGCGGCGATCCTGGGCGTGTTCGGGCGGCCGCTGCGGGAATGGCTGGGTTCGGAGTTTGGGAAAGGTGCCAAGGTCCAGACGTGGTGGGCGGTTTTTTTTCACGGAATCGCTCTGTTGCTGGCGATGGCTGCGGTCACCGTCATTTTCCGATGGGCGCGGCCACGGCAGCAGACGCTGATCAGCGTAATTCCGGGAGCGATGGTCGCGACGCTTTTGTGGTGGACGGCCGACATCGGTTTTGGATTTTACGTGCGCAAGATGCCCTATGGAATTATCTACGGCGGATTGGCGGCGGTGATCGGCCTGCTGATTTGGATGGAGCTGTCCACAGTAATTATCTTCCTGGGCGCGGCGTGGAATGCCGAACTGGCGGAAAGCCGCCGAGGCGCCCGCGGGATCGGATGAAATGGCCGTGCGCGTCGAGTGCTATTCCGGATACAAAGGCGACGAGCGTCCGGTAAGACTGCAGATCGGCGAGCGGATGCTGGACGTTGCCGAAGTCGAAGACCGCTGGTACTCACCCGGCGCGACATATTTTCGCGTGCTCCTCGCCAACGGTGAACGTTACGTCTTGCGGCGCGAGGACGCTCAGGATGTGTGGACACTGGAAGCGTTCCGTTCACCCAGGTAGCTTTCAGCCTAGCTTCTTGTGCGCGTCGCTACGGAAGTATTTCTTTAGCGGCTCCCAGTAGTGCGCGTACCAGCCAGAGTTGAGATGGCGGAAATTCTGTTCTGGAAAGCCGGTGTGATCGAGAACAATCCTGGTTTGCGGACCCAACTCATTCAGCTCAAACCTAACCAGCGTGTACACCCCGGGTTCCCAATTGGCCGGACGCCAGGCCTGCACGATCCGCTCCTTGGGAATCAGTTCTATGTTTCTCCCCACGATCAGGCCACCGAAGAGAGAAAAGGTGCCGCCGGGTTCGCGATGGATCTCGGCCGGCGCACCGCTGAAGGCTGTAAACTGTTTGGAATCCAATAGCGCGTCGTAGATCTTTTCACGGCTCGCCTTGATGTCGATTTCTTGATGCAGATAGGTGAGCAGGCCCTCGACTCCTGTGCTCATGGCTTCTTTGGTTTTTTCGTCATTCCCTTGCTCTTTCGCCAAAGCATAAGGACCGGCAGCCAAACCACCCAGCGCGACGGCCACACCCACGAGCAACTTCCGTCGTGTCGGTACAGCCACTAATGCGCGCGAATTCGCCTCGTTCATCATCTCCTCCTAATTTGGATAACGTCGCGGTTGGCCCGCCGTGCCTGCATACCAACACGGATTCAAAATATGTTCAAAGTAATGTTTTGCTGGTCAGCCGGCGGTCATCCGGGCCATACTTCCGCACCTGACAACCCAGGAGACCCTATGCCCTATCCAGCCGGTCACCGCTCGGAAGTGCGAAAGAACATCATTCAGAGCGCCAGGAAGCTTTTCAATCGCTACGGCTTCGACAATGTCTCGCTGCAGCAGATCATGGCTGGCGCCGGTCTCACGCACGGCGGCTTCTACAGCTACTTCAAGAGCAAGAGTGATCTGTACACCGAAGTGCTGGGCTGCTTCCTTACCGACCCCGAATGGAAGAGCTGCTGGGAAGGCGTGCATGTGGACTTATCTTCGACCGACGTGGGCCCGCAAGTCGTTCGCGCCTATCTTTCTCGCCAGCACTTTGACGATGTGGAGAACTCCTGCCCGATGGTGGCCTTGCCGAGTGATGTGGCGCGCAGCGGCAAAAACGTCAAGCGCGCCTACGAGAGCGTGTTCAAAGCGATGGTCAGCGTATTGGAGCGCAGCGTGGCAGAGAAAAATCCCGCCCGTCGCACCAAAGCACGAGCCATCGCCGCTTTATGCGTCGGCGGGATGGTTGCCGCTCGATCGTTGGCCGACGCCGTTCTTGCCGATGAACTTCGCGACGCGTGCATGACCATGGCTCTGAAGCTCGGAAGCTGGGATGCGCCTCGGCGAAAATCAAAGCTCAACTCAGCTGCGGCGCAACTTCCCGCGATGCCACGATCCGGGCATAATCACCGGTCGTCTTAACGTTACAATCGCCGAATGGACCACCACACAGTCGCGAGCATCAGCATTGTGGGCACCTGTCTCGATGTTTTGGGCAGCCTCTACCTGGCTTACGATTTGTTGGGCGGTCAGCACGGTCCGCTGCGGCTGCTCACCCGGGCAGTCACTTATTCGATCGTCTTTGGAATTGGCTACGGCCTTGGTCTTGGTCTCTTCTTTGGCTTGGTTTCCGGTATTGCCACAGGTATCACGATCTCGATCGAGTTAAATCGAGCAGCTCGCGGCCTGAGTCACTATTCTTTGCCCTGGGAAGCGCTTTTCTCCGCCATCCGTGGCGTCGGTTTCGGAGCTGGACTATACAGAATCGTAGGACTCGGATTCGCAATCGCATTCGCGATCCTCATCACTGCCGGCCAAATCTTAGCCTATTCCCGCGGTATGCGTCCTGCCATCGATTACTCAGCGAATCGGCGTCCACGTCTTAGCAAGCGTCAGTTTTGGGGAACTGTAATCCGCACGGCCGGTTACATCGCGACCGCTCTTATCTGTAGCACGTTCATCCAACACATCGACCACGCATGGCTGTTCGCGATTCGCGTAGGCGGGGTCACCGGCATCGTTACAGCCGTCGGAGCAACCATCAATCCCTACATCGAATACTACGCGGACAACCTTGCGGAGCGCCGCCTCGGTGTCTTAGGCATCGGGCTCATTCTTTGCGGGTTTACTCTGCAATCCGTCCAGTATTGGTTGGCTTTGCTCGATGTGCATGTTACTTAGCCATTGGTAAACACACCGGTTCACGTCACCCGCTAGTCAGCGTTTGTAACTTTTTTGTCATGTCGTGTGAAATTGAAAATCCAGGTTGACTGCGCACGACGAGAAGACTATTTTGACCACCTCGATGAGCCTCCCAGCTGCATCCTGATTAGTCCACACATATCGAGCCTCGGCTCTCAGGAGGAACAAATGACCAGTCCATTGCTACGCAGTCTCCTTATTGCCGCGCTGTTACTCCCCGCAACGGCGCTGGCGCAAAATGATGACCACAAGTCCGTCCCCAAGGAACACAATGAGGCCACAGTGGCCCAGCTCCAGGCGGAAATGGCCTCAGGTAGACTCACCTCCGAGGAACTAACTAAGGAATACATCGAACGTATTCTTGCGCTGGATCAGAACGGTCCCGGGGTCAACGCCGTGATCCAGCTCAATCCAGACGCGCTGGCCTTGGCGCATCATGCAGACGAGCTTCGCCGCCATGGCATCGTGCTCGGTCCGTTGCACGGCATCCCGATCCTGCTAAAAGACAACATCGATACTGGAGACAAGATGCAGACGTCAGCAGGATCCTTCGCGCTCGTCGGTATGCCGGCAAGGCAAGATTCGACCGTCGCCGCGAACCTGCGCGCTGGCGGCGCGGTGATCCTGGGTAAGACCAACCTGTCGGAGTGGGCGAACTTCCGTTCCTTCGAATCGATCAGCGGTTGGTCGGGCCGCGGTGGACAGACCAATAATCCGTACGGCATCGATCGCAATCCCTGCGGCTCCAGCTCCGGCTCGGCCGCTGCGGTGTCGGCGAATTTCACAGCAGTATCACTGGGAACGGAGACGGACGGAAGCGTGGTCTGCCCTGGCAACGCTAATGGCGTCGCCGCGATCAAGCCCACGGTCGGGCTCACCAGCCGCGCGGGCGTGGTACCCATCACCCACGTCCAGGACACGGTGGGCGTGCACGGTCGCACCGTGGCGGATGCGGCGGCGACTCTCGGTGTGATCCAGAGCCGCACTTTCGACGGCCGCGATGCGGCCACGGGCGGCGTTCCCCTCGGATGGCGCAACCGGTTCCCGCGCCCGAACAACATACCTACCGACTATACCCAATTCGTAAACGCCAACGGTCTCCAGGGCGCAAGGCTCGGTGTTACGCGCGTGGGATTGAGCGGGTTCCCCGGTGTAACGACACCACAACCTGTCCTGGACGCGTTCGAAGAAGCTGTGCAGGCTCTTGAGGACGCAGGCGCGACCGTCGTCGACCTGGACGCGGCTGGTTTCACGTTCACGCCTGCCGGTGGTGAGCTCCTGGTTCTGCTTTTCGACTTCCGGCGCGATGTCCAGACGTACTTCGCCACGCGTCTCGGCGTGCCAGTAGCGGGCGGCACGCTGCAGACCGCCATCGACTTCAACAATGCCCATGCAGACACGGAGATGCCGTTCTTCAATCAGGACATCTTCCTGGAGGCGGCGACGTTGGCTCCTGGGGAGAATGACCCGCAGTCGGGTGATCCGCTCCACTTGGGCCTCGATTTCGGCGGCCTCACCTACAATCAGGCGCTTGACCTTGATCAGGCAGCCGGCGTCAGCATGGACACCGCGCTAGCCCAGTTCAATCTCGATGCTGTCGTCACCGCAACGGACAACCCCGCTTGGTCCACCGACCTGCTCTACGGCGACCATTTCATCTTCGGAACGTCTGGTTTGGCAGCGGGACCTGGATATCCCATCGTGCAAGTGCCCGCGGCTTTTCCCAAACTCTGCGCGTCACCTACGGAGCCGACCAACTGCACGCAATTCGGTGTGCCGCTGGGGATCAGCTTCTTTGGCACAGCGTTCAGCGAGCCCAAACTGATTAAGCTGGCCTCCGGCTTCGAGGCTGCAACCCAAGTGCGCGCGCACAACCTGCCGACCTTCGCGGCAACCGCGCCGTCCACTCATATTCAGGGCACAACCCTCGTGAAGCCAAAGGGGCGAGCTGCTACCACCTTGAAGGCGACGCCTGCCGTCAAGAAAGCCCCACACCACTTGTAGCCAGCTGTTCTTGCGCGCTCTCGTTCAGCACAAATCGCTTCTTGTGAAGCTGAACGAGGGCGCGTTCGAACATCAGTGACGTGATCGATCGCGACTAGTCGTTGAGGTTCAACGTCACCTTGGCGTTGTCCACCACCTTGCTCCACCGAGGGTCGACCGAAGCGTCCGCGGCGTATGCGTCGTGCCAGTTCCACCACTTGTACGGTGGAGTCTGGGGGTAACCGTCCGGCGAGTCCTCCCACGCCTCCTGGCGCCCGAGCGCAGTTATGTCGAGGTAGCTCCAGGTGCTCCCCATCGCCTCGTCGCCGCGGTTGTTGATGAAGTAGGTGCGGAACACCTTATCGCCGTCGCGGATGAACGCATTGTGCCCGTGCCACTCGTCCACGCCGAAGTCTTTATCGAAGCTGTCTGTGATCGTGTACCACGGCATATCCCATTCCATTCGAGCCTTCAGGCGCTGGATGTCAGCCTGCGGCGCACGCGAGGCGTACGCGAGCGTCGTGTCGCGGGCGTTCAGATGAGCGAGGTGAGCGACTTGGTCGGCGCCCAAAGAGCAGCCGCGGCAGGCATGCTCGGGCCAGCCGAACACGCCGGGCTCGAAAAACGCCCGGTAGACGATCAGTTGCCGGCGGCCCTCGAACAAGTCGAGCAGGCTGGCTCTGCCCTTGGGCCCGTCGAACTCGTATTTCTTGTCCACCGCCACCCACGGCATCCGCCGACGCTCGGCGGCCAGCGCGTCACGCGAACGGGTGAAGGCCTTCTCCTTCACCAGGAGGTTCTGGCGCGCAGCCTCCCATTCCTGCGGCGACACGATCGGTGCTGTGCTCATTGCGAGATGCCCTTCCTGGTGCTCCATGTGTCTCTGCTTGCTTGTTGCCATTTTATTTCTCCTTGATTTTCTGAAACAGACCGAGACCACTCGCTCTGAAAAATCTTCTGAATTTGCCGATGTAAACCGCCAGAATTCCACCCGTCGATCCCGCTCCGGCGGCCATCGCTGCCGCACTTGCGATGCATACTGGGCACATACTTACCTCCCCTGAACGTCTAAGTGGTCCGCGCCTCAGTGACGCCGCCCCGCTTCCGCTCGCTTCCGCATAAGCTCGTGCAAGTGTGCCCAGCCGCCCTTTGCGTTTCGGTACTCCTCCAGCACCAGACCAAACGACTGGTGCCGAAATGTGATGATCGTCACGCCGCCCGATTCCTTCAGTCGATATTGAAGATTCGATATCACCGGGTTGGACATAAACAGTGGCCCGCAAATTTCCAGCAGCGTGGGCTTCTTGATCGCCTGTACCGTTCCCCAGTAATGGCCGTTGTTGTCTCCGAGGTCGCGATACCATCTGCCGCCTGGCCATGCTTCCAGTTTCATCGGCATTGGCTTGTCCGGTTGCGTCTCGTTGTACGGCCCAAGCTGATCCAGCAGCGCGGCAAAAGTCACCTCGATCGACGCGCGCACTTGAATCTCCTCCGCTATTTGGATCGTTGTCGCTTCCAGCGATAGTGCGGGTGTACTCACGATTTCCTCCTCGTTTGAAATTCCACAAGACTACTGTTTCGGTGCATTATTGGCCTCGGCTCGTTCCTTGATTCGATGCAACTGGTGTTTCCACAGCCGCTCGAACGTGCTCGTCCATTCGTGCAACGGCCGGATGGCCATAGCATTTACTTTGTAAAGCATCTGCCGACTCTCCCTCCGCACCTCCACCAAGCCAACCTTTTTCAGAACTTTCAGGTGCTTCGACACCGAGGGCTGCTCCATCTCCATTGCGGCCACGATCTCGGTGACCGACCTCTCCTGCATCGCTAGATAGTTCAGGATGTCCCGCCGCCGCGGTTCCGCCACGGCATTGAACGCGTCCGAGGTTGTCGCCGCTCTTGCCATGCCCTCATCATATTCCCATATAGGAATATGTCAAGCTCTTTTTTAGCCAGCCCTTTTCTGCCACGCTTTTTCCCTGGGCCTCCCCACAAATATGCCTTGACACGTATATGCTCCGTGGAGTATATAAAGAGCATGGAATCGGTCTTCGAAATCATTGCCGAGCCGAACCGCCGCGCGATATTGAGCCTGCTGGTCTCGTCACAACAGTCGGTGGGAGAGATCGAACGTCAACTGCGTATGCCCCAGCCGACCGTGTCAAAGCACCTGCGCGTGTTGCGCGAGGCCGGTTTCGTGGAATCCACGGTGGACGCACAACGCCGTCTCTACCGGTTGAAACCTGAACCATTTCAGGAGGTCGATGCCTGGCTGGATCAGTTCCGCCGGTTCTGGTCCGATCGCGTAGATGCTCTCGAACGCCTCCTCGACCGCATGGAAGAGTCAACAGCAACGAAAAGGAAGACCAGGAAAAGAGGACGCAGCCACAACCGCGAACGTGATAAAGGAGAAACAAAATGAAAATCAAGGTAACCAGCGTATACGTTGATGATCAGGACAAGGCCCTACGCTTCTATACGGAGGTACTCGGCTTTGCCAAGAAGACCGATTTCAGTCAGGGCCCCTATCGCTGGCTGACCGTAGCCTCGCCCGAGGAGCCGGAAGGCACCGAGTTGCAGCTGGCGCTGAATAACAACCCCGCGGCCAAAGCGTATCAGCAGGCGCTATTTCAACAGAGCCAGCCCGCGGCCATGTTCTTCACCGACGACATCAAGGGCGATTACGAGCGGATCAAAGGCCGCGGCGCCGAGTTCACGATGCCGCCCACCGACGTGACCGGCTCGACCATTGCGATGCTGAAGGACACCTGCGGCAACCTGATTCAGCTCACACAGCTGGCACGCTACTCACGCTAAGGAGAAAAAAGTGGGCGATCGCGAGCAGTACACACCGGGCCCGGCCAGTGGGGCGCAGATACGGAAGGATGGAGAGAAGTGGACGCTCATTCTGGTGAGAGAGCTGCGCCACTCGCCTGAGAAAGTGTGGCACGCGCTAACCGACCCGGCGCACCTGCATGAGTGGGCGCCCTTCGACGCCGATGGAAGCTTGGGTACAGTGGGAAACACGGTGAAGCTCACCACGGTAGGTGCGCCCGCGCCGCGTGTTACCGAAACAACCGTGACGCGAGCCGACGCCCCTGAGGTGCTTGAGTACAAGTGGGGTGGCTTCGATATGCGGTGGGAACTCGAACCCATTGTTGGCGGCACGCGCCTCACGCTGTGGACCAACATCGGCCACCGCTTCATCGCCATGGGTGCCGCCGGATGGCACATCTGTTTCGATGTTCTGGATCACCTTCTCACCGGAACTCCCATCGGCCGCATGGTTGGCCCCGAGGCCATGAAGTTCGGCGGCTGGCAGCGGCTGCACGCGGAGTACGCCAAGCAGTTCGGTATTGAAACGCTCAACTGGCCGCCTCAGCCGGCTCAAAACTCGTGAAATAAACGGAGGACGATTAATCATGAAAGAAGCCACCAAACGGTCTATTTTTCGCTGGATTCACATTATCTGTGGCGTTCCGATCCTCGGTTACATTTATGATTCGCCGACGGATACTCCAAACTACGCTTGGGCTATTCGGTATGTCTTTTTCCCCGTATTGCTGATGTCAGGATTGTGGATGTGGAAAGGCCACGTAGTTCGACGGCTTCTTTCGAAGAGAACGAAAACGGGACAAGAATTGGAGGCATAAAGATCCAATGAATCCATCGGAACGCATCGACGAGCTGATCGCAAAACTCACAGACTGGCGAGGCAAAACGCTCGCCAGCGTCCGCAAGACCATCCTTGACGCCGACCGGGAGATCATCGAGGAATGGAAGTGGATGGGAAGCCCAGTGTGGTCTCGCGACGGAATAATCGCGGTCGGCAACGCGCACAAAGATAAAGTGAAGCTCACCTTTTCCCACGGGGCCAGCCTCCCCGATCCTGACAAGCTCTTCAACGCGGGCCTCGGAGGCAATGCGTGGCGAGCGATCGATTTATTCGAGGGCGATAAGATTAATCAGCGTGCTCTGAAAAATCTTGTCCGTGCCGCCGTTGATTACAATCAGATCAAATTGAACCGCTATTAAATGAAAATGAACCTCGCGGCATCGGCGGTTTGCTCTTACCGACTTGAGGGACATCATCCCTGGGTGCGAGTCACAAGGCGTAATTGCAAGGAGATCTCGTTCACGCCATTACTTCCAGCTTGCCGACAATCCGGGAATAATCTCAAAACACAGAAATTTATTTGCTGAGCGCGGAGTTTATTACTCTTCCCTGAGCAAGCGTGCGGGATGGATGCGTAAAGCGCGTTGTGCAGGAATACATACGGCCACGAAGCCCAGCACAGTCATCGTTATCATCACCGCAGCAAACACCAGCGGATCGCGCGGCGTAGCCTGATAAACAATTTGGCCCAGAAGTTGGCTGGCGATCGCGCCCAGCAGCAAACCGGCCAGCGAACCCGAGAGCAGCAGAATCAGCGGACGGCTCAGGGCAGAATGCATGAGCTGAAGTGGCTGGGCCCCTAGAGCCACGCGGATGCCAAACTCTTTGATGCGTTTGGAAACCGAATACATAGCCATGCCAAAGACTCCAGTTACCGCAAGCATCGCTGCCAGGAAGCCCATTACTCCGAGGCTGCCGGTTGCCGCGCGGGCAGGAAATAAAACGAATGCGAGGCCGTCGGGCCAAGTATGGAACGTAAATGGCAGGCTCGGATCGATTCGCGCGAGCACCTGGGTGAGCTCAGGTACGAGTTCTCCTGCCGGCAACTGAGAGCGGACCACCAAGGACGTGTCACTATCGGGATTCTGCTCGAGCGGGAAAAACATCGCGGCCCATGGTGATTCGGTGAGTGAATCATACTTCCCGTTTTCGGCGACACCGACAATCTCGTAGGACGCCTTGTCCGCCATGGTAAACCGAAGGCCGAGCGCGGATGTCTTTCCAAACATTTCGCGGGCAAACGTTTCGTTGACGATGACGACTTTCGGCGCGTTGGCATCGTCGTGCCAAGTGAAGTCGCGTCCCGTCAACAAATGAGTGCCGGCGGCGTCCAGATACGCAGGCGAAATCGAGAAATACTTGGCCCCAAAGACGCTGTTTGAGGTACGGAAATCAGTTGTACCCAGCCGGTAAACCAGGGTGCTGCTTCCGCCCGTGCCTAAGGGCGTTTCATTAATGATTCCAATAGCCGTGACACCCGGAATGGCGCCAGCCTCCTGCAGCATGCGTTTTTGAAGCACGGTGGACGAACTGTCGGTGTGTCCGCCCATGTGCAAATCGGTCTGGGCCAGGAGCACACCCTGGGGCTGAAAGCCAAGCGGCGCATGCAGCGAGCGCTGCATCCCGCGCAAAGCAACAAACGAGGACGTCACCAACAGGGTGCACAGCGCAATCTGCACGCCCAGGAGGAGATCGCGAAAGGAGAAGCGGCGAAAGACCATCGCGCCTGCCGCGCCGGTCTTGATGACTTGCGCCGAATCCGTGGCCCAGACTTGCCGCACCGGAACTAAGCCCCAAAGAATTCCACTGCCCAGCGACAGGAGCAGAGCCACAAAATAAACTTTTGCGTCCGGGCTAACCGCTACGTGGACCGGAAACTCCGGGAATGGCTGCCAACGCGTCAAGGCCCCCAGCAAAGCACTGGAGAAAATCGTTCCCAGTACGCCAGCGAGAACCGAAATAACGACGGCTTCGGTCAGCAACTGCCTGAGGACATGCCAGCGGCTGGAGCCAATGGCAAGTCGAATAGCCAATTCACGACTGCGATCGGCCGTACGCGCGGCAAAAAGGCTGGCGAGGTTCGCACAGGCCGCGAGGAGTACGAGAAATGCAAGCACCATGACGCCCGCCAGGAATGAGCGAGCCGGGCCACCGAACATATCGCCCATCAATCCGGGTTTCACCAGCCTCGCGTTTAGCTCATCATCGGTCGTGGGGTACCGGCGCGCGAGTTCGCGAGCGACGGTGTTAAGGTTGTCGGTAGCTTGCTGCGGGCTGACATCGGGCTTCAGCTTCCCCAAAATCCAGATATTGTGCATTCCGCGATTCGTCAAAAAACCGTTGCCTTCGTCGTCCGGGCTATCGACGATGGGCATCCAGAAGTCAGGCCAGATGAAAACATCCGTGCCATGAAATCCGATTGGGGCGATTCCGATAACCGTAAACGGGTGCTTGTTCACGTGGACGGCAGTGCCAACAACACGGGGATCAGCATCGAAGTGACTCGCCCAAAAGCCGTAGCTCAAGACGATAAAAGGGGCCGAGTTTGGTCCGTGCTCGTCGCTGGGGTGAAAGACCCGGCCATGGGCGGGCTGTACACCGAGCATGTCGAAGTAATTGCCTGACACTCTGTAGTACCAGCATTTGTAAGCGGCATCTCCAGCGGTCAAGCCGGCGCCCTGCAGCCGGTAAGCAGCCATGTCGCTGAAGGTTGCGTTCTCACGCTGAAAATCCAGGTAATCGGGATAGGACTGATTGTCATAGCCGTGGGACTTGTGCACGACGTTGTAAAGCCCAGCAGGTTTAGGAACATCAAGGGGTCTGAGAATCAGCGCGTTCAGGACGCTAAACACAATTACATTCGACCCAATTCCCAGGATGAGGGTTATTAACGCAGAGGTTGTGAATGTTGGCGAGCGGCGCAACTGCCGCGCGGCGTGACGCGTTTCACGCAAAAGGGTATCGAAAATCAGCTCCGCGTCGGCGGCGGTTGCTCGCTCCCTGATCACAGTGCGATTGCCTAAACGAATGAGGGCATCGCGGCGAGCCTCCTCTGTGGACATTCCGGCGGCAAGGTTGTCCGCAATCCGCATTTCGACGTGGGATCTGAGTTCACGATCGATTTCTTGTTCGACTCTTGAGCGGTGGAACGAATTGATAATGCGGCGAAGGATCGACATGGCACACCTCACGCGTACCGCAACACGGCGCGCACGCCTTTGACGAGCTGCTCGAAGCTCTTTTCAGCCTTGAGCAATTCCTTCTGGCCAGCGGCCGTCAGCCGGTAATACTTTGCCTCGCGATTTGTCTCCGTGACTTTCCATTCCGAGCGGATCCATCCGCTCTGCTCCATGCGATGCAGAGCAGGATAGAGCGAGCCCTCCTCCACGGACAGCAGTTCATCCGACGCTTTCTGGATGTGCAGCACGATTCCGTAGCCGTGCAAGTCCCCAAGGTGCGATAGGGTCTTCAGAACCAAGAGGTCGAGGCTTCCTTGTAAATCGTTTCTTGCCATTCGCGCGTACCCCTAGACAACTTAGCCTGCGGTAAGAGTAACCCTAGAAGTAGAGGTATGTCAACAATGTATCGGCCTGCGAATCTGCTGAGATGCTCGGAACAATTAATCAAGCCCGAGTGACGGGCAACCCGGAAGTTATCAGCTCGCCGGTCGGATTAGTACAAACGCCCTTGTCTTTAGTGCTCTGGCCAACTCTCGGATCGGCCTCGACGCGGAAGCTGCTCCTCGATTCACCCCGGCCGATTCGTTGACACTAAAATTCACCGGAGCGTATAGTCGAGCTACTGGCCGCTGTCGAGTCATTCTCCTGGGTGTGCGCTTTCGACCAGAAAGTAGGGAGATGCAACGAAGGGAAGGACGGCGAACCCATTGCGATTCCCGCTTGCTCGGCGCATCTCTTACCTTATATCGGCGTCATTGCTGGCCGCGTCCGGCCTTGCCTGCCAGGCCGGTGCGCAGCAAGCGCCCGCTAAGCCTGCACCGCAGGCTCCCGCCGCGCAGAACCCCGGCAACGAAACTTCCGAAGTCTCTACCCGCGATACTCCTCCCACGTTTCGAGTGCGTGTAAACCTGGTCTTGGTGCGCGTGGTGGTCCGCGACCGGAGCGGGAAAATAGTAACCGATCTTAAGAAAGAAGATTTCCAGCTTACCGATAATCGCAAGCCACAGGTGATTTCCGCTTTCAGCACCGAAACGCCCGAATCGCACAAGGTGGAGTCCACAACAAAAGAGCAGGAAGCGGACACGGAAGGCAACGGAGATTCTGCGGCGGTCATCGCCGCGCTACCTCAGCGCTTTGTGGCTATAGTGTTCGATGATACGGACATGCTTATCGAGGACACCGCATGGGTGCGAACGGCGGCCACTCGGCTATTTGCTTCCCTGGCCCCCACGGACCGCGTGGCAATCTACTCGACCTCCGGCCAGGTCACCCAGGAATTCACACAAGAACACGAGCGTCTGGAACAATCACTGCTCGGTGTGGTTCCCCGGCCGTTGGCGGGCAACGGCGCT
>Ga0307478_10002440_pt1 | contig 14625 bp, 12 predicted proteins | sample atmos_gasesECM4C_2_FD_203713 | JGI IMG/M metagenome (GOLD analysis project Ga0307478, IMG submission 203713) | Hardwood forest soil microbial communities from Morgan-Monroe State Forest, Indiana, United States - atmos_gasesECM4C_05 | ecosystem: Environmental > Terrestrial > Soil > Temperate...
ATGACCCGCGAAGCTGCAGTCCGGTTCAGCTTTTTGCTCTCCACTCCGATCATCGCCGGCGCCGCGCTTCTGAAGGCGCACGAGCTTCGCAAAGAGGGCCTGCCTGCCGGGATGCACGCGCCCTTTCTGGTTGGCATTACGGTTTCCGCGATTGTTGGTTACGCGACCATTGCCTGGCTAATTCGTTACCTGCAGTCGAATACTCTGCGCGTGTTCATCATCTACCGCGTCGTGGTCGGCATTGTCGTGATCGCGCTGGCGTATCTGTGGCATCTGCAGTAGACGCACGAATTTCTCCGCCTCAGTAATCCAACTGTACACTCCCGCCAAATTCCGCCATTGCCGCCGCGTCCGGTTCTTGGCATAATAATAACGCTCTGGCCGATTTGCGCCACAGGACGGTTTCGCGTCCCGTGTAACGACGGCCCACACATGCGTCTTCTGGCAAGCATATTTGTTCCCACGGGCAACCGGCGGCTGAATGAGCTGATCGGATTCCTGTTGTGCATCTCTGCGCTCCTCCTCTTCCTCGCGCTGGCGTCGTATTCGCCGCTCGACCCGTCGTTCAACAGCGCATCTGTCTTGACGGGAACTCACGTGGCCCGCAACTGGATCGGCGTTGTCGGCGCGGTTATCTCCGACCTGGCCCTGCAGTTCTTCGGCATCGGAGCCTTTCTGCTGCCAGTGTTTTTCGGTGTGTTGGGAATCCGCTGGTTTGCGTCGCGGAAGATTCAATCTCCCATTGCGAAGAGCCTGGGCGGAATCTGGCTGATCGTTTTCACTCCTGCGCTGTTGGCGCTGCTGCCGGGCAATGTGCGCTGGGTGAATGTGATTCCCATCGAAGGTATGGTGGGACGAGTGGTGGGCGATGTTCTTATCCATTACTTGAATCTTGCCGGCGCCTACATCGTGTGTGCCACCGTGCTGGCGGTTGCGCTCTATCTCTCAACCGCATTTTCTTTTTCCTCCATTCGCCTTTGGGCTCCGACGCGGTTTGCGTTTGTGACCGCGCTCTGGAACCGCTATCAGGACTGGAAGGAAGAACGAATCAAGCGGCATCAACAGAAGGAACTGGAGAAACGCCGTACCGCGAAGCCCATAGTGAAGACGCAGATGATTCCGTCGCGGCCCGGTGCGGCGACTGAACCGGCAGTGCAAGCACGAGTTGCACCGCCCCCTCGCCGGACCGGCATTGAACGCGAGCTTGATCCCGAGGGCGCAGAGGCTGCGGCGACGGGCGGAATTCTGGCCGACTCTTGGCCTAACGTGGAAGCAACTGCCGATCCAGAAGTGACGCAGCGCGGCGACAGCGATCACAAGGCCAAGACCACGATGCCGAAGATCGCCGGCGGATACAAGCTGCCCTCCAGCAGTTTGCTGCAGCGTCCGGACGAGCAGCACGCAGTGGATGCCGATGAACTGAAGCTGTTGGCGCAGGTGCTCACGGAAAAATACGCCGAGTTCGAAGTGCACGGGCAGATCACGCAGATCAATCCCGGCCCCGTGGTCACGACGTTTGAGTTCAAACCCGATGCCGGAATCAAATACAGCCGCATCACCAACCTCACCGACGATCTTTGTTTAGCGCTGAAGGCCGAAAGCATTCTGATCGAGCGCATGGCCGGGAAATCGACCGTCGGCATTCAGGTGCCGAACCGCGAGCGCGAAATTATCTGGCTGCGGGAAAACATTGAGTCGCAGGAATTCATGGGCCAGAAGTCGAAGCTGACGATGGCCCTGGGCAAAGACATCAACGGACGCATTGTGGTCGCCGACCTCGCTGGAATGCCGCACCTGTTGATCGCCGGATCGACCGGCGCGGGCAAGAGCGTGGCCATCAATGCCTTCATCATGTCGATTCTGTACAAGGCGACACCCGATCAAGTGCGGCTGATTCTGGTGGATCCGAAGCGGCTTGAACTCGGCAACTACGAAGGCGTTCCGCACTTGTATACGCCTATCATCACTGAGCCCAAGCTGGCAGCGAATGCTTTGCGCAACGCGGTGCGCGAGATGGAGCGCCGGCTTAAACTTCTGGCGGCGAAAGGCGTGCGCAATATCGACCAGTACAACCGGCTGTTCGATAACGGCGGCACACCCAGCTTGTTTGAGGAAGAGTCCGACGACCGGCCGATTCCCTATATCGTGATCATCATCGACGAATTGGCCGATTTGATGATGCTGGATTCGAGCAACGTGGAGGAATCGATTACTCGATTAGCGCAGATGGCGCGGGCGGTGGGCATCCATCTGGTGCTGGCCACGCAGCGTCCTTCGGTCGACGTGATTACGGGGCTGATCAAAGCGAACTTCCCAGCGCGAATTTCTTTCCGCGTGGCGACCAAGGTCGACTCGCGCACCATCCTTGATGCCAATGGTGCGGAGGCTCTGCTGGGCAAAGGCGATATGCTCTACCTGCCTTCGGGATCGGCGCGAGTGCATCGCTTGCATGCTCCTCTGGTCACGGAAAAAGAAATTGCAGCGGTGGTGGAATTCTGGAAGGCGCAAGGCTCGGCGGAATACCAGCAGCAATTCCTCGAAGCGCCGAAAGACGAGCGCGAGCCCGGAAGCAGCGGCGCGAGCGGCGACGGTTCACCGGACAGCGGCAGCGAGGACGATCCTCTCTATCAGGATGCGGTGAAGCTTGTGGTTGAGTTTGGAAAAGCCTCCACTTCCCTGCTGCAGCGGCGGCTGCGCATCGGTTACGGCCGCGCCGCGCACTTGATCGATCTCATGGAGCAGGATGGAATCGTGGGCGCGGCCGATGGTCCCAAGCCGCGTGAGGTGTTGAAGCGTCCGGACTGGATCTCTGAGATTGAAGAGACTATGCGGTAGTTAGTAGTTAATGAGCGCCGCCTTCCGGCAGCAGCGCCTTCGCGCTATTGCTCTGCTGCCGGCCGCAATCCTCGAACCGCCAATACCGCCAGCGCAATCACTGCCAGGATCATCACCGACCATAAAATTCCGGTATGCCGCTCGGACCACGGGCGATCGTCGGGACGGCCAGCGTATTGCGGATTGTGTGCACCCCCCGCCAGTTGAGCTTCGGCAGGAGAAGCTTCCAGACGGAAGAACCGCGCGTAGTCATACACCGGAGCAGGAAGCTTTTCGTCGCCGTAATACAACGTGAGAGACGCCTTCCCCTGCGGGTCAAAATAAACCCGGCGTTCGAGCGAAAGCGGTTGAACTTCGACGATGGCAAGGGGCGGGTTGTCGCCATTGTCGATGGAGATGGTGAATTGGCCGGAACGGCCGGCCACGTTGATGGCCAAGTCCTCCGTGTTGACGAGCGTACCCGCACGGTTAACGCGGATACGGCTGATCTCGCCTCTCGCTTCCTCGGTCCCTTGTGGGTTTTGAACACTAACGATCCGGTGGAAGTTCACCTGCCCGGGAGCGACCTGAAAAGCGATGCGGTCCAAAGGAACTTTCGGGGGAACGCTGCAAACAATTATGGTTGTGCGTTGCTTCTGCTGCGGCGCCGAACATGAACCGGTTTTGGTCCAGGAGGCTTGTTGCTCGCGCAGGTTATAAATTGCTGCGCCTTTCACTTGCCGCGGAAGAATTCCCGGAGATAACTTGATGTGCAGGTAACGAAAACTGGATGGCGGTAACTTCAACACGGAATTGGAGCCTAGCTGTTCGCTGGTGAAATCGTACAGCGTCGAAGGCGTGAGTGCGGTAGAAGATTTCTCGCCCAGCGCATTGGCGCCGGCCACCGAAGCGGTAACGACGAAATCCTTAGCGTCGAGGCGCAAACGAATTCGATCATAGGTGGCAAGCTTCTCGGCATCGAGATCGAATTCTGTATGCCCGGCAACGCTGCCCAGATTCAGGATCCTGGCCTCTACTTCTTCGGAAGAGATTCCGGCCCGCTGCTCCGACAGTAAATACTGAACGGGCGACTCCCCATCGTAGAGCCGTAAATCGCCGAGATCAGGACGCGAATGACTCCATATCTCTTCATCGACAATGAAGAAATTTTGACGATCCGGCTGGACGATCTGAACCTGGCGCGCATTGTTGAAATAAGCAATCGCAGCCTCAGGCGCATTTGGAACGGCTAGCACCAGAAACCACGCGAGAAGGCAAATGGGCTTCATACGCTCGGCGCCTTCCCTTCCCTGCTTCCCTGCTCAAGCTTCCTTGCCGAGAGCTGAAGCCAGTCTCTCTGATAGACAAATGAAATCGCCAACAGCAACCCGCCCAGCACGATGAAGCTGACGATGCGATATCCGCGATCGAGTTGGGAAACGTCATAGACAAATACTTTGACGATCGTCACTGCGATCAGCACCAAAGCCTGCCAGCGGACGAAAGCCGACCGGCGAAAGAAACCGACCACCATCAGCATGGCCCCGTAAGCCATCCACAGAGCAGAATAAGTGAAGTCCCGTTCGATTTGAATATGCCGCCAGTTGTTGGCGTAAGCCGGAATCCACTGGTTGCGTCCCGACCGAAGCGGCCGCAGTGTGCTCATTTGCCGGGCGTAATAATCGGCGACTTCGTGGCTTAGCGCAATCAGAGCAAGAATATTCAGCGCAACGACCGCGATGGCGGCGACTGTCCGCGCCGCTTCATCCGTGCGGCGGCCCGCATACCACGCGACCACCCCCAACACCACCACAGCCACCGTATACGTTGCCATGCGCATGTTGAAAATGGGCTGAGTAGTGTAGAAGTTGTCGATCATCAGCAGCCGGGCCACGCCCAGCGCGAGCGCAGCCAGGGCAAACGCATTCAACATTTCAGACTGTACGCGATCCGCGACCCATAGCAGGACACCTGCCTCAACGAACCATCCAATCGTGATCCAATGAGCGTCGAGACGAATAGGAATCGCCACTGTGATGAAGCCAAGAGCGAGGGCGAGGTGAAGAAAGTGCAGAATCCGCGTAGAGCCGGGAGTGATCTTCCTGGTCTGAACCTGCCGGCTGAGAAAAATGTAGACCGCAGCCAGAGCCAAAGCGAACCAGGCCATGTCGATCCTGTCGACTTCCTTGATCATGACGTAGGCCTGCAGGAAATAGACCACTGCGTTCACAAACGCGAGGATGGCTGGAATCGAAGCGAACAGCGCCACTTCATCTTTCGGCTGCAGCGTGACCAGGGGTGCGATCGCGAAAATGGCGAAGAATAGTGTGGCAAAAGCGAGAGTAAGACCGAGCTGGCTGCGCGAGTAGAAATCGGCATACCAGCCTATGTAAAGCAACAGCGTGCCCGCGTAACTCATCACCAGAAGTCGGCGCCAGGGCTTGAATACGACCAAAAACAATGTAGCCAGATCGAGCAATGCCACGTAACAAAACAGGGCCACTTCGCGGTTCTGACCAGTGGAGAGCAGCAGTGGAGTAGTGAAGCCGCCAGTAAGCGCGAAAGCGGCGAGCAGTTGCGCGTCCTGGGCCAGGGCCATGGCGGCCGTAGCCGACGTGACCACCAGCATCATAAGAAAAGCGACACTGCTGGGAATCAGGCTATAGACCTGAAACGCCGCCCACAGAGACAAGTAGAGTGTTCCGATTCCCACGGCCTTGAGCGAGTAAGAGAAAGCGCTGTAACCCTTGGCGCGAAAGCGCTCGCTCCAGATGACCACGGCGATGCCAGCCAGCAGGCCGACGGACACACGTCCCGCCGGACCAATCCAGTTGTTGTCGAAGGCGAACTTCAGGAAATAGGAAACTCCGATCAGCAGGGCGGCGATGCCGATACGATTGAGCCAGTGCGACCCAATACGCGATTCCAGGTCGATCTCAGGCTCGGCGCGGACTGTTGCCTTGACCCGCGCCGGGGTCAATGGCGGCGGCGGTGGTGGTGGGGTCAGTGCCTTCTCCGACCTTGCATTGGTCACCGAGGGCCTGGGAGACGCAGGTGGAACACTCACGGTTGCGCGAGCCTGCTCCACCGCCGCGGGCTCGATGCCAAGCTGGTGCTCGATCCGATAAACTCGGCTGGTTAGTTCCGCGAGAATCTTACGGATGGCTTCGAGATCGTTCTGCGATGTATCCATGGGCGGAGCATGGAATTATGCGCGAAAAAGAAGCTGCGTGCACGTCATTTCTCGAGGCGGAATCCAGCGACTAAAGGGGAGCCATGCCGAAACGAAATCTCCGGGTACTCAAATGGATCGGAACTGCTCCAGCCATCGCAATCTGCACGGCCTGCAATCGCGAATTCAAAGTTCCTCTGGAGGCGCTGAAGCGCGTCGCCGACGCGCAGCAGAACCTCACACTTCAATTTGAGCGGCACCTGTGCAAGGAAAACGAAACCGATTCGTCCGCTGGTTGATTATCGGGCTTCGGGTTTGCGCCAGGAACGTAGATTCACTGCGTAGAGACCAATGCAGAATACATTGGCGGGAATGAAGCCGAATTGTGCGGTGCGAAAGCCAATCACGCAGACCACGGCGCTATTGATGGCCGCCAGAATCCAACCTTCCCAACAGCGCTTTCCCAGCAGGATGGTTGAAACGACGGTCAGTATGCAAGACAAGTAATCAAGCCGGAACAACACGAAGCACCTCGACAATTTGAGTATGCAGCAAATCGGCGGTTTTTCCGGTGATTCTCGCGAGAAGTGGGGTAACGGAGGTAATCGTCCAAAGGTACTGGAGTGCTCGGTTAGAATCTTTCGTACATTTGCCCTGCTCAGGAGTTGTGAAATGAAAGTTCTTACCGAATATTTAAAGTTTCGTACCAAGACGCATCGCGCCTATGTGCACCTGACACCGCAGGTGGAAGAAATCGTGCGCAAGAGCGGGGTGAAGGAAGGTATGGTGCTGGTTTCCGCCATGCACATTACGGCCGGCGTGTACGTGAACGACAATGAGAGCGGCTTGATTGAGGACATCGATCAATGGCTGGAGCACCTGGCCCCGTTCCGCAAGAACTACAAGCATCACGAAACCGGCGAGGACAATGGCGATTCGCACCTGAAGGCCCTGCTGATTCATCACCAGGTGATCGTGCCCATCACCGCCGCCAAACTTGACCTGGGCACGTGGCAGCGAATCTTCTACGCCGAATTCGATGGCCAACGGGACAAGCGGGTGATTGTGAAAGTGATTGGCGAGTAGAAGCAGTGACCAATGGCCAATGACCAGTGGCCAGCAGGCAGTTCTAGGCTTTCTAGCATCTTCGAGACTCTTACCGCCGCTTGCCCGAAGAACCACGAATCCGTACTATCGAGAACTGCGTCCCAGATTCTGTCGAGGCGCGAATGGAAGGATTGAACATCAATGAGCGCTGACGAGCTTCAAGAACTGCAGGAGCATGCCGAACATGGGCACAATGATCCCAGCCTTGCGCCGGTGTCGCTCACCATGGCCGTACTCGCGGTGCTGGTCGCCGTGGTTTCGCTGCTCGGACATCGGGCGCACACGGAGGAAGTGGTGTTGCAGGCGAAGGCCTCCGATCAGTGGTCCTACTACCAGGCTAAGAATATTCGTGGGCATGAGGACGATCTGTTCAGCGAACTGGCTGCGGTCATGAGCAGCAACGACGCCCCTGCGGTAACCAAGTTCCGCGAAAAATATGCCCAGGAAGCCGAGCGCTATAAACACGAGAAGGATGAGATCCAGAACGAGGCGCGCAACCTGGAGCGCGAAGTTGCCACAGAAAGAAAACGCGCCGACCGCTATGACTTAGCCGAGGTGTTCCTGGAAATCGGATTAGTGATTACCTCAATCACTCTGCTCTCCGGGCGGCGGATCTTCTGGCATCTGGGGATTGTGTTCAGCGTGCTCGGCTTAGCCGTCGCGGTCGGCGGAGCGCTGGTGCATTGATCTTCCCTTAGCGCACCTCTCTACTAAGGTAGAAATGCTTTCATGCAAAACAAGCTGCCCCCGGATTTTTCAAACTCAGACGTATCGAGGATCACGGGCACAAGACCTTCCTGACTAAGTATGGCCTCAAGATGGGGCGTGATATAGGGAGTGAGATAGCGTCCATTGGCGACGATGCCGTTGCCCATGAATTTGTGGGCTTCGCCGGCCGTGAGCTCGTGAATACGCTTCCAGTATCCCCGAAGACCGGCCAGAGATTCAGGAGCGTAGGCGCCGGGATAGAGGAGTACGGCGTCGTTGTTCAGCGGGCAGAAGCAAGTATCCAGGTGATAGCAGTAGGGGTCGACCAGTTGAAGCGGTACAACCGGAATTCCCAGTTTGGACATGGCTTCGTCAAACTTCTCCACCCCTGCCCGCGTCGAGCGAAAACCGTAACCGGCGTAGATGTGGGACCAATCCGGATGCCAAAGCAGATCGCCATGGCCTTCGAGGTGCTCCTGGCCGAGATCTACCTCGATAACCTTGAAACCGCGCTGGCGGTACCACTCCGAATAAAACGGCACTTCGCGCTGGCGTGAATCGTAGACCATGCGGCTGGGCACGATGAACTTGCCGATTCCTTCGTGGAAACCCACAAAGACCTGATTCGCGGCAAAGACCATGTCTTCGAGGCCGGCCACGGGATCGATGATTTCAACCTGGCATCCGGCTTGCTCGAGCGCGGTACGCAGGGTCTGCCACTGCAGCAACGCCTTCTCCCGATCGACCGGGATTTGATCAGCCATGTAGGGATTCTTCTGGTCAACCACGTCAAAATAGGCCGGCGAGCATAACAGGACGTGCTTTGCCATTTGCTGAAATGGTAACGGCGTACGGGATGAACGGCAAGACAATGAAGGGCAAGGCGATGACAGGGCAAGATACGGAAGCCGAACGGCCGTCATCGTGCCGAAGAATCGGCACGGAGAACTCCCGGCACAAACGGCGAACACAATGAAATGGGCCGAAATTGAGGTCAAGAGTCCAATTCTGACTGGCCTTCCAGATGCACACACCGCGGAATCTGGCTGCTCTTGCGAATCTCAAATGCACTCTGAGCCATTGCAAGTTCTGAGCTCGCAAGAGCAAAGAGAAGCCCGGAAGGGTACCATGCTCAGCCACTGCGCAAATTCGCAATGCTCAAAGCCTTTTCTTCGACTAGGCCAAGGCCGGCTCTTCCTGGTGGAGACGGAATTCGTGGCCAAGGCGGGCGAGCTGATAGCCCCACCTTCTCCCTATACAAGGCTCCAGCCCCGGCGAGTGGAGCGATACTGGCTGTGTGACCAGTGCGCGCAGCTTTGGACGTTGGTTCACGACCAGAGCCACGGAATCGTGTTGGTGCCATTGCCCCAGCCCGCGGTTGGCGCAAGGCTGGCGCTACCGCCATTGGCAGCGGAGCATAGCGAAACTGCCTGAGGTCTCCGCCGACGAAGACTATCCGTCATTACACCGAAACCGACTAAGCCTCCCAGGGCTGCGCGCCGGAGTTAGCGGTGCCATTGGGTAGACCCTCAGAAGCCCGGAATTCTCTAGCTACGTACCACTGGCTATCTACGTACCACTGGCGCGGCGATGCGGGACACGGTATCCCATGCCCATGGAGATGTGGCGGGCCGAGTCCTTCAGCGCTTCGAGAATGCGCGGCATCGTTTGCGGACTGACTTGCTGGGTGGTGCCGCTCAGGCCCAGGCTGGCTTCGATGGCTCCGTGATCGCCAAAGACCGGCGCGGCCACGCAACGCGCCCCTAAATTATTCTCTTCATCGTCGACCGCGTAGCCCTGCGTGCGCACTTTTTCCAGTTCCTTAAGCAGGCGGGGCAGGGTAACGATCGTCTTGGGTGTGCGCTTTTCCATCCCACTTTTGCGCAGAATCCCTTCCAGTTGCTCTTGAGCAATATGGGCAACAATCGCTTTGCCAACACTCGTGGCATGCACCCGCATGCGCCGTCCCACCCATGTATCCATCCGAATAAAACCTTCCGGCTCAACTTTCTCGATATAAACCGCGTCGGGCCCGTCGAGGACGGCCAGGTGACAGGTGAGGCCGGTCTGCTGCGTCAGGTGCCGCATGATGGGCAGGGCGATACCGCGAACATCGCGCCCGCCTAGAGCGCCACGGCTTAAGCTCAGGATCTTCAACCCCACGCGGTATCTTCCCGATTCGGTATCGCGGGTCAAATAACCCTGGGTTTCGAGGGTGCGCAGGATGTAGCTGGCCGAACTCTTTGGAATGTTCAGCTTGCGGCTGATTTCTGCATTGCTTAAGCCATCGGATTCCTGCGCTACCGCCTCCAGCATGGCCAGAGCGCGTTCAACCGCTGCGGAGGGAGAATCGGGGGATGGTTTCGCCATGTTTTAACCGTATGGTAGCAAACCTGTAGTCGGCCCACAAAATGAATGTATGTTCATTATACTGAACAACTGCCTTGACCGCCCAACAGCCCTGGCATACGCTTCGCCAGTATGATGAATATGTGTTCAGTATATTGCACATCATACCAAACGTGAACAGGAGATATATAGCGATGCCCGCCAACAAAAACGGATCGAACAATAGTCCCCAGGCACATTCCTCTTCCCCGCTGCTGAGCACAGAAGAAAAGCTCGGACAATACGCACTCGCGCAGGATTGTCTAACGCATGATTGGAAGAACAACTCTCGCTGGAGAGGAATAGAGCGCCCGTACATCGCGGAAGACGTGCTGCGTCTGCGCGGCTCCGTTCACATCGAGCACACGCTGGCGCGCCTGGGCGCGGAGCGGCTCTGGGAACTCCTGCAGACCGAGCCCTACGTCAATTCGCTGGGTGCGGTGACCGGCAACCAGGCAGTGCAGCAGGTGCAGGCGGGGCTAAAGGCGATCTATGTGAGCGGCTGGCAGGTCGCGGCCGACGCCAACAATGCGGGGCAGATGTATCCCGACCAGAGCCTGTATCCGGCAGACAGCGTCCCTAACCTGTGCCGCCGCATCAATAGCGCGCTGCAGCGGGCCGATCAGGTGCATCACGCGGAGGGGAAAGTTGCGCCCGCCGAAACCTGGTTCGCGCCGCTGGTAGCCGACGCGGAAGCGGGATTCGGCGGCACTCTCAATGCCTTCGAACTGATGAAAGGAATGATCGAGGCAGGCGCAGCCTGCGTACATTTTGAGGATCAGCTTTCGTCGGCGAAAAAGTGCGGACACCTAGGCGGCAAAGTACTGGTTTCAACTACCGAAGCCGTGCAGAAGTTGGTAGCGGCCCGCTTGGCCGCCGATGTGATGGGCGTCCCGACGCTGGTAATGGCCCGTACCGACGCCAACAGCGCGCATCTTCTAACCAGCGATATCGATGCGCGGGACCGCGAATTCTGCACCGGCGAGCGCACCACCGAAGGCTTCTTTCGTATTCGGGGCGGCATCGATTCAGCCATCGCGCGCGGCCTGGCCTATGCCCCTTTCGCCGATCTGCTCTGGTGTGAGACCTCGGAACCCAATCTGGAAGAGGCTCGGCGCTTCGCCGAAGCTATTCATGCAAAGCATCCGGAAAAGATGCTGGCTTACAACTGTTCCCCCAGTTTTAATTGGCGCAGGAAGTTGGATGAACAGACCATCGCGCGCTTCCAGACCGAACTGGCCGCTATGGGCTACAAGTTTCAGTTCGTGACTCTGGCCGGATTCCACGCGCTCAACCTGAGCATGTTCGAACTTGCGCGGCATTACAAGGACACAGGAATGACCGCCTACTCTGCCTTACAGGAAAAAGAATTCGCCAGCGAGCGCGAGTATGGATACCAAGCGGCGAAACATCAGCGCTTCGTCGGAACAGGATACTTCGATCAAGTGCATCAGGCGATCACCGGCGGACTCACATCGACCATGGCCCTGGCCGAATCCACCGAAGCGGAGCAGTTCTCGACTGGCGGCATTCCAGCGAAGCTGCAGAGTAAGTCCAGGGCGGCCGTGCAGGCGCAGCCGTTTCCAGATATGCCTCAGGAGGAAATGTTGCAGCCCTCAGGAGACTAGCGTCGCAGCGGGATCCCGCAAGCGAGACTTGCGGGATCCTGAAGACCTTGAACCAAAGTCTCCCGAAAAACTGGCGGAGAGAGAGGGATTCGAACCCCCGATACCCGTAAAGGTATACACGCTTTCGAGGCGCGCGCCTTCAGCCACTCGGCCATCTCTCCGCGCCACAATTTCATTTTTATCTTATCAGGGAAGCTGCTGGCCTCGACTCTTACCCGACCATCTCACTGCATTGAGCCCGAGCCCGTCACTCGCTGGATCTATTCTTGAACACTTTCTTTCATTTGGTTTGCCCCGCCTGAAACGTCGTCCACGGACCCGCTTTCATATCGCGCAGCAGCGGCTTCTGCCATGAGAACTCCGGATGACGCTCCAGAAAATCTGCTGCCGCAAAATCCGCGCCGCAAGGATGTCCGGCGCGCGCCACGAAGCTCATGTTCGCGGCCATCTTGCTGTCGCTGGCTTTGCCCTGAACCGCTCCCCCGGGATTGTAAGCATCCCATCCCCACTCTTTCACGCCCCTCGACGAGGCATCCACGTGGCCGCACAGCGAGCGCTCGTCAGGCTGCGGCTTATCTGACTCGAAACTGTCCGCGTGGTCCGACAAGAAACGCTCGGCCATTTCAACGTCAATCTTCCCCTTCGCCTCCTTGATCAGCTCATCTCCACGCGCATGGCGCGCATTCATCGAGGACGAGCGATCATTCGGATCGAAGCCGCTGGTCTCTTCTTTAATCAGTTTCGGATCGCGCGCAAAGTTCGAGCTTACGAAGTATCCATCCTTCGTCCTCCACAACGGAGTGTTCTTCAAACCGAGTTCGAGATAAGCGATCTCTCCTGTCTTCCGGTCGCCGATCAACCAGTCATTGGCGTATCCACCGTTGTTTCCCTCTTTAATAATGCGCACGTAGTCGTCAATGCTGTTCGCATATTGCAGCGCCTTGCGCGAGCGCATGAACTCCGGCTTGCCGTTCGGATCCCAACCTTCGAATTGCGTGATGGTCGTTTCTGTAATCATGATCCCTGCCGCGTTCACGCCGAAATCATCGTCGCTGGTAATCACTCCGGGGAAGCCGTCCATCAGAATGCGCTGCCCGTTCTGCGGCACAATATCGAAGATGATGACCCAGCGCTCGCCCGCGAGATAACTCGTCCAGTTATTGTGAGCGATCACGATCTGATGATCTTTGGTGTAAGCGCCGGTGGCAATGAAGGCGCTGCAGTTGCCCGGCGCAGCCAGCTTGGGCGCTTTGGCTTGCTTCTCTTTTTTATTGAGCCAGGGCACGTAATAATCTGGGACTTCTTCAAATGCGTTCAGCGCCACAATGTCATAGACGTCGAGATCGACTCCATGTGCCTTCACGCCGTCGGCAATGCCCTGGAGTTCCTGTTGATACTCGGCGTCAATGTGCGGCCACAGCATCTCACGCGCAGTCTCGCGGAAAAACTCCCAACCGCGCTGCGTCTGGTGCGTGTCGAACAGCTTGATCGCTTCCAGGGCGTCCTCGATCTCAGGCGCCAGTAGATACCCATGCTGGAAGCCAATCTCGGCGGGCGACCCTTCCAGATGAACATAGGTCCAACCACCCTGCTGGAAACGGTAACTCTTCCCCAGCCGCGGATCGGAAGCCCCCGAGCCGGCATTTTGCGCTTGCGCCGCGCACATTGAGGCAACTAAAAGCACTGCGCCCAAACCAACTCTGGTCAACTTCGCAAGAACAAACCGGGAACGTCCAGCCCTCATAGAAGCCTCTTGACCTTAGGTCTCGGTAACCACCACGAAGGCCATTCTAGCAGGCAAGCCGTTGCACAATTTCTTGTAGCCCGGATGCTTTATGGCGTCGCCGCTGGAACGTAAACTTTGTGCGCACAAACCAGCTCCGCATTAGAGACTTCCGTCGTAACCTTGATTCGCTGGAGCCCACTCTTTTTCTGCGGTTTGGCATTGAACGTCAACAGATACTGATTGTTCAGGTGCCTATCCATGTCTGCGAGGTAAGGATCAAATGTCACCGGTGCGCCCGTAAAGCCGATGTAATACGATTCGCCACCAGTTTCCTCGGCCACGCGAGAGAGATATATCTGTCCCCAATGGTTTTGCCAGTAGCTGTGACCGAAGTGGCCCGCCCCTGGGGTATAAACGGCAAAGACGACGATGCCGGCACGAGCAGCGTCGTCGATCGCAGCATCCAAATAGGGATCTTGCAAATCGCCGCTTCCGTAGTAGCGATCAATTCCGTCGGAGGCCATGAACACCTCCCGGCGAGCGGTACTCTCTGGCCAGCGTTTAACCAGGTCACTAAGAGCAAAATACGGACTGGCATTCACCCCGGCAATTCCCATAGGAAGGCGCAGAGCTTTCGCGGCTAGGGCATGATCGCTGGTCGGGCTCTGCTCCACCTTCGCTCTGCCGTCCTGCATGTAAGCAAGGCCGACCTTGGTAGATGCCGGCTGCGCCATGATGAACTTCCGAAGGCCTTCAAGTTGGGTACCGAGATTCGTATCCGACCCATCGTCGAGCAAAATGAAGAGTTCGAGCGCCCCGTTGTCTCCTTTGGCGGGAATCCAACCGGTGACTTCGTCACGATCATGGCCCTCGTGGACCATCACATCGCGCTGGCTTATTTCGGGCACGTCCGAGCCATGACGAGCTTCAGCAGTTACCACCAAGTGGACCGGTACCCCGGGCGCACCTGTATTCTGGGCACAAACGGCGGTCACGGAAACGCACACTGTAAGCCCGAGTAAGACTTTGAATAGACAACCAGTTTTCTTCATGGATGTTCCTCCGAAATGTCGGCCTTTTTG
>Ga0307478_10002441_pt1 | contig 14622 bp, 7 predicted proteins | sample atmos_gasesECM4C_2_FD_203713 | JGI IMG/M metagenome (GOLD analysis project Ga0307478, IMG submission 203713) | Hardwood forest soil microbial communities from Morgan-Monroe State Forest, Indiana, United States - atmos_gasesECM4C_05 | ecosystem: Environmental > Terrestrial > Soil > Temperate...
TTTTCAAACGATTAACGTCAATGAGGTTCCGGTGCACCGCGAAAAAGGCGCTGAGATCCGAGTTTATAGCGGTTCCTCGGCCGGCCTTCAGTCAGGCACGCGAAACCATGTTCCGGTCACGATGGTCCAGATCAATTTAGAGCCGCAGGCCTCGGCCGAGTTGGACATAGCTGCATCCTACAACGGCTTTGCATTTGTCATTGATGGTTCGGTCCGAATCGGCGACACCGAGCTGAACACTGGGCAGGTCGGTTGGCTCGATCGGTCGACTGATGTCGGTACGAGCGTGTTGCTTGTGGTCGCCGGCGAATCCAGAGCGCGGCTGGTGTTATATACGGGACAACCCCAGGGAGACCCAATCGTATCCTATGGCCCATTTATAGGAGACTCGAAGCAGGACATTGCCAGGCTCTTTGCTGAGTATCAGTCGGGAAGATTTCCCCGCCTTAGCGAATTGAAAGCGCAGCAGGTCTAACTTTTCGACGTTCCTCTGCTTCGCCAGCCTTATTGAGTAAGCCAGTTCACCTTGATACATTTTTCTAGGTTGCCGGTGCCTCGGGCATTCGGACATGCGCGTAGCCGCGTGAGTACGCTTGATCGTGTCCTCGCTCGGCAGGAGAAAGGAAATCATCGAAACCGCACTAGAGGAATGTTATGGACAGGTCTCGGCCCATCCGGCGCCGCCACGAAACTCGGGCTGCCCGCGGGAACGCTCGATGCGAAAATCAAGCGTTTCAAAATCAACAAATATCGGTTCAAGGTGCCAAGGGCCAGCTGATCCTTTTCCTATTGAAAGAACAACCACCTGACGGATGGTCATCGCTTTCACCACTGACGGTCCTTACCCCATCGAAACCGCGCCTCATCCTCGCCTGTATAGTCGGGATCAAGATAGATGTGCAGGCTCGATATTCGTCCATCTCGAAACTTGAAGACGTTGCAGAAACGACCACCGGGAGTTTTGCCCCCAGCCCATGACTTGCCGGACATTCTGCCCTGTGAAGTTCCTTCAACGACGAGATAGTCGGCTGAAGGAATGAAAGTCAAACGGTCGTAATCGTGTTGAATGGATTCCAAGGTTCCTTCGAATCCCTTAACTATTTCAAGAAACGAGTTCCGTCCGAATCCAAATCCGAATTTAGGGAAATAGACTTCGGCATCTTCGGGGAACAGTTCAAGGACGTCTGGACTTCCCTGGTCAGCCCTCATGAAATATTCGCGAGCGATCTTTATCTTCTCTTGATCATTCGATCCCATTCGTCGTTCCTTCCTTAAACTCCATGGACAGTGCCTCGCTGGGGCCGCTCAGGGTTACTTGTCGCAAAAGAGGCAACCGATGACATTTCGCCATTGCTCCCTTAATTTTCGAAACGCCGACCGCATTTCTGCGACAAAAATGTCCGGCTGTTCGAAGGCGGCGAAATGGCCGCCGTGTTCAGCCTCGTTCCAGTAGATGAGATTCGAATAGGTCTGCTCGGCCCAGTTCTTTGGAGCACGATATATCTCTCGCGGAAAGACGGTTGCGGCCACAGGCAAGGTGAGCTTGCCTCCTGAAAAAGAGCTGCCCTTATTCTCCCAGTAGATCCGTGCTGACGACGCCGCGGTGTTTGTGAACCAGTAGAGTGAAATGTCGTCGAGCATTTGATCCCGCGACAGCGCGTCTTCAGGAGAGCCGTTGTTGTCGGTCCAACTGTAAAACTTTTCGTAGATCCACATCGCCTGGCCCGCCGGTGAATCCGACAGCGCATATCCGATCGTTTGCGGCCGCGTCGCTTGTTGGCGGAAGTAGCCGTAGCCGTCGCCAAGGAAGCGTTTGGCACCATCGACCGCTCGCTGCTCTTCGAAACTGAGATGCTCCGGGATCTCTGCCGGAAACACGAATTGCCAATTGAGATGTATGCCAGCGAGGCCAGGGGGAACAAGCTGGCTCATGCCACTTCCCGGGTCTCCTCCACCTGCGACAAGCCGGTTGGATAAGCGTGTTCAGCCCCGATTTGATGTAATCCTGTAGGAACACAGCTACAGAAGGTGATGTAAGATTCTTCCAATTCGGAGCCTCGTTCCCCATGGTGCCTTTTCTGATCTTTCTTGTGATTCTAAGCTGGAGCTTGTTGGTTGTCCTGCTGAGTGGCTGGAGCCGAGATCGAAAACTCCTCTCCGAATCTCGTAAGCGTTCGCAGGATCGGGAGGCTGAGGGAACATCCGCACTTGAAAAAGCGAATAAGGATCTGAAAGCTTCGCAAGCCGATTTGCAAAGACGATGGCAGTATTTGGCAGAGGCGCAAAGGCTGAGCCATTCGGGGACTTTTGGATGGAAGGTGCACACCGGCGAACTCGTTTGGTCTGACGAGACCTACAGAATTTTAGGCTTCGCACGAGAAACGCACCCCACACTCGATCTGGTATTCAACAGAGTTCACCCCGAAGATCGGCGCTTCGAACTACACGAGAGAAGCTGCTTGCAATCGGCAGTGAACACATAAATGAGAAGCAGGTCAAAGCTCTGGCCGATACAGAAGCAAGTATACCGGCAAGGCTGATCGTCGCGAACGCTCGCATGCAATCCAAAATCTACAAGATTCTCAGTCCCGAGCAGCAAAAAAGGCTCGGCGACCTCGAACGAGCGCAGGGCGCAGTCACATCGGATAGTAGGTAAGGGAGCAATCACTGTGAAATACAGATTGGAGGCTACACGCGTCACAGCCGATGCGTACGCGAAAATGGTTGTGCCGCGCAGCCTCGACCTCACGTGTAAAACGACTACTTTGCAAGCGACCGCACAGTCTTTGGCGGTTTCGGTGTTGGATCTAGTGGCCACGCGAGCGGGTGAGCCACCGGGCAGCGCCATTGCGCGGTCCGCGGAAGGTGTGAACGGACTGCCGAATCCTCCTTGGAGCTGGAGCAGCGATGCTGCGCAGGGCTTTGATGCGAGCTTGGGACCGTCCGACATGTTGCAAAACATTTGGGGCTGGTTTGGGACCGGCCCTAATCCGGGAAGCGCGGCCGGTTCTGTGCCGCATCTGGCGCTGGTGCCGCTTCAGTGGCTGGCCGACTGTGTGGATGCAACTGATATGAGGTCGCTATGGCAATTGCTGACTCTCATATGCATTGCGGCAGCTGTTGGGGGCTCGCTCGCGTCAGCTGGAACAGCAAAAGCCGGATTTGGAGGCTATGCTGTAGCCATTACTGTTGGATTAGCAGTGGGAGCGATCTCCGCCTGGGCGATGTCGACCGTGGGTGATGCAGTTCGTGCCCGCATAAGACGCCTTCTGGAGTCACGACACGAGCGCTACTTCCGTGCACTCTATTTTGGAGCGATGTTTTGGGTGATAATCGCAGGATTTCTCGGGGGGCTCTCATCGGTGCTGCTGCGGCTTGTTTTCTGAGGAGGTTATTCCAGAGAGACTCTCGGTTTGTCCTAGCAAGCCCGTAAGCACAATCTTCCAGCCGTGCTCGTTCTTGTTCAGCACGATGGTTCGTCGGTTGACAAATCCGGCCCTATCATCGAGATGAAATGTTGCGATCGCCAGATTGCCGAACAACTGAATCTTCATTTCTCTTGGCTGAATATCCATGTATGGCGCTGAGGTCTTGCTGCCGCGAATTTGTTCGAATACCGTTCTGAAAATTTTCTCAAATTCAGCACGCCCGGTTGCTCGCTCAGGAAAGGCACGCGGATAAAAGACGGTGGCACCATCGTCGAAGGTCAGCCGGAAGGTCTCCCAATCGAGGTCATCAAACGCCCGAACGAATCGGGAGAGCGTTTCTCGGACTTGCAGTTCCTCTCTGGCAGTTTGGGCTTGGGTGCAAACCGAGGTTACAACCAGCAGGGACAGAACGACTGCAAAGCGGGGAATCGTGATTTTGAGAATATAAGCACACCACGTCGTAGGCATTGCGTTCAGAGGATGACGCTCAAAACCTTCTGCCCATCGGGTCAATGAGTTCTATAAAAAGGGATGTCAAGAAAAATAGCTCCGCCTCGACGGAGTGGAGATTCTTTTCTCGAGATCCAGCCCACTGTTTCACTTCTCTGGAGAAGTTTGGCTTGTTGTCCGTTCTCATGAGCTTCACTGCCGATGGTGACGATACGATCGAGTTTGAGAGAGCGGCAAGCGTCTGGTTGCTACCCGGGCAACCATGGTTCTATCCGAGGCTCGTGCCTATGGCTATTTCTGGTTATCCGGGAGGGCATAACGCGTAACGAGATGTTACGACAGTTAAGGACAGAGATCGGTAATATAAGGCCGTCGTGGTCAGCAAGCCGACCTGAGCCCGAATGCGACCGTCACACCAGTTATCGCCGCTGTGCCTGTGCCGGTAATTGTGTCGGTCGGGAGCGTAATTGTCAGCGGCTTCGCCTTATCGCCGTTGCTCTAAAGCGACGCTGCTCGCGAAGGTTGTTCGCGAGCAGCATCGGTTAATCAGTTGTCACCACCCTTACGACCTACCGAGCGGTGCCGGTTATGGATGCGGACTGCGTGCCAGCCGAATCCGTGACCGAGATCGTCGCGGTTTTCGTGCCCGCCGTGTCGGTCGACTTCGGCAGGAACTGCACCGTCACCACGCACGAAGCGCCGTTGGCAAGCGAGGTATTGGCAAAGACCTGGCCGCCACCCGCCGGACCACAGGACGACAAGAGTGGGACAATGGTGTAATCGGAGGCGTTCGTTCCTGAGAGTACTCCATTGCCAATACCGGTCAGGGTTGCACCGGTATGGTTGGTGAGGGTGAAGGTCTGGCACGGTCCGCCAAAGAGGCAGAAGATGCCAGCCCCTACTCCACGCGTTGCCGTCGGGTTCCAGGTAGCCGGCGTGAAGGTGACGTTTCCGCCCCCACCGCCACCGCTACAATTGCCACCGCCCCCACCCTGGAACTCGACTGCGCCCACGTCGAAGCACGACGCCCCGTCCGGCCGCGGATTTCCGAAGAAGTCCATGGTCGGATGCGGCTGGTTTGTCGGAATAACGTCGATGGCCGGCGAGCCCGCTACCAGGGCGTAGTTGCCAAACAGCGGCCCACCGCCGTAGTTGCCGTCCGCGCCGAGCATGGTCGGGTCGCTCATATCGAGCGGGCCCCAACTCACATTGATCCAGTTGTTGCCCTCGTCCACCGTCGCGGATGGAGTCAGGCTGAAGATGGGATTCGGCGCGCTGGCGTCGACGATGCCCGGAGGCACGCCATATCCACTCGGGCCGGCGCACCCATCCGCCGTGGTGCACGTTGGAGGTACGCGCGAACCGTTGCAGTACTGACTGCCGAATGCGGGATTGGACCCGAAGTTATGCGCACCGGGGTAGTCGGCTACATCGTCCAGCACCGAATACGTCGGGGCGAGTGTGAATCCGGAGTGGTGGTTGCTTGGCCCGGTGTCACCGCGGACGCCGATGTCCCAATAGCTGACGCCTGCGCTGCATGCGCCGGCAACGGCCTGCACTGGAGCTGCTGTCCCGGTGAAGGCATTGAACAGCGAGACAAGATTCTGCTGGTTCAGGGTCCCTTGACCCAGGTTGCCCACCCCGACGTAGAACGCGCGGTTTTGCCAGATCACGTTGTTCTGCAACTGGGGATTCGAGAACCCACCGCAGCCTGGCCCGTATGGACAAGTGAGCGTCAACCCGGCGATGGACGTAGTCAGCAACGTGGAGTTCTGCGTGCTGGTCACGCCGGCCGATTGCGGGCACGACGCCGTCGTTGGGCCGGTTGGGCCAGGTTGGACGCAGTTCCCTGCCGGGGCGCTGGCCATCGGCGTCCCGATGCTTTGCGTAAGCACACCCGAAGACGCAAGCGTGTCGTTGCTGGCGATGGTGTTATTGATGATGGACACGTTCAACGAGTCCTGCAGCGAGATCCCAGCGCCATCCCAACCCGCTACGTTGTTCGTGATGATGTTGTTGGTAATGGAAACACTGTTCCAGAGGTTCGGTTTCTTGGGGAAGGTGGCAACCTCCGTGCCGTTGACCTGCTGCAGACGGATGCCACCGCCGCTGCCGCTCTCGGCCATGTTGCCCTGGATCAGATTGGCATTGATTACCAGGCCCGGTCCCGTCCCGTCGCTCAGTCCCGGCGGGCAATCCGCGTCACTTTGACTCCCGCAAACCGGATCGGTATCCGGCGTGCCCTGAATGTGAACTCCGCCACCGTTGGTGGGAATGGTGGGGTTGTCGCTCTGGTTGAACAGGAACGAGTTGTTCTCAATGTCCCCGTTGTAGATGAATCCAAGGTGCACCAGGCCTCCTCCTTCACCGGAGCTGAGGTTTCCGCACACCCAGTTGTACTGGAACTTGTAGTAGTCCGAGCCGGTGCAGAAGGAGACGCCGCCGCCGCCCGACAGGGTTCCCGAGAACAGCTCATCGCCGAGCGACGAGTTGCTCGTGATGTAGTTGTTGTGGACGTTGACGTTCATGTCCAGGCAGTACGGCAGGTGCGTACCGATTGTCGAGTTGAACTGGCAAGAGGGAGGCGCGTCGAGAACGGACTCTCCCGCAGGCGGGAAGGTGCCGGTAGCTACCGTGGTGATCGCTACCGGGAACTCACCCTGGCCCACGCTGATTCCGCCCGAGAGCGTACCGGCGTTGTTGTAGACCCGGTTGTTGGCAATTTGCAGGTTGTGCGCCCAGCCGTGGACGAAGACGCCGCCGCCGCCCTGGGAGCTGTCGGTCACGCTGAGGCCGTCAATCGAAGACGGGTTGCACTCAAAGTTGCTCGGATAGGGGTTGGGATTCAACTCGGTATTGGTTTCCTGGTTGCGGCGGGTGGTAAAGCAATAGTCAAATTGTGGCCCTATTGGCGCTCCGGTAGAGTCTACCGCTGCTGGAACATTCTGGAGGAGCAGAGTGCCTATTGGGAACGCGCCTGGCTCTGAGCCGTCAGTCCAGACGCTCGTTCCGGCTGGTGGAATTACGCCCTTCCCCAGCACCGTAATGCCCGCTCCCTCATATGCGCCCATCAGCGAGGGTTCTTGCAGTTGTTCGGCGAGGTTGCCATTCACCGTAGCGTCCCAGCCCACGACCGCCTCCAGTGGCAAGCGGTCAACCTGCGGAGCGTTGGGTGCGCCCTTGAAATTAAGCCAACCCGCGTCGGGGCAACTGTAGCCCCCGGTCGGATCATACGAACCCGTTCCACTCGTCGCGGTGGTAGGCGAACCTGACAGCGACAAGCCGAACAGGCAGTTGACATGCCGGCGCCAGGGGTCGAGCAGCTTGCCCGCTGGGATGGCATTGGCATCGATGACCGACGAAGCGGCACCCACACCCTGCAGCCGGACAGGCTTCCACATCAGCAGCATCTCGTTGTGAGCGGCGGCAGACTTGCCGTTCACCCCTGCCGTCGTGCAAGACGCAGCCGCTGTGGTCGTGGCTGTGCTTCCGCTTCCAGTAGTGATGGTGCAAGTCGGGTCGACGATGATCAAGTCGCCCGGAGCAGCGCCGTCAATCGCGCTCTGGATCGTGCTCGAGGCGTTGACGTGTTTCGGTTGTTTGCCGCCGATGGTGACGGTCACGCTATCGACCGATTGTTTGCCGTTAGCTGCGGTAATAAGCAACTGACCGCATAACGCCGGAGTGCCCGTCTTGCCCGGGCCCCCGTATTGTGTCTGTTGTTGCACGGCGCATGCCGGCACGGTCAATGGTGTCGGGATCGTTCCGGTGATCGTTCCGTCGCTCCAGCTTACGCCGGTCAGCGCCACGCCACCCACCGTGACTTTCCCCGTAGCCATACCAAATCCATAGTGACGCTTAATGGTTTTCAAATTGAATGGAGCCACGCTGGCCGATGGACCTGAGTAAGCGCTGTTGTTCACCTGCACGTCACCCAGCGCGGTGATGGTCAGTTTGCGAGCACCATTTCGGCTAACCCACGGGCCGATTCCGTCGCCATCCACTTCCTTGATCGCCGGAGTGGTGTCCGGGAGGCTGCAATCCGGAGTGTTGTAGGCCGCGCCTACGAAAGCTTCCGTAGGCACCACCGGCGTATCGAGGTAAGTCGTCAACCCCGGCATGTATGGCTCTTCATAGCAGAACACGCTATAGGCCGGGTTGTACAAAGGATCGGTGATCATTTGACCGTGGGTCGGCGAGCTGGGGTTGGTGTCCAGGACCGGGCCCGGGTCGTTCATGCACTGCACCATCATGGACGGGGAATACCCGGTGATGTTGGGTGGGTTCACATCCCAACTGGAGAACGCCAAGCCATCGTAGACTCCCCAATGGTCCGAATACACACGGGAAAGTTCGTTTCCGAGATAATCCTTTGTGGCAATCGAGAGGTTCGGCGGGGCGAACTTCTCACCAAACTGCGGCGCGAACGGATCGAATTCCGACGTGAAGTCATCGGTGATCACGCCGGTGTACTTCGAGGCGATGTGGGTTGACGTGTAGATGAAGAACCGCGCATTCGCCGACATCTGGTTGAACACGGTCACTTCCTTGCGGTCGCACAGAGGCCGAGTCGCCCCGGCGAATGGAGCCACTTCCTGGACCTGCGGGAACAGACTCAGGAAGTCGGGCACGACGCGCATCTCACCCACGCACGGCCACAAAGGATCTTGAAAGCCGGGGAAACCTGGGACGCCCGAGAGAGTATCTCCCTGCAGGGACAGGTTCGAAGTCTGGTTCTGGTAGTTGTTAGGGTTGAAGCCGTTGGCATTCGGGTCGTACATGGAAGCCACCGAGGCCTGGTCGGGGATGATGAAGATATCCGCACCCAGTCCACCGAATTGCTGCGTCACCGGCGCGATAAAGTTGTCGCCGATCAGCAGGTTCTTGTCTTCCTCTTTATAAACCTCATAACCCGGGGGCATAACCACTTCCACCACGTACTTTCCGGGTGGGAGCATTGGCATGCCCGCACGGTACGGATCGTAGCCACTGAAGTCTCCACCGGGCGCCGGCGGTGTGGCTGTGGTCGGGTTGGCCACGCAGATCGTGCAATTCGTCCCAGGCAGCGAGGCGGCTACAAAATTGGCGGTACCGACATTGACGCCTGCGGTCACACCGGCCGGGGTAATTTGTTTCCCGGTGCCGGGGTCGATGCCGAGCACGCTCGGGAACGAGTATTGGCCGTCGTAAGGCGCCGGCTGCAACTGGTTCCAGATGTGCATCGCGTCATAGCACCGGAACTGCGAGTTATAGGGGAGGGTGTGTGGCGTAGTCGCCGGAGTGCTATGGACGGCGCTGTACCAGTCAAGGTAGTTCGGCTGGTCATACAGCGTGAAGAAAAACAGGTCCTGGTTGACAGCACCGGCGGTACCGGTACCTTGGCCGGGACAGCTCATGTAGGGCTTCGTCCCTAATCCACCGCCGGATCCAGCCGTGCTGCCAGGGTAGAACCCTTGCGCCCAGTCATCCCAACTGGTGGTTTGGGTGGTGTCCACCAGTTTCAGGACTGGGGTTACCCCATCCGACGCAAAGCTTTCCTGGTAGAGGTTCATGGTGACGTGGGGGATATTCGGCTCCCACGGCTGTTGAATCATCTGTGACGCATCATCAAAGGGACGCGTCGAGGCATAGGTGACGTTTCCATGGATGCCGCCGTTCTCGGCCGCCTGCGAGGTAGTCGCGGTGGTCGATCCCGGAGCGGTATAGCTGACGGTCGCGCATGCTGGCGGGCATGGCGCATACGGCGCTTTGCCGAAGTCAATCCAGTTGCCCTGGCTGGTCATGCCCGACCAAGCCTCGGCCCCGACCCACGGCGGATCGATGCGACCGGTGGAAGCGGTCTTTCCCTTTCCCGGACTGGCGATGGCCGTGCCGGCTTGGAACGTAGCAGCCTCAGCCGTGCAATCCGCTGTGGCGCAATACACCGCGCCTGGGACGGACAGGTCGGCAGGCAAAGGAACTGCCTCGAAGGTGTTCGCCAAGTAGTTATAGGCAGTCGAAGTTCCGCAGGCCCGGGCGCCATTGGAAGAAGTGCCGCAGGAGGTTGAGCCGTCAGCCGGGCCACCCGCGTCGTAGACGGTGTGGATGCCGGTGGTCTTGTAACGACCCGAATCCGCTTCGACGACGTACCAGTTGAACAGCGGGAAGGTTTCGTTAAAGTTGGCAACGCCGTTGAAGTCCGTCGTCAGATTGTTGGCGGTGTGCCCATCCCGGTAATGAATCATCGTGTAGATCATCGGAATCCCGATTTCTTTACCGGCATCAAAGATTCCATTGTGGTTGTCGTCGATGAAGGTGCGAGTGTAGATATTCGACTGCCACTGCTGGACACCGATGTTGCCCAGGTTGAGGGTAGAAAGTCCGCCGCTGCACGTGGTAGCAGGCGGAACGGGCACGCACCCCACGTTCGCCGGCGTCGACAGACCATCAATGATCTGGTCATTCCATTCGTCGCCGATGGTCAGTCTCCAGTTCCCACCGGGAACGTTGCTGAACTTGAAGTTTCCATTGGCATCGCACTTGGTGAACATGAAGTCTTCGGAGTCCGGGTCGCCCAAGCTGACCCAGCACTGGGTAAAGGTGAGGGCATCACGCGAACCGCTGGCATACAGTCTCTGATCCGGTGTCCGGCTCAGGCGCTCGACGTCCACTGAGCCACTGATGGTGTTGCTGCATGGGCCGACCGACCCGTAAGCGCCAGCGCAAGCATCCGCGTGCCGCGCGTTGATGATCGCCGGGTTGGCGAAGCCGATAGCCACGTGATATCCAGCCGGACCGTACTCCTGGAAGTAGCTCGGCTCGCCGATGCGGATGAAGGAATCGTGCGGGTGCTGGCCATCCAGAGTGTTGGTCTGGAGCCACTCTTCGCCGCGCGCGATCCGGTCTGCTCCGGGGTAGGCCTGCACGCTGAATTTCTCGGGCATCAGGTTGGCAATGACCGCCTGGCCCGCCAGCGGAGATAGTGTCACTCCGTCTGATTCATACTTCGGGCAAGTCACAATCATGCCTTGCATGGCCGACGCTGGCGCCGGACCCGCTCCGTTTCCAGTTATCAGCCCCCCTTTGCCCGTTGATTGCATGGTATAGGGGTTAAGTGGGCAGGCGTCGAGTCCCGTGGAGGGATCGACGGTCCCTGCCAGGCTGTTCGACAGGGGCTGGTTGAACATGTCGTAGGAATTCTGTCCGGTTACATCGCCGAGTCCACCGTAAGTGTCCCACAGGACAATGTTGAATCCGCCCAGACCGGGCTCAATGGGTGCGACCGTGCCGCTTCCGCCCCCGCCATCCTGCTCGCCGTTCAGCGGGAAGTCGTCTTCGAACACGATGACCGAAAGCTTACCCGTGGGGAGCGGAGTGGGCAGTACCGCCACCGTGACCGGCTGGGTGAAAGCGGAGCTTGACGTACACGCATTCGGCCCGCCCAGTATGTTGCAGGCCGCCGGGATCGGCGCGCCGCTCATGGTGTGGCCGCAATGGTTGTCGCCAGGATTCGCGCCAGTGGTTGTAGAGCAACTGGGTGCGCCCGCGTAAGCCGGGAATGGGTTACCCGCGTCACCCGGCAACACCGAGATGTAATAGCGCTTGGAGGGATCCAGATGCACCGAGCTGGGCATCACAGGCGTATAGCCATTTCCCGTGGAGTCGGGCCGACAAGCACCGCTGCCCAGGTCGCACACCGCCGGAATGTGTTGCCCGGCGGTCGCGCTGCAGCCCGCCGGAACTCCCGTTCCGGTACAAGCTGGCCGATTGTCCAGCATGGTCTGGCCACTTTCGCACGATTGCTTCCCGGTACAGCCTTGGGCGACGAATTCCAGGGTGCTGGTATGGAACTGCACACCAAAGGTGGGAATTGTGCCACCAGCGGCCACGGGCGTGGGGCAGCCCGGCGTGAGAATGCTGCTGTTGGTGGTGCAATTCGGATCGACGTAGAAAGTCTTATCTTCCTCAATGATCCAGCGATAGTCTTGAATCGGCGTCAAGCCGCTGATGCAGGTGCTCTTCCCGCTGCAGTTCGCAAGAGCTTGCGCATCCACCACCGAGACTTTCAGATTGCTGGGGGCGGGGAAGTTGACGGTCACCGTTCCGGAGGCCGATGTCCTTCCCTGCGAGTTCTGCACTGTGTAAGAGAAGGTGGCTGTGGCGGCTGCTGCGTTGTTGGGCGCCGACACGCTGAACCCGCCCTTGGGATCGATCACTACGGTTCCGCCAGTAACGCCAGAAACGGCTGGCACAGAAGTGGTGACCAGGGTCAGAGGCAGGTTGCTCGGGTCGGTGTTCCCCAATAGTAAGCCGGGTGACGGAACCTTGATGTACGTTGCCGTCTTCGCCGTGTAGCTCTGGTTGATGGCGGTGGGGCTTCCTGCAAGGTCCGAGGCCCCCAGGGTCACCGTCGTGCACAGGTTGGCAGTGCCCGGAGCCGCTCCATTGGCGCAATATCCGAAGCTATCTGTACCGGCAGTGCCCGCATTGGGGGTATAGGTAAAGGTGCCGTTCGCGCAGATTCCAGCGACCGGACTCGACGCCAGCGCATTGCAGGTCAGCGTGCCGTTTGTGGTCGGGCTCGATAGCGCGACGCCATACACATTCACGTCGTTCGCGATCACGCCCTTCGATGGATCTGACACGACCACGGGGGTACACGAGGTTGCCCCGGACGCGCACGGAATACCAGCGGCGTATTTATCCGCAACGGCTTGCGCCCCCGCGAATACACCCGACCCAACTCCGACGGGGAGTCCAGAGGTAGGGACAGCGTTATTAACGCTCACGTAGGCCACCATTCCGGCATCACGCACGGAAGAATTGGCCGAAAGGCTCAACTCGCGATCATAGATCGGAAGCGCTGGGGTCGAACTGGCGCCCGCAGCGGGCACGTTGACCATCACGTCGAAGGTCTTGCCCGCGGCCATGAAAACATCGGTCTGCACACGCGGAGCCGTCGGGAACGTCTTGCCGGGGGCAGCAACGCCGGGGACGACGTTGCCGTCTTCCGCGATCAACGTGAATCCACCCACCGCAGTAAGCGTAGCCGAACCCGCCCCGTTGAACCCTTGTGTTAATGATCCGACGATCGAAGGCACGTGCATGCGCAAGCCGGCATTCACCAGGCGCAACAGAACGGTGCCGGTGATCCCGGTCGTGACCGGGGTCGTGCCACTGACACCCGCCGTAGCTTGGAACAACGACAACGCGGGAGCGGTCTTGTTGAAGGCGACACCGTTGATGAGGTAGTAGAACGGCGTGTAATTCACTGCCGGTGGATAGCAACTGTGCGTTGTGGCGCAACCCCCGGCCATGCCCGACCAAACCGTAGTTTCGCTGAAGCCCGCGGTCCGGACAGCCAGGTCAACCTCTTTATTCTGCACCGGATCAATTTCACTGAATTCCAGCGGAACTTCTGCGTTGTACGTCACTGCTGGAATCGCGCCAACAGTCGTCGTAGCGGCCGCGCCCGGATACGCTGTCCCCGCTGTAGCGCCCGACGGTGCGGTGGTGACCACTAGTACGCCAATCAGGCCCATGGGCGCCTGAATCGAAGGATGCGTGCCGGATTCGAGCAGGTAGGTGCCCGGCTTAAGTCCTGCCCAGGTTAGCGCCGTCGGCGTGACGGTTGTTCCCGGCGCAACCGCTGTTACTTCCGTGGCCATCGACTGAACCCGCCCCTGCGCCTGAGTCGGCGGAACTGCTCCGGAATCGTTCGCGGTGCATGGCACCCCTGGCGGGGTGTTGGGATCGGCGATAAACCAAGTCGGGCACCCCTGCGCGTTGCTATGGTCGGGACTCAGCGTCCTGGTTGACGCAGTGCCCAGACCGCCGCCCACCTGCCCCACAATCACGATCGAGGTGGGGACGGTATTCGTCCCCCCGCCAGTGATGGTTGGGAAGGAAAGGTTGTTGGTCAGGTTGATCGTCAGGCCGCCCGCCGCCGTGGTGGGAACCGTGATCACCACCGGGGACCAGGCCGGTCCCGCCGCCGCCGCGGCCCCGGTGCCCGCGCCGTCGGTAATCGCGATCGTGGGAGCCGCCGTATAACCAGCTCCGGGATTGGTGAGATTGATGCCCACGATCACGCCACCGCTAACGATTGGCGTAGCTGTCGCAGGCGTCGTCGGCGCCGTAGTCTGGTTTGGAGTAATCGTGACCATGGTCGAAGACGAATAGTTCGATCCACCAGCGACCACGTAGATTCCGCCCAGTGCCCCGGCGGCTGCGCCGGAACTAGCTCCGCTCAATGGCGCGCAGGTCGCGCTTGAGCTCACACCCGCAGCCAGCGCTTGGCAGCTGTAGCCCCACATCGGTAGGACCGTGCCATCCGGCATTGTCGTGGTCGCCGGCCCTGCCAACAAATTGACCACCTGCTGGCCGAAGCCGGTAGCAGATGCGAAGAGAAGGAACACGCTCACTAAAACTGCGGCCTTCAGTGTGGTCTTGGACTTGGAATCGTTGATCCGAATCATGGTTCTCGCCTCTCGTTGTCAGTCCGCCCTGGACATAAACCTGAATTTGTGTACGCCATCCGCCGAGGGGAGATTCCAACGCATGGCCGTCAAGATCAGCAACAAAGCCTCATTGGCTTTCGTCAATCGCAAATTCGCGTGAATCCACCAGCATCATCATGAGCATGCCGCCGGGGAAGACATTGTTCGTCGTAATCTCGCGCTCGTTATGCGAGTGCCACATGAACGCCCAGCCTCGTTCGTTGGCGGGGTTCACCTGCAGGTTCGCAGGTTGCAAGGTCGTGCAG
>Ga0307478_10002442_pt1 | contig 14622 bp, 5 predicted proteins | sample atmos_gasesECM4C_2_FD_203713 | JGI IMG/M metagenome (GOLD analysis project Ga0307478, IMG submission 203713) | Hardwood forest soil microbial communities from Morgan-Monroe State Forest, Indiana, United States - atmos_gasesECM4C_05 | ecosystem: Environmental > Terrestrial > Soil > Temperate...
CCCGCCGATCCACCCTGCCCACCCACCCCGGCGGGGATGATGCTGAGGGAACTTCACCACCCCCGATGGCTGAAAACTGCGATCTTCACCGGATAGCAGCGGGTCTGCTCAGCCGCCGACAAGAACGTATCTCAAGAGGTAAGTGGGTCAGAGCCGGGGAGGTTCCGAGCTTCCACCGCTAGCCCGCGCTTCTTTCAGCCGGGCGTAGAGTTCCGCGGTCGACTCACCCTCCCAGGGACCCAAGGACGACAGAAACTCACCCAAGCGGACCGGTGGGGATTTCGAGCCCACCGCGCGTAGCTCTAGATCGAGGTCGTCGACCTGGGCACGGACGGGGCGGCTCGGATCGCGCTTCAGCGCTTCGACCGCCTCCTCAAGATTCTTGAACACCATCGCGGCTCCTCCTGCGATTCCTATAAGTCTACTCCTCACGGGTGCTGCGGTGGCACGATCGCTATTTCCGAACCGACTCGGAGCGACCGACCGGGGTCGTGAGACCTTAGCGGGTCCCGGGTCGTTCTGCTTGGTCCGGCTTTCCCTGCCGCCAGCCGTACTCGGCCCCCAAGCCCCGGAGGACTCCCCGCGGCTTGCGCCGGTAGCGAGCACTCGGGGCGGCCGGTGGCGCTGGGTCCGGGCACGCCGGGACTGTAGCGTGCGCGGCGGTGGAGAGGGCGAGCTCGCTGCGCAGGTGCTTGAGGCCGCGGGAGAGAAGCTGGCGGACCACGGTTTCGCTCAGATGCTGTCAGGCGACGTAGGCCAAGAGTCTCCCGGTCGAGCGGCTTGCCAAGCCGGCCGCTCGCTCTCCGCTTGGGCAGGCGGCAGCAAGTGCGGATGAGGATATGAGTTGATGGGAGAGTTCCGCTGGTGGGGGCGTTGCCAGAGTGTCCGGTGAGGGTGCCGGGCTCGGCAGCGAGGAGAAGATGTCGAGGCTCCCCTGAAGTCCGACCGAGCAGCCCGGCCGACCCGTGCACTTCCGCCGCCCGGCGAACCTATTTCTTCGGCCGCTCGCACTCAAAGCTCGCGGCGTCATTCGGATCGCCGCTGCCCTTGTACTTCGCTGCCTGCGGATACGGGCACAGAGGCCGCGTCATCTTCGCGTGCGTTCGGTCCTGGCCCTCGAACTTCGACGCAATAACTATTGACGGCGCCGTGGCCTTTTCCACCCACTGCTCCAAAGACGCGTAGACGCTGTGCTGCGGGTCGTCGAACTTCAGATCATAGACCGCTCCGAACGAATCCGGTCCCGGGCCTCCGACGCAGTGTTGCATGCCCGGCGCCATGTAGAGGCGGACAAAAGAGTCAACGTCTTTTTGCCCCATCTTCTTGATGACGCTCTCGTAATAGTCGATCGTGTTCAACGGCGTGATCGCCGGATCATTCCAGCCGTGATAGAGAACTAACTTTCCTCCGCGGGCTTTGAATGGCTTGAGGTAGGGATCTGTAGCGTTTAGGGCCTGCGCGGTTCTCTCATTGGCTGCTTTCAGGTCCGCATCAACCTTGAACGTCTTGTAGTCCCAATCGGACTTCCCGAATACAAAGTCGGAGAAGAATCCATTGCCGAAATCCGCCATGAAACTCTTCCCGGGCGCCGAGCCGGTGATCCAGAGTCCCCAGCCGCCTTGGCCCTCTTCGGCGCCGGGCAGATAGCCGGGGAAGACCACGTGCCCTGTGGAATCAAGCGTTCCCGCGTAGAGTTTCTTCAGCGCAGTGACCTGCGCAGCCGTCAGGCATTTGTCGGAATCCTCGCCCTTGCACTGGATCGTCGCGGGATCGAAGTGACACTGCCGCGGATCGTTCAGGATCCCATCGTGCACGCCGTCAACCTCGTCACACGCGGCGTTCACCGCCGCTGCAATCGTGGGAATCTTCGCCGGAGGAATGAAGCTGGCCGAATCCATCGTCAAGACCTGGGCGTCATACGCTGCAGTCGCGAGCAGAGCGGTAAAGTAGTTCGCCGGAGCACCGGCTAAGATTCCGTCATAGTCCTCGGGATAACGTTGGGCCTCCACCAACGCCTGGCGCCCGCCGTTGGAACATCCCGTGAAGTATGAGCGTTGTGGGGGCTTGGAGTAATAAGCCGCGATTAATGTCTTGGCGACGCGCGTCATCTCATGAATTCCGCGATGGCCGAAATCGATAATCTTTTCCGGGTGCCCCAACGCCCAGCCCGCATCGCTCGGAGATCCCGTATGGCCCGTGTCGGTCGCCGTCGCGGCGTACCCCGCCTTCACCGACATTGCGAGTTGAACATGGCCAATCTGTCCGGCGAATCCGCCATTGCCGATCCCCTGCAGCTTGCCATTCCATCTCGAGACCGGAAGCCAGATTTCGAGTTTGATGTCGGAGTCCGAGGTCGGCTTTGCCTCGGCAACGACGCGGCAGAATGCCGGAAGACTCTTATATAAAGGCGGGAGATCGATGTCGCTGGACGGCGCGGGAGGGCCGTTGTACGTGCCCGCCGCAACCGTCTGCGCAAGCGTAATCGTGGTATTGGGAATCTCTGCCGCAGTCAGGCGTTCGCACGCGTCCTGGGCGTAGGCTGGTGCGCTGAAGAGCAGCAGTATGAACGCGACAACCGATAGGGAAGGTCTTTCTTTCATCTGTGCTCTCCTGAGAGCCTCAGCTACCGGCCGGTTTGACTTCGCGTTAACAGCGGACGTCAGTGAGCATGTTGGCCCGAGTCCGCCGACGTTCCGTCCGACCACTCGGACACCAGAACGATGAACTCGGTCACTGGCTCCGGAGCACCATTGAAGTGTGTAGCCAGCAGCACCGGGGCATCAGTGCCAAGCGGGGCTGCACCCCAAGTGTGAGCGTCTTTCACGGGAACATAGAACATGAGATGGGGAGAGCAGTTGCCGCATCTGCTGTTGAGGAAGCCTTGCTTCGACAGCATATAGGCCATCGCGCTGGGCTCGAGGGCCGGCACTTCCCCTTTCTCGATCGCGGCCTTCATACCTTCGTTCATTTCAGCTTTTGATTTGCCGGCCAAGGCGAGTTTCGTCCTAATCAAAGCGATCGGCAGAAGCGTCCTGGCAGCCGGCGGGTTGTAGCACACCGGACCGCGCCTCTTGGGGTTCCAGAACTCCGGGCTGTTTTCGAATTGGTCCATCCACGAGCGGTCTACGTTGCAGACAAAGCCGTTCGTGCCTTCGACCGCAGTTTCATAGCCATCCCTTCCGAGGACCAGAACCGTGGCGTCCTTGGCAACGGCTGCTGGAGCCGCGCTTCGCGCCAAGGCGATTTCGGCTTCGCGGCCCATAAGGTATTGCTCGAGGGGCGCCATTCTGGCGGGATACTGGTTCTTGGCCGGCTGTGCTTGCGCGTGCCGAGCTGCGCCCAACGCAAGTGCTGGCGCAAGGGCTGCCAATGCGATCGTCTTGACGGTGTTTTGTTGCATGAGGTGTGTCTCCTTGAATCCTTCTGATCAGAAGTAACTTATGGCTCCTGTTCCGGAGAACGCCGATCGGCCGGACCCTTCGTTTGTCCTGAATATTGTGACAAAGTCTTCGTACGCTTCTGTCTAGCGCTCTTACCATCGTCGTCATTACGAGGCATATCGACGAACCTGCCTCCCAGCGTCGCCAGCCCTGGATCCATCCGCGGCCTTGGCGCTGACTGGCCTTGGATCAGGGCGCATGCCGTCAGCACGAGAACCGCTGATCTCATGAGACGCACTCTTATGGGTGGCCGGAAGAGGGAAGATGGTTGCATGGCGCCACGATGCTGCGTGATGCGCAGTGGCGGGCGCGCTACGCGGGGAACGCGCGTGGGAAGGCGAGATGATGGCAGACCGCCGGGAATGGCGGGGGTGGAGAACCTGACGTGCCGGAACGGTAGGGCGCGCTGGGGGCCGACGTCGGGCTTGCCAAAGGGTTGAGAAGCAGAGCCTTGACATTTTGATGACAGCGATGCATGCTTTGATGCATGAGAACCACGATTCGCTTGGACGACCATCTCCTTGCCGAAGCAAAGGAGCGGGCCGCGCGGCAACGGGTCACTCTGACGGCAGTCATCGAGCAGGCGCTCCGCGAGAGCTTCAGCCGGCGCCAGAAACTCCCTCCTCACCGGTCCGTCAAGCTTCCGACCTGGGGTAAGGGAGGACTTCGGCCTGGGGTCGACCTCGACGACTCCGCTTCGCTGCTCGACTTGATGGAGCGCGGGGATGATCCTGACTGACATCAACATCCTGGTCTACGCACATCGCCAGGACGTCCTGAACCATGCGCGCTACAGGAGCTGGCTCGAACGCGCGGTGGGCTCGGACGCGGCGTTTGCTCTGGCGGACATCGTCCTCAGCGGCTTCTTGCGGGTCGTCACCAACCCGCGTATTTTCAGTTATCCCACGCCGATTGATGACGCACTCCGCTTCGCCGACGCGCTGCGAGCTAGTCCCAACTGCGTGCCGATCAGCCCCGGACCGAGACATTGGTCGATCTTCAGCCGTCTTTGCCGTGAGGCAGGAGCCAAGGGAAACCTCGTTCCCGACGCCTACCTGGCTGCTCTGGCCATCGAGTCGGGGAGCGAATGGGTCACTACTGACCGTGGGTTCAGCCGTTTCCCGGGCCTGCGCTGGCGACACCCTCTAAGCTGAAACTGCCGCGGCCGGGGGGCCATGCCGCTTGGCCGGCACACCGGCCGCGATGCCGAGGGTGACCAGCCACGGCTCGAGGCGGTTCCAACCTGGAACCGTTGGGGATATTCGCGCATCAGCGCATGCACGGAGGCGCCGGGGGCGGCGCACCGTGCGCTGCCCTCGTTTGCGCCAGCCTTGCGCCAGGCTCATTCCGAGCCGGGGAGGTGAAGCTGCCTCCCCGCGTGATTCGCTCATTTCGGCCCGGGGGCGAGCCGTCAGCGTTCCGGCCGGCCTGAGCTACGCGATCGGGAGCTCGGCGTCGGCCGCGGCCTGGCGCAGGAGGGCGGTCAGGTCGGCCAGCAGCGCCTCCATGCGCGGGCGCTCGAAGAGGTCGGTGCTGTACACCAGGTTGAGCCGCAGACCCTCGGGGACCGCGAAGACGTAGAAGGTGAAATCGTACTTGGCCTCGATCCGGCGCGGCGGGATCAGCTCGACCGCGAGGCCGCCGGGCAGCTCGGCGCCGGAGCCGGGGAAGTTGAGCATGTTGAGGGTGACCTGGAACAGGGGGTGATAGGAGGGATGGCGCTCGACGCCGAGAGCGTCGATCAGCTGCTCGAGCGAAACCTCCTGGTGCGCGAAGGCGGCGAGCGCGGTGCGTCGCACCCGCTCCAGCAGCTCGCGGAAGGTGGGCCGCCCTGCAAGCCCGACGCGCATGGGCACCATGTTGAGAAGCATCCCGACCACCCGCTCGGACTCCTGGTCCTCGCGGCCGGCGACCGGGGAGCCGACGACGATGTCGTCCTGGCCGCTCGCCCGGCCGAGCACCACGGCCAGCCCGGCGAGAATGATCATGTAGAGCGAGGCGCCCGCCGCGCCGCCCAACTCGGCCAGGCGCTCGACGAGGTCCGGCGGCAGCAGACCGGGGAGCAGGTCGCCGCGGTGGCTGGGAACCGCGGGGCGAGGGCGGTCGAGCGGCAGCGCGAGCAGCGGCGGCGCTCCAGCCATGGCACGGCGCCAGTAGGCGAGGCGCTCCTCGAGCCCGCCGCCCGCGAGCCGCTCGCGCTGCGCCACGGCGAGATCGGCCAGCTGCGCGGGCGGCGCCGGGAGCGGCGAGGGCAGGCCCGTGGCGGCGGCCTGGTAGAGGGCGACCAGCTCGGCGACCAGCACGCCCATCGACCAGCCGTCGAGAACCAGGTGGTGGCCGTTGAGCATCAGCACGTGCTCGCGCGCCGTGAGCCGGGCGAGCGCGACGCGGACCAGCGGTCCGCGGGCGAGATCGAAGGGCCGCCCCACGTCGGCGTCCACCAGTGACTCGGCCTCGCGCCGGCGGCGCTCCTCGGGCAGCGCCGCGAGGTCGAGCCGGGGCAGCGCGAAGGGGCGCGGCGAATCGATCACCTGCAGCGGCTCCCCCCGCCGCTCCGCGAAGCGGGTGCGCAGCGCATCGTGGCGCCCGAACAGCTCCTGGAAGGCCCGCTCGAGATACCGCGGGTCGAGCGGGCCGAGGAGGCGGAGCGGTGAAGGGATGCTGAACGCCGTGCTGCCGTCGTGCGCCATGGCCCAGCACATCTCCTGGGCGAAGGAGAGGGGGGCCTCGCGCCGCCGTGGCCGCGCCGGCGCGGGCCGGCCCGCGCCAGCCGCCGCGCCCGCAAGGCCGCCCGCCGCGCTGTCGAGCTCCGCCGCGAGCCCGGACGCGAGGTCGGCAAGGACCGGCCGCTCGAAGACGCGGCGCAGCGGGACGTCGATGCCAAGGGCGGCGCGCAGGCGCGAGACCAGCTGCGTGGCGAGCAGCGAGTGGCCTCCGAGCTCGAAGAAGTTGTCTTCCAAGGCGACGCGCTCGACGCCGAGCACCTCCTGCCAGAGCACGGCGAGTCGCACCTCGAGGGCCGTCCGCGGCCGGGTCCCTCCGTCGCCCAGGCCGCCGGAGACCTCCGGCTCCGGCAGGGCCGCGCGGTCCACCTTGCCATGGGCAGTGAGCGGCAGGCGATCGAGGAACACGAAGGCCGAGGGGACCATGTAGTCCGGCAGCTCGGCGGCGAGATGGCGGCGCAGCCGCGGCGCCAGGCGGCGCCGCGCCTCGCCGCGCAGCGGATCGTTGGCGAAGGTCTCCCACGGCGGCTCGGCAGCGGCGTGGGCGGTGCCCGCCGAGAAGACGCCGGCGGCAGGGGCGGCGCCGAGCAGGGCGAGGTCAGGGGCCGCGCGCGGCGACCCGGAGGCGTCCCGCCGCCGGAGCGCGGCGCCGAAGCGGAACGGCGACAGCGGCTCGACCATGATCTCGGCGTCCCAGCCGAGGCGGTCGGCAAGCCGCCACAGCTCTTCGGGATCGACAGCGCCGTTGGCGCCGGTCGCGCCGGCTGTGCCGGCGATGGCCACCGCTGCCGCCCGGCGCAGCTCCGCGGCGGTCCGCTCCTCCCCCTCGCCGCCGGCCACCAGGGCGAGCGCCGCCGCCGCCGTGCCGAGGCGCGCGTCGAGCAGGCCCGTCAAGCGCAGGACGGAAGGCTCTGCGGTGCCGCCGCCCGCGGCCTCGCCGCGCCGGCCGAGCAGCCGCTCGATCTCGGCGCGGATGGCCGGCGTCGCGATCGCGAGCCGGTCGAGAGCGACGCCATGGATCGTGGGCGCAGGCAACGGCGACGGCGGTGGCGGAAGCGAGGGCGGGGATGGCGCCGTTGACCCGTGTCCGGCGCTGGCGCCGCCCTGTTCCTGCTCGCCGGCGGCGCGGAGCACGACGTCGTAGCGGAAGCAGGTCATCTCGTTGTGCGAGCGTCCCCGCTTGCGCAGGAGCCCCACGCGGGAGACGCCGGGGAGGCGGCCGGCGAGGGCGAGGAAGAGCGCCGGGTCGAGCATCAGCTCCTCTTCGGCCGCGACCCGCCGCCAGATTCGGCGGCTGAGATCCTCGGCGGTGCGCGAGCCCGGTGCGCGGGCGAGCTCGACGGCGGCGGCGAATGCCTCCTGCAGCGGCCGGCTGCGCACGTCGCCGACGAAGACGGCGCCGCCGGGAGCGACCGCACGGATGGCGGCGGCGAGCACCCGCACCAGGTAGCGGGCACTCGGGAAGTACTGCGACACCGAGTTGAGGACGACGAGGTCGAAGGCTCCCGGCTCGACCCCGCTCCAGTCGTCGGCCGCCGCCTCGACCAGCTCGACGTGGCCGAGCCCCAGGCCCGAGCGCCCCAGCTGGCGGCGGATGCCGGCGAGCGCCCGCGCCGAGAGGTCGGTCCCGCGGTAGCGCTGGGCGCCGGGCGCCAGCCGGTAGAGCAGGAGGCCGGTGCCGCAGCCGACCTCGAGCACCCGGCGGCCGCCCAGGGCGCGGATGCGCTCGACGGTGGTCTCCACCCATTCCCGCATCTCCTCCCCGGGGATGGGCTTGCCGGTGAAACTGCTGTCCCAGCCGCGCAGGTCGAAGAGCGGATCGGCCGGCTCCTGTCCGGGCGGCGACTCCGGCATCTCCGGCCCCGGCGCGGCCGGTCCGTAGACCTCGTCGTAGAGCCGGCGCCAGGTCGCCACCCTGGCGGCCGCCGCCTCGTCCTCCCAGCCGTCGCCCGACGGTCCGGCGGCGCGGCGGCGCACCACGTAGGCGACCAGCCGCTTGCCGCCGCCCGCCTCCTCGGCCCGCGCCTCGACCACCGCGCTCGCGACCTCCGGGTGGCGGGCCAGCACGCCCTCGACCTCGCCGGGCTCGATGCGGAAGCCGCGCACCTTCACCTGGCGGTCCACCCGCCCGAGGAACTCCAGCGTGCCGTCGGACAGCTGGCGGGCGAGGTCACCGGTGCGGAAGTGGCGGCCTGCGGCCCCGGTCCCTCCAAAGCCGCCGTCGCCGTCGCCGGGCGCGACGAAGCGCTCGGCCGTCAGCGCCTCCCGGCGCCAGTAGCCGCGGGCGACCCCGGCGCCGCCGATCCAGATCTCTCCGGGGGCTCCCGGCGGCACCGGCTGGCCGTGGCCGTCGCGCAGCGTGAGCAGCGCGCCGGGCAGCGGCCGCCCGAGCCGCGTCCTGGCAGGCTGCGCCGGATCACGCGGCACGCGCCAGGCGGCGCAGAGGATCGTCGCCTCGGTCGGCCCGTAGAGCACCCAGGTCTCGGCGTGCGGAACGGCCTGCCGCATCTCCTCGAGCAGCGTATCCGGCACCACGTCGCCACCCACCAGCAGGGTCCGCAGGCCGCGCAGGTCCCGGCCGCTGCCACTTTCAATGGGGCCATCGCCGCCGTTGCCGCGGCGCACCGCCGCCATGATCTGCGCCATCAGCGCCGGCACGGCGTGCAGCCGCGTCCAATCCGGCAGCTCGGCGGCCAGCCGTTCGACGTCGAGGGACGGTCCGGGAGGCCAGAGCACCAGGGTGCCGCCGGCGAGCAGCGGCGAGAGGATCTCGAACAGCGAGATGTCGAAGGAGATCGGCGCCAGGGCGGGCATGCGGTCGCCCTCGTCGAACGCCAGCAGGTGACGGGTGGCGGCGAGCGTCGCGGCAAGGTTGTCGTGGGAGACCATCACCCCCTTGGGCCTGCCGGAGGTCCCGGAGGTATACATCAGGTAGGCCGAGTCGCCCCAGGTGGCGGCCGTGGGCGGAGGTGCGACCGGGGCACCGGCAGGCTCGGTCCCGCCAGGCCCGGTCCCGCCAGGCCCGGTCCCGGCAGGCTCGGCGCCGGCCGCTTCGGCATCAAGGAAGAGGGCCGGCCCGCGGTGGGGCGGCAGGAGGCGCCGCAACCGCTCCTCGCTCAGCAGCACCGCCGCTTCCGAGTCGCCGAGCAGGAAGCTCAGCCGGGACTCGGGGTAGGCCGGATCGAGGGGGAGATAGATGCCGCCTGCCTTCCAGACCCCGAGGAGTCCCACCACCAGCGCCGGCGAGCGCTCGAGGCACACCCCCACCACCACCCCCGGCCTCACTCCGCAGGCGCGCAAGCGATGCGCCAGTAGTTCCGAGAGCCGGTCGAGCTGGCTGTAATCGAGCGCGACCCAGCGGGGCGCGGCCTGCGGCCGGCGTGGCGCGGCGGCGCCGCCAGGAGCGCCGGCAGCGGCGACGACGCCGCCGTGAGCGCCGGCGGCGGCGGCGCCGGCCACGGCGACGGCCGGGGCTTCCGGCCGGCGCGCCGCCTGCTCGGCAAAGCGCGCCAGCACGGCCGGCCGCGGCAGCCGCGGCGCGTCGTTCCACTCGACGAGCAGCTGGTGGCGCGCCGCGGCGGCGAGCAGGGGCAGCTGCGACAGCGGCCGCTGGGGCTCCGCCATCGCCGCGCGGAGCAGGACCTCGAAGTGACCGGCCAGGCGGCACGCGGTGGGCGCGTCGAAGAGCTCGCTGCTGTAGGCCAGGACGGCGAGCAGGGTGTCCCCCTCGTCCTCCCAGACGTTGAGCTCGAGATCGAACTGCGCGGTGGTGGCCTCGACCTCGAGCGGCGCCAGCGCGAGGCCCGGCAGGTCGATGCGGCCGACCGGAGCGTTCTGCAGGGCGCAGACGACCTGGAAGAGGGGAGCCAGCGCCAGGTGCCGCTCCGGCCGCAGCTCCTCGACCAGGCGCTCGAACGGCAGGTCCTGGTGGGCGAAGGCGGCGAGCGCGCCGCGCCGCACGCGGCCGAGCAACTCGCCGAACGACGGGTCGCCGGCCAGCTCGCCGCGCATCGCCAGGGTGTTGACGAAGAAGCCGATCAGCGGCTCGATCTCGGCGCGGTTGCGATTGGCGATCGGCGAGCCGACGACCAGGTCCTCCTGGCCGGTGAGGCGTCCGAGCAGGGCCTGGAAGCCGGCGAGCAGCGCCATGTAGAGGCTCGCCTCGCCGCGGCGCGCGAGCCGCCGCAGGCGGCCCGTGAAGCCGGCGTCGAGGCGGGTCCGCAGGCGCGCTCCGCGCCAGGTCGGGTTCGCCGGGCGCTGGCGGTCGGCCGGCAGCGCGAGCGCCGCCGGCGCTCCGGCCAGCCGCTGCCGCCAGTATGCGACCTGACGCTCGAGGTTCTCGCCGGCGAGCCACTCGCGCTGCCAGACCGCGAAGTCCGCGTACTGGATCGGCAGGGCGGGCAGGGGCGGCGGCTGCGGCCGCGGCGCGACGGCAGAGCCGTAGAGGGCGGTGATCTCACGCACCAGCACGCCCATCGACCAGCCGTCGGAGATGACGTGGTGCAGGTTGAGCAGCAGCACGTGCTCGACCGGGCCGAGGCGCAGCAGCGCGGCGCGCAGCAACGGTCCGCGGTCGAGCTGGAAGGAGCCCGCCGCGTCCTGCCGCGCGAGGCGCAGGGCGGCGGCGCCGCGGCTGCCCGGCGGCAGCGCCGAAAGCTCGACCAGCGGGAGCTTCCAGCCGCCCGGCGGCGGCGGCGCGATCACCTGGATCGGCTGCCCGTCGCGCTCGCGGAAGGTGGTGCGTAGCGCCTCGTGCCGGCGCACCACCTCGCCGAGCACCGCCGCCAGGAGCGCCGGCGCCGCGGCGCCCGCGATGCGCAGCGCCAGGGGAATGTTGTAGGCCGGATTGCCGGGCGCCAGGCGGTCCATGAACCAGAGCCGCTCCTGGGCGAAGGAGGCCGGCGGCGGGTCGCTCGCGGCGGCGCGCCGCGGGATGCGTCCGGCCGCCGCCGCGACCGGCTGCCGGCGCCGCCGCGCCTGCTCGAAGAGCTGGGCACGCTCCCCGCGCGACAGCCCGGCGCCGGCGCGCGCCGGCGCGCGCTCGACGATGCGGTCGGCGAGGTCGCCCAGGTCGGCGGCGTCGAAGACCATCTCCAGCGTCACCGGCAGCGCGTGGTCCTGAACGAGGCGCGACACCAGCTGGGTGGCGAGCAGGGAGTGACCGCCGAGGGCGAAGAAGTTGTCGCGCAGGCCCACGCGCTCGGTTCCGAGCAGCTCCGCGGCGGTGGCGGCGAGCAGCTCTTCCAAGGGGCTCGCCGGGGCAACCCAGCCGGCGGCCGGCTCGCCCGGCCCCTCGGGCGCCGGGAGCGCCCGCCGGTCCACCTTGCCGTTTGGGGTCAACGGCAGCGCGTCCAGGAGCACGAAGGCGGCGGGCATCATGTAGTCGGGCAGCTCGGCGTCGAGGAACCGCCGCAGCTCCGGGATCAGCCGGCGCTCGGCCCCGGCGCGCAGCGGGTCGTTGGTCCAGGCAGCCAAGGAGGCCCAGGCGCTCCCGGCGCTCCGGGCGCTCTGGGCGCTCGCGTCGCAAGAGGCGCCCTCTTCTCCCGACCCCTGGGTTGCGGGCAGTGGGGCAGGGGCGCCGGCTGCCGCAGCCGCTGCCCGGGGACGGAAGTGCGCGTCCATCCGAGCCTCCGCGCCTCCTGCCCGCGACCAGGTGAGGACCGCCTCGTAGCCCAGCCGTTCGGCCAGCTCCCAGAGCGTCTCGGGGTCCACCGGCCGGGTGGACGGGTCGACGTCGAGGCCGGCGAGACGCCGCTGCAGCTCGGCGCGCAGCTCGGCGACCGTTTCCATCTCCGGGCCCGGGCCGGCCAGCAGCTCGACGGCGGCGGCGGCAGCGGCGAGACGAGCGTTGGGGATGCCGGCGACCGCAAGCGAGGCCGGGCAGGGAGACGGGCAGCCGGCGGGCGCCGCCAGCCGGCGCTCGAGCTCCGCGAGCGTCAGGCGGTCGTCCTGCCAGCGCAGGCAGGCCGGCGACACAGCTCCGGCCGCGGGCGGCTCGCCGGTGCGCAGGATCGCGTCGTAGCGGAAGCGGGTCAGCTCGTTGGCGTGGCGGCCCCGCCGCAGCTGGATCTCGATCTCGCGAACGCTCGGGGAGCGCGCGGCCAGGGCGTGGAAGAGAGCGGGGTCGACGAGCAGCTCTTCCTCGTCGGCGATGCGGCGCCGCACCCGCCGTGCCAGCTCGGCGGCCGGCAGGCTTCCGGCCGCGCGTGCCAGCTCGACCGAGGCGTGAAAGGCTGCGAGCAGGGGGAGGCTGCGCACGTCGCCGACGAAGAGCGTGCCGCCGGGGGCGAGCGCCGCCAGGGCCCCCGCGAGCACCCGCGCCAGGTACTCGGCGCCGGGGAAGTACTGGACGACCGAGTTGAGGATCACCAGGTCGTATTCGCCCGCCGGGACGCCGCTCCAATCGTCGGCCTCGGCCGGCGCCAGCTCGACCTGCCCCAGGCCGCGGCGGCCCACCTCCGCCCCAAGCTGCGCCAGGGCCGCCGCCGAGAAGTCGGTCCCGCGATAGCGCTCCGCCCCGGGGGCGAGGCGGAGGAGCAGGAGCCCGGTCCCGCAGCCCACCTCGAGGACGCGGCGGCGGGGCAGCGGCAGCAGGCGGCCCACCGTCCCCTCCAGCCACTCCCGCATCTCCGCCGCCGGAATCGGCTCGCCGGTCTCGCTGCTGTTCCAGCCCTGGACGTTGAAGCCGGCGTCGCCCGCGGCGGCGGTCGCCAACCCCTTGCCGTAGGTCTGGTCGTAGAGCTGGCGCCACTGCTCGACCCGCTGCCGCGCCTCGCCGGGCATCGTCTCGCTCCGGGCTTCGCCGGGCATCATGTCGCTCCGGGCTTCGCCGGACGCTTTCTCGCCCGTGGCTCCGCCGGGCATCGTCGCGGACGCGGCGCTCTCGCTCCCCATGCCTTCCCGGGGCGCCGCCGCGTCCGCCGCCGCGTTCGACGCCGGGCGCGGGACGACGTAGGCGATCAGGCGCTTGCCCGCCGGGGAGCCGTCGTCGCGCACCGCGACCGCGGCGGCGCCGACCCGCGGGTGGCGGGCGAGCACCCTCTCCACTTCGGCCGGCTCGACGCGGAAACCGCGCACCTTGACCTGGGCGTCGAGGCGGCCGGCGAGCTCGATCCGTCCGTCGGGCAGGAAGCGGGCGCGGTCGCCAGTCCGGTAGAGCCGGGCGCCGGGGGCCGCCAGGACGCCGGCGTTGGGGTCGGGGAGGAAGCGTTCCGCCGTCCAGCCGGGCTGCCCGAGGTAGCCGCGTGCCAGGCCGTCCCCGCCCGCCCACAGCTCCCCCCAGACGCCGGCCGGCAAAGGCGCCAGGTCGGGCCCGAGGACGTGGACGCGGGTGTTGCCGATCGGGCGGCCGATCGAGATCGGCGGGTCGGCCATGACCCGCCGACATGTCCCTGAGGCCAAGATCGGCGGGTCGGCTATGACCCGCCGACATGTCCCTGAGGCCAGGATCGGCGGGTCGGCTGTGGCCCGCCGACATGTCCCTGAGGCCAAGATCGGCGGGTCGGCTGTGACCCGCCGAGATGTCCCTGAGGCCAGGATCGGCGGGTCGGCCATGACCCGCCGGCGTGCCCCTGCGGCCGGCACCGGCGAGCCGACCGCGGCCGGACCGGTCATCGCGTGGCAGCAGGTGAAGGTGGTGACCTCGGTCGGGCCGTAGCCGTTGATCAGGGTGAGGCGCGGATGGGCGGCAAGCGCCCGCCGCACCTGCGGCGGCGACAGCACGTCACCCCCGGCCAGCAGCTGACGCAGCGGTGCGAGCGCGCCGGGACGTTCCTCGACCAGCGCGTGAAACAGGCCGGCGGTCAGCCACAGAGTGGTCACGCCCCAGCGCGCCAGGGTGTCCCCCAGCTCTTCGAGGGCCGGCCGGCGCGGCGGGAACAGCGCCAGGCGCCCGCCGTTGAGCAGCGGCCCCCAGATCTCCAGCGTCGAGGCGTCGAAGGAGATCGGCGCCAGCTGCAGGAAGACCTCCCGCTCTCCGAGGTCGGCGAAGCCGCCGGCGCGGACCAGGCGCACGATGCCGCGGTGGGGCGCCCCCACGCCGCGCGGGCGCCCGGTCGAGCCCGAGGTGTACATGAGATAGGCCAGCGCGTCAGGCGGCAGCGGCGCGGGCCGCCAGCCCGGCGCGTCCGGCGCCTCGCGCCCCGCCGCCCATCCACCCGCCGCGCTTGCTGCATCCGCGTCGCCCGGAGCCTCCGCGAGCGCGGCAGCGAGGTCGAGGATGTCGAGCGGTCCGCCGCCGGCCGCCCGCGCGAGGAGGCCTGCCGGCAGCTCGGCGAGCAGCTCGCGGTCGCCGAGCAGGACGCGCGCCCCCGAGTCGGCGAGCATGAACGCGAGGCGCGCGGCCGGATAGGCGGGATCGAGCGGCACGTAGGCGCCGCCGGCGGCGAGGATGGCGAGCAGCGCGACGATCATCGCCGGCGAGCGCTGCGCGAGCAGGGCGACCCGCACCTCGGGGCCGA
>Ga0307478_10002443_pt1 | contig 14620 bp, 10 predicted proteins | sample atmos_gasesECM4C_2_FD_203713 | JGI IMG/M metagenome (GOLD analysis project Ga0307478, IMG submission 203713) | Hardwood forest soil microbial communities from Morgan-Monroe State Forest, Indiana, United States - atmos_gasesECM4C_05 | ecosystem: Environmental > Terrestrial > Soil > Temperate...
GGTAATCATCCATCTGTTTCCCCATGTCGTCGACGGTAATGACGATGTCGCCGAACGGAGTGGAAACCGCGGTTTCCTGATGCGTTCCGTTCATCGTGGTGGCGCCTCCGAACGCGTAATTGAGCCCGCCACCAAGGCTAAAGGTCGCCGCCGGCAAACCCAGAAAAGTGCGGGCTAGCTGTTCGTGCCAGGCGCCGAAGTAAGTCTTGGACGAGGGATCGGTCGCGTCATCGTTGGTGAAGCGGCCGTTGGCGTAATTAAAAGTGTGGCTGGGATAATCGACGGCGCCGTTGCTCTTCGCGTTCGTTCGGGACCGGACGTTCCCGGTGTCCGACAGGCTATCGCCAAAGAGGATGACCTGGCTGAAAACCGGCGTTTGTTGGGCCAGGCTGGTGGCTGCCGCGATCAAAACCGCGACGATCGCCAGCAAAGCCGTCTTGCGCATTGATATCATTTCCCTCTCCCTCGGTCGCCCTTCCCTTGGCTACCTCTGATTCGGCGCGCAACCGCACTTTGCGCGTGCACATCACGATTCGGATGCACCGCATCCAGTTCCCACCCGCCGCGCTTCGGAACGCGGGGCGGGCACTGCTTCTGCTCAAATCGCATTCATGATTCTCATGCACTCCCGGCCGAAGGAGCAGCGCGAAGCGGTCCGCAACCTCGTTCATTCGGTCCTGACGCGGGACATGGGCACCTTCAATCCTGATCGCTTCAAGGATTGGATCAAGGATGTCGATGCACGTTTTCGCAAAGTGGGATTGACGCTCAAATTCGGGATCCATTCGCGAGCGGTTCATTTCACCATCAAGGAAGTCCGGTCCGGGCGAACGGCCTTCCAGTTCGCCGCCTCCACCCACGTGCCTTTTGACGACAAGGATGTTGTGATGACGGTGGAAGACTTCGGGAAGACAGCGCGCTAGCCGCCCAGCGGAGTAGCTAATGCTGCCCTTTCGTCCCCAAGTCTAGCTCCAGCATCTCGGCGGCTTTCCCGCGGTCCAACTTTGCGGCTTCCAGAATAACTTCTCGCGGCACCCAGCCAGGGAAAGCCATCTCGGCGATCTCATGTTTCCCCTGAGGCGTATGAACTTCGCGAATTGCGCTCAGCTGTTTCCGGTCGAATTGATCCTGTAACTTCACCAGCGCCGGCCAGAGACGGCGATGCACATAAGTCACCCGACCTCCGAGGAGCCGGCAAACCAGGATCTCCTTCGAGTCGCGGACGGCGCGCGAACAGCAAAAGATTTGCGACGCTTTCCGATGCTTCCACCAACTGCCTCGGATCGGCTCGCCGGCGATCGTCGCCGCCAGGCTCGGCGCCAGACCACGCGCCGACTCCAGCACAATCCCATTCGTATTTACAAAAGCGAGTGCTTCGCGGGCTGTCATCGTTCGACAGCTTCGGACTTTTCCGCGCGGAGCGCGATTGCGCGCAACCACATCCGGCGAATTATGTCGCTCCCGGGATGAATGATCCGCCAGTAAACTCCAAACTGGCGAAGGATTGAACGGCTGTTGGCATAGATCCGTGTCTCGGTCGAGAGCATCGAGCCTCCATTTCCGGCCGGCGTCACGCTGAAGTTCATAGTCGCCAGCACCACGCCTCGAGGCAAAGTCTTACGGAACAAATCCGGCTCCAGCCGCCCCGATCGGCGCGCTTCCCGGGGAGCGGCAATGACAGTGCCTAAGACCAGCTCGCGCGGCGCTTCTTCCTCCAGCAGAATGAACGAGGTCTGGGTCGCGACGTCGAGCAATGGCTTTTGCTCTGGAGCATTCATAATGCTTTCCGGGCCCGTTCCGCCGCCGCGGCGGATCGCGGTCAAAGTGCGGAAAAGCAGAATTTCATCTGCACGCACTTCGTGAATGGCGGCAAAGATTCTGGCCGGCGACGCTGCTACTTGGAGCGTATGACGCTCGCTCACCTGCCAGTGCGGCATCCAATCATCCAGTTTCGTGACGCGACTTGTCGCTTCTTTATCTTGATAAGGCAGCAACAAGATCCCGAGCGATAGGAGCAATCCCAAGCCGGCAACCAACAACGCCAATCGACGCGTTCGAATGTAAACGAAGCGCAATGGCCGGACGAGCGAAACCAACCCAAGGCAGAACAACACGAAACCCAGATAAGCCAAATAAGAATCGATCAGGCCCGTGCTGATGGCGACGAGAAGAAAGCCGCCTGCGATGATCAGCAATGCTGCTCCCCGCGTGCGGATGCCGAGCCAGCGCAGGGGACAAATGCACGAGAGCGCTCCGGTCAGGACCACTGTGAAGCCAGCATAAATTAGAGTCGATTCCAACATGTGTTTCGGGCGTTTAAGCCTGGCTCATGGGTTCTTCTGTAGCGGCGGTCTATGACCGCCGAAGCGAATGGAAAAGACGGCGGCCACAGACCCCCGCTACACGCGGGGCATCTTGCAACCAGCTCTTATACACAATGAGTCGCCACTCAACTTCGCGGTGTAAAACCGAGCACGATGTCGAACCTGGCGGCGAGTTCACCGATCCGCGAATCCTTCACCGGAACAATGGCGTTGCGGAGAAAGTGGCAGCGCGTTTGAATCATTTAGCGGAGGGACGGGCTCTGCCTCGTCCCATTCTGTAGACGACACTGAGGTCGTCCCTCCAAAGCATCACTTCAGGTTGTAAATCTCAACGAGCGCGATGCCGATGCCGCCGTTCTTGCCGGCCACGATCGCGGTGAATTGTCCCGGCGCCAGCGAGGTGAAGATGCCGGATTCCTTCGGATTCGGCAGCGCCAGTCCGTTGGCCGTAAGATTTGCCGCTGACACCGGGTCGCTCAGCCAATCGTCGTTCGCGGCGATGGTGGTCCCGTTGGCGTTGTGCAGCTCGAGAGTTGGATCGGCCAGCACGGGGCTCAGGCCGAAGCTACTCAACGATGGACCCAGAGCGCGCACCGCGATCCGGGTGGGATTGTTGTTCCCGCCCAAGGTGAAGCCACCAATCATCACGCTGTCGCCAGTCAGGACGAAGCCGCGGGTGCTGATGTTCGCCAGGTCGGAGTCCACCGCCTGATTGTTGTCGTAGACTTCGATCAACCCAATCCCCGCCGTTTGGTTCACTCCCTTGAGGATAACGGTGTAGGTCGCCGGCGCTAAGGTAGCCAGGATGACCGATTCACGGTCGTCTGTCGGTTGGAAGACCGTGCCTTGGATCTGCGCCACTTGTGGACTGTCCCTCCAGTTGTCGTTTGAAGTAATCAAAGCGCCGCTCGCTCCGTGCAACTCCAGAACCGGGTCAAGGAGGACGTTGGCCAATGGGATCCCGAACTTGGTCAGCGAAGGTCCGAGACCGCGCAGGACTACCGCCTTGGGAGCGTTCCCGCGAATGATGAATCCGCCGATCATGACCTTGTCGCCAACGTCCACTCGCATCCGGGTGGAGATATTCAAGGACTGGGCCGGAGTAGCCGTAGGTGTCCCAGTCGGCGTGGCACTAGCGGTCGCCGTAGGTGAGGCGGTCGCTGTGGGCGATGCTGTGGCGGTAGCGGTTGCCGTAGGTGTAGCAGTAGCGGTTGCCGTAGGCGTCGCAGTAGCGGTTGCGGTAGGTGTGGCCGTAGCTGTCGCTGTTGGGGTAGCCGTGGCGGTTGCTGTCGCCGTAGCCGTGGCAGTAGCCGTAGGTGTGGCCGTAGCCGTAGCAGTCGGTGTTGGGCTGGCAGTAGCGGTCGCAGTAGCGGTTGCGGTAGGTGTGGCCGTAGCGGTAGCTGTAGCGGTCGCTGTTGGCGTGGCCGTGGCCGTAGCCGTCGGGGTTGGCGATGGCGGCGCCGGGTCATTCGTCAGTTTGAAGTCGGCAGAGCTGTAGTTCGTGGCAGAAGCAAAGACATCATAGGGTCCGCCCGCGCTGTTGTTGGCGGTGAAGACGGGAGCGGTGACGAATCCGGACCCATCGCTCAAAATCGGATTGCTTGCATTCGTGCTCGTATCCGCAAAGGTGCCGCTCGCTCCGCTGGCTGGCGCCGTGAAGGTCACTGAGACGCCACTATTCGGGTTGCCCGACTCCGAGACCGTGGCCTTCAGATTGGTCGTGAATGCCGCTCCTACTATCGCATGCTGGGCGTCTCCAGCTGTAACTGCGATCTTGTAATTCACTTCGACTGCACCGATGTCGACAGTGGTGTTAACCACGCGCGGAAAACCTACGCCGCGTTGATCCACCGGTAGGGGCTCGGCCACGTTGCCGTTGTTATTCAAATCGAAAGTGTCCGGCGGCAAGAGTACGTTGTTGCCATTATTGATTGCGAGGCTGCCCGGGGCGGGCACATGCGTCTTGGTCGGTCCACCGTTGTTTGCGAGAGCCCCCAGGAGCGGATCAACATTCAATTGATTATTGGCGCCGGTAATGGTCGCGCCCGTGGTATTGCCGATCAGGCTGTAATCGGCGTTGACCGAGCCGAAGATATCGTCCGGCAAGACGCTCGGGCTGCCGCCAATGAAATTGCCCGACACAATCGTGTTCTTGAGCGTGACCGTTCCGTCAACTGCGCGGATGCCGCCGCCCGTGCCAGACGCATTAGTATCGTTATCGGCCCGATTGTTGGTGACGGTGACGTTTGTCAATGTCGTGCTCGCCGTCGCGGCCGAGGCGTTGTTGGTGTTGTAAATTCCACCTCCGTCGACGTTGGCCTTGTTCCCGCTAATGGTGGCATTGACCACGCGGAGCGTCGCGTTGCCTGTAGCGCCAGCGCCATAGTTATCGATGGCGCCGCCTACGGTTGAGGCAGAGTTATTCGTAAATGTGCAGTTGAGAATATCGACCGTGGCGGTGCCCGTATCGCCGTAGTTATACAAGCCGCCGCCGTTGACCGCGGTGTTCGTGTCGAAAGTGCAACTCTTCACCACCAAGCTCGCGCTGCCGGAGGTAAAGCCGTTGTTAAAGATAGCGCCGCCGCTGTCGACCGCGTTGTTACCGGTCAGGACGCAATTACTCACCGTAAGCACGCCGTGGTCGTTGAAGATTCCGCCGCCTTCATTCGCCGGGAAACCACCCGTGGCTTTGCCGTTGGCGATGGTAAGTCCCGAGATGGTCACCGTCTCTCCAGACGCGACGTTAAACACACGGCTGCTGTTACTGCCGCTGACGGTGATCACCGAGGCACCGGGGCCCGTGATCTTGACGTTCTTGCTGATCAGAAGTTCCCCGGTCGTGAGCGGTATGGTCCCGGTAAGACCGGCCTGGAAAGTAATCGTTCCGCCATCGCACACGTCGAGCAGCGCCTGGCGCAGGGAGCCCGCGTTAGCGTCATTCAGGTTGGTGACCGTCGCCGGGTCAGCGCACGCGGGGGCTACTGTAACGGTGTAGTGCTGGCTGGCGAACGCGCCCACCGTATCGGTTGCCTTGAGGTCGAAGTTCACGGTTCCGGTCGCGGTCGGCGCAGAATTGAAGGTGACCGTATTCGCGGAGGTGCCAGGCGAAGCAAGGCCGGTCCCACCATCGGTGTAGTTAGTGACGCCCATGGTCTTGCTGCCCGTGCCGCCCGATGCCGTGATCGACTGGGTATAGGTGGTGCCGACATGCGCATCTGGCAACGAGGTCGGGCTCAGAGACACGACACCGTTAATCGTGAAGGAATAATGTTGCGGCGCGCCCGCGTTCGTGGCCCCCACGGTATCTGTCGCCGTCAAATCGAAGCTAACCGTGCCGGCCGCTGTCGGTGTAGAACTGAAGCTCACCGTGTTGGCCGATGTGGTAGGCGCGGCCAGGCCGGTGCCACCATCATTGTAGTTAGTGACGCTCATGGTCTTACTCCCAGTGCCACCGGACGCGGTAACGCTCTGGGTATAGGAGACGCCTACCGTGCTATCCGGCAGCGTCGGCGGACTCACTGTTACCGCCGCGTTGATCGTAATCTGGTAAGGCTGCGTTGTGTTCGCCCCAAGACTATCGGTTGCCTTGATCGAGAAATTGAAGGTGTTAGCCACGGTCGGCGTGCCGGTGATGGTGCCGGTGCTGGGATCGATACTTAGCCCGTTCGGCAAGCTTCCGACGATTGTGTAGGTTTTAGCCCCAGTCCCGCCAGTGGTCGCGATCGGTTGGTTATAACCGGCAAAGTTTTGGGTCCACGAGGCCAATGGGCTGGTGGTGGTAAACGCAATCGCGTCCGCGACCGTGATCGTGAATGCCGCGGTGTCCAGGAAGCCGGCTACGTTGGTGCCGCGGACGATGATGTTTGAGAAGGTGCCTGAGGTCGTGGGATTCGGGGCAGTCAGCGCCCCAGTAGTCGGATTGAGCGAGAATCCGCCGGGAAGAGCACCCGAGCCAGGGGCCAATGCATAGATCGGCGCAGGATTTCCGTTCGCGTTAAAGGTATAACCGGCATAGGCGAAACCAACCGTAGCCTTGTCGGGCGGTGGGCCACCGAAGGTTCCATAGCTGGTCGGCGGGACCGCCAGCGGCGTGGTCGTTGGATCGGTAGCGCCCCCAGGAGTGGGATCATCGGTTAGAACGCTGACACCGCCGTCGGCGGTTACCGTTCCCTGGCTAACGATCTGCGTTGTGCCGGCGGGAACAGGATTCTTGATCGTGACCACGTAGGTAATGACCACGCTCTTGCCGTTAGGTAGCGTGCCGACGTTCAGCGTCGAGGAAAGGAAGTGCATCTCGCCATCCAATAGCGGCGTTGCACCTTTGGCCTGGTCTTTCTTCGGAAGACGGCGCTCGCCTTTGGTCAGGTAACCATACATTAGGCTGTCCCGATCCTGTTGCAGGTACGAGTCGTTCAGGCCGAGGGCGTGGCCCATCTCATGCATGATCGCAGTAAGCAGATCGATCCGCCCGGCAGGCGTCCTCGAGGAATCGGTGTAGCTGCGGGTGCCGGAAGCGTCCTTCGCGAAGAGCGCATCGCTTTCCGCTTTCGCATCGACGAACCAGCCGTTGCCGCCGGCATTCCTATCCACGCGAATGCGATTGCCGTCCGCTTCCCCTAACCGCAGGTCCGGCAGATCAGCTACTTCGAATTGCAGTTTGCGTAAGGTAGCGACCTGATCCTTCGACAAACCGGTCGCCTCCCAGCGCCCCACCGCAGCAGCGACGACTGAATCAAGATCGGCCTGCTTCAGCAGTCCCGATTGAGGAATTGGCGCCACGGAAACAATGGGAGCGGAAACAGTCGTAATGGCCGCGACGGGCATCTCGACAGGGATCGTCGTCGAGTTAGCGACCGCCACGGGCGTTCGTGTTTCAACCTCGGTTCGTTTGGTGTCGGCTTTCTCCACACCTCCCGAAGCCAGGAGCAGAGGCGGAGGACATGTCCCGAACCAAGATGCCGGGTTGGAAGCGTCGTTAAAGGCAAAGACCGCCTGCGCATTGCTTCCCGAGAAGGTGGTGTTGGCCGCCACGAAGTTTTGCAGGGCGGTGTCGTCGGTATTGCCGCCTCCATAACCCGGGAACCCAACGTGGCAATTTCCTTCCTGCTCGATGACGATGCCGGCGACAATAGCCGAGGAAGCGTTGGCCCCGATATTAATAATGTTCTTTAACGCGCCCGCGCCGCCGACGGTGAAGCAAGATTTGTTAGTATCCGGACTACCACTGCTGACGGTATTCGAGCCCGTTTGCAGGTACATGCCAGCGAAACCATTCGTCTGGTCGATAGTGTCAATGGTGTTACCCTGGATGGTCGCTGTCATCAGGCCCGCGACCGGATTGTGGTTCAAGAGGTCGATCCCGCCTCTGCTGGCCAATACGCCAGATATATGATTGTTGGTGATAGTCACCGTATACGTGCCGGCGCCATCAATGAAGGCGGCGATACCGTCGCCTTGCGTCGAACCGCTGCCGGAAGTGTTTTGGATACCTATGACGTTGCTGTCAATGGTGCCGGTAAAGGAGCAGTTGGTGCCGGTACCTTTCGTGAGCGCGAGGGCAGCGCCGTGCGCTCCCTGTATAGTATTGTGACCGAGGTTATAGGTAAATGTAATGTTGTTCGACGGGCCGCCGCCGCCGATCGTCACACCGCCGCCGCCGGAGACGATGTTCGCATTATTATTTGTAAGCGAATTGCCGAGGGCGTTCGTCGCGCCGCCGAAAACAAGGTCAGACGAGATAGTGCCGAGCAGATTGAGCTGGAATAGGTCGCTACGCCCGGATGTCATCGCGCAGCCCTGCACGGTTACATTCAACGTGCCGCCCGTCCCTTGGATACCTAAAGCATCGCCGCTCGCATTTCCGGCAGAGGTGTCGGTGGCAAAACGGCAGCCGGTCATGGTTAAGCGGTTTAGCGTCTCGCCGTTGTTGTTGAATACGTGGAACGCATCGGCGATTGCGTTGGTGAAGCTGGAATTTGAAACCGTCGCCGAAGTTTTCAGGCCCGTGAAGTAAACGTCGCCCTCGCCGACTCCGCTCACGCTCGTGCCGTTAGTAGTGGAGCTGCTGACATTCGAGGAGGCCAGAGTAAATCCGGTGACGTTGTTGCCTAGGATGGCGTAGTTATCGAAGTCATTGAACTGCATCCTCGTCAGCGAAACATTGGTCACGTTGTTCAGATAGATGCCTACGCCCGTCGTGGTGCTGCCGTCTGCTCCAGTCTTGCTCTGGATCGTTCCGCCGGTGCAGTCTGACAGCACGGGCGCAGTGATTGTCGCGGCCGTTCCCGGCGCATTGGGAGTTACCGCGCCGCCGCACTGGCCGTTCGAATTTCCCGTCACCGTGAAACTGCCGCTGGTATTTTGGAGAGTAATACCGTTGCTTGCTCCTCCGCTGGACGAGACCTTGACCAGGCTGATGCTCAAAGGCGTCGTGCTGCTGCTGCGGGTGATCTCCACGGCAGTGGCACCGCTGTTGGTGATGGTGCCGCTAGTCGCGGTAATCGTGTTGGTGTTGTCAGTGGCGAGGAGGCCGCGCTGGTTGGCATCGGGGGTAATCGTCAATGTGCCGAAGGTGATCGCGCCCGTGTTTGTCAAAAGGCTGATGCCCGTGCCGCCTGTCCCGGTCGAGCTGGTCGTTCCAAAGTTAAGCGTCGCGCTTGAAGTGCCGACACTGATTCCGATCCCGGTCGAATTCGTGATGGTCGTGCCCCCACTGGCCGTGAGACTACCGCCGACGCCGCTCAAGGTGATGCCGGTGGCGGCACTATTAGTGGAAGAAATGGCGCTGAAGGTGGCGGCCAGCGTCCCACTTGTAAGACTTAGTGCCTGGCCTGTGCGGTTCCCCGAATCGCTTAGATCAGTATCGGCCACGGTGAGCGTGCCGAAGCTTGCCCCGCTACTAATACCAATGCCGGTCGTGTTACCGACGGTGAGACCTCGAATAGTGTTACTCGCACTGCTGATATTGATGGCATTGCCGGCACTCGTGATCTTGGTGACTGTCGCGTCCCCGCTATTCATCGTTGGGAATGACGCGCTTCCGCTGGGCGGGTTAAGTCCGGTGATCGTCGCGAGCGAGACGGTGGCGTCCTGGCCGATAAGTTTCTGTCCGCTTAGGAGCGTGACGGGACCGACGTAGGCAGTGCTGCTTTCGTAAATGAAGATGTTATCGTTCACCGCGGGGTGATTGCCGGTGCCGTCGTTGACCGCTTGAAACGCGGCGAGGGTGTTGAACGGCGAGGAGAGCCTTCCGTCGCCGGCTCCCGCGGCGTTATTGATGAACCAAACCATCCCGCTGATCGGGATCGTCACGGTAGCGGTGCGGTTAGAGGCCGCGCTCGCGGCATTGGCATTATCAGTAAGCCGATAGGTGAAGGTGTCGTTGCCTTCAAAGCCGGCAGGCGGGTTGTAGGTGAATTGTCCCATGCCCGCACCCGAGACGGTCATCACGACCGTGCCGCCCTGGGTGGTGGTTGCCGTGATCGTGTTAGTCACCACGGTCGATACCGCCTGCACCAAATCGATCGTCGCCGTGGGATTGAGGCCTAGATAATCATTCGATGTGACACTGTAAGGAATATTCGCAGAATTGATCGACACGTTGCCGATCACGGTCTGCGGGTAGGTGTCATCAATGGCGACCGGCGAAGCCGCGAGCGATCCCGCCACGTCAGTCGTCGTGCCCGTCGACGTCGGGTTGGTCGGGCTATTGGGGTTGAAGGTTACGTTCGTGAACGTCGCGCCGTTGGCCCCGATCGTGAGCGTGTAAGTGATGTTGTCGCCCTGCAACGCGAAGCCGCCGTTGCTGTGATCCGGAAATGCATCGTTCAAACTGGCGGTCACCGTGGCTGGGGCCGCTGAGGCGAATCTCGAACCGGCCAAGACCAGCGCGAGCGCAAGGGTCGCAAAGCGCGCGCGAATACTACGATTTGAGGGGAAGTGCATGGAACCTTGGGACCAGGTCGGGATAGTTTTTAAAGGGAACGCGGAACCGTGTCCAGATTTATTCTTGGGGTTGTTGAACATTTCTTTCACGCCTGTGATTTCAGTTCGGGCGATTCGAACGCGGTCTCGATCTTCGAGGCATTATCGAACGCCTCGCGCCAGTGGACATCTTCCAGCTGCGCCGCGTCGATCCAGCCGCGCGTGTCTTTCTTCACTTGTTTCCCGAGCACGACGTAGAGCCAGACCCCGGCGTCGGAATACGACTGGCCAAAAATCTCACGGACCCGGTCGAACTCGCCGCTCGCCTGTTTCGCGGTCATCCCGAGAGCAGCTTTAATCGCGCTCGAAATCAGCGGCGTAGCCAGCGCGCTTTTCACCTCATCGCTCCCGGCGAGCGCCGCGAAGGCAGGCAGCTGGCGCACAAACGCCGCCGCAATCGGGTACGCCGCTTTCGCAGTCGCCGTCGGTTTAACCAACTGCGCTTTCCATTTTGCAAAATTCTCGCCTTCGGGCAGCGCAGCCGCGCGTGCGTCACCGGTTCCGCGCATCGCCACTTCCAAGGCCTCAGGTGTTTTCGCCGGACGATTAACCAGTTTTAGCTCGCCCGCGCTCAACGCGCCTAACGGATCGTCCAATTGCTTCGCGATCGGATCGTAACTGAGCGCATCGTGCGCGAAAACGAGGTGGTCCTTACCGCTCAGCTGCGCGACGCGCCTCGCGAAATCGGCGGCCGACAGATTCTCGATCACATGGCCGCTTCCCTCAGCGACAAACGAAACTGAGTTCTCTTTCGCGTAAAACTTTTTGAAAGGCGCGCGCAAGAGCGCCTCCGAGAGCTTGGTGAAATCGGTCACCTGCACGAGCGCGTGAAGGCCGCAGCCGCTCTCCGGCTGGAAATGTCCAAGGACGGAAGCGCCCGTCAGCCTAACGACCGAGCTGTAGCTCGAAACGAAATCGAGCAAGTGCAGCTCCGTCGCGTCGAACGAAAGCACGCCTGGCGTTTTCTCGCCGAGCGCGAAGATCGATTGCGGACGCAGAATGCCGCCGCAAAGCAAAAGCGATCCGACGCGGAGAAAAGAGCGGCGGTCGGAAATCATTTAAACAATTTGGAAACAGTCAGAAACGCGGCCCAGTTTGATCATGGATTGCGGGTCGAAGTCAAGCGCCTTTTCCCGCAACAGAGAGAAAACCGGCCGGCGGATAAGGACAACCGCGGATTACGCGGATTGCACGGATGGGGGAAAACAAAAAACGGAATCAAGATTCTTCATCCGAGTCATCCGCGTAATCCGCGGTTAAAATTCCAGTGATCTCAGACGGACTTGGCGGTAGCCTCGTCCGATGCTGGATCTCGCCACCGTTCGCTGCGAAGAGTTCGCCGCCTGTCTCGACCAGGATTTCGAAGTCGTTTTCTCGGACGGCACGCTGCCGGTAAAGCTGACCGAGGCGCGGCCGCTCGGCTCGCGGCCGGAATCGATCCGCGAACCATTCGCGCTGACGTTTGTCGCTGGCCGGCCGCTTCGGTTGCCACAGGGCACTTACAAAATGCGCCACCCGAATCTCGGCGAGATGGAAATCTTCCTCGTCCAGCTCGCCGCCGACGCGACCAGCAGCACCTTCGAAGCTGTCTTTAATTAAGAGGGGAGGACCGCGGATTACGCGGATATCGCGGATGAAGAGGTTGGGATTTTTCTTGCTCTCACCTATCCGTGCAATCCGCGTAATCCGCGGTTCAATTCTCTTTCCATTCCATGAGCAGATAGACTCCCTTGTCTTCGACCTGCTGGAAACCGAGCCGCTGATATAATTGCAGGGCGCGATTGAAACGCTCGACGTGGATCGTGAGCGACCTGCCGGCCGCGGCCGCCTCGTTCTGCAAATCGCGCAGCAGATTCGTCCCGATCCCACTGCCGCGGGATTCCGGTAAGAGCGTGATGTCGACGATTCGGATTTCCTTTTCCCAGCGCGCGACATAGAGCCGGCCGATCGATTGACCGTCGCGCTCGATCACCTGGAACAACGCGCCAGGATAATTGACGGAATAGTAGGCGCTCTGCGCATCGAATTGCCGCCGGCAAAACTGCGCTTTCTGTTCTTCAGTCCACCCCGTTTGCGCCAGTTCTTCCGCGCGGCTGATCGCATACACGTCGGCCAAAAACGAATCATCAGCCGGCGTGATGGGGCGTAGCGAGATCATGGTCGAAGTCACAGAATCATAAACCGCGGATTACGCGGATAGCACGGATGAAGAAAGTGTTCGTATTCTGATCCGCGTCATCCGAGTAATCCGCGGTCAAAGAAACTCCGGTTCCCCACTTTGCAGAATAAGAAATTAGCAACCGCCGATTACGCGGATATCACGGATGGGAATTTCACACGGAGTCGACAACGGGACACCAGGGATTTTCCTGTAGCTTCCGCTATCCGTGCGATCCGCGTAATCCGCGGTTCAAAAACTCTACGTCCTCGGCGGATAGACGCCTTGCAATGCGATGCAGAAATTCAGCGTTAGATACGGCTGCATGTTGTTATGCGGCTGGTCGCCGCCCGCTGGCGTAAGCGTGCTATCACTCATTGCGGCCAGGGCCGGTTGTGGACTAACGTCTGGCACGTAAGCGAACGCATTAGCCGACCTAGCCATCGATCGACTGGCCGTAGGCGCCCCTTGATCCGCGGGAAGATTCGCCGCATTCATGGTATGCGGGTGCGATGGAATCTCTGATTCCAACAGCGATACCGTCTGCGAACCGCCCACTTCGCCTAAGTCGTGGAGCGACAGGCCTGGGCCTTGGCCGGGATGCATCGGCGCATTCCCCTGCACGTTCGGCAAGGCAAAGTTCGATTTGCCATCGCCGCCGTAGGTCGTCCCGAGCAGGGAAAACAAAGCGGTGTTCTGCGAGAGCGGCAGGATTTGCCCGTTGCAAAACGCCCAGCCTTTAGGTGCGAAGTTGAACGGGAAGATTCGGATTTCAGCTACAAATGGATCCATAAGTGATCTCCTTTAGGTTTGCGACGGGAAAATTCCGAAAAGTGAAATGATGAAGTCCAGGCAGAGGTACGGCTGGAAATTGTCATGAGGCTGGCTGCCGCCGACAGGACCAACGGCCCGAGTGCTCATCGCGACACTTGGCGGCTGATCTTTGTAAAAGAGAATCGCGCCGCTCATTTGATCGAGGACGTTGCCTTGCGGGTTAGCGGCTGTGCCGGTGTTTTGATTCGCGACCATCGCGTGAGTGTGGGACGCGATTTGTTGCACCGTCAGCGTCACCGTTTCTGCGCCGCCCGTTTCTGCCAAAGTAAACCCATTTCCTTGGTGGATCGGAATGCGTCCACGGAGATCGGGGAGCGCGAAGGTGCTCTGTCCATCGCCGCCGTAGGTGGTGCCGATCAAGTTGAAGAGCGTTTCGTACTCCGAGATCGGGAGCAATTGTCCTTCGCAGAACATCCACCCCGACGGCGCGAAGTTCCCCGCGAATATCCTGATTTCTCCGACGTAAGGTTGTGCCATAAGTTTTCTCCTTAAGTTTGGCTCGGGAAGATGCCCTGGAGCGCGATACAGAAAGACAAGGTCAGGAACGGCTGCATGTTCAGGTGGGCCTGACTGCCTCCCGCCGGGGAGATAGTCCCTGGGTTGATTGAAGTGAGACTGGCCGGTTGCGCATAAGCATTGTTAAACGCGCCCAAAAGGGCGCCGCCGGGTACGGCCGCCGTGCCGTTGGCGTTGGTGCCATTGGCGACGTGGACATGAGTGGGAAGTTCCGCAATCGACAGCGTGTGGGCCTGCTCGCCTCCTCTTTGGCCCAGCGTGAATCCCTGGCCCATGTGGATCGGCACGTTCCCCTGAAGATTTGGCAGCCCGAAATTGACGCGGCCATCGCCGCCGTAGGTCGTGCCAAGCAACGAGAAGAGCGCCTGGTTCTGATTGATCGGCAACAGTTGCCCGTCGCAGAGCGACCAGCCTTTCGGCGGAAAACCAAAGCTCATGATTCTTATTTCGGAAAGGAAAGGTTCAGCCATGGTGGGTGATTCGGTTGAGGTTTAGCAAGGGGCCGTCAGGCTAGCGAATTGAGGGTGGAGGGGTCAAGGGGTTAAAGAGGGGTTAGGGTGGAAGAGTGTTCTATTCGGTCGCGCAGAACCCTGTCCAGCTTTTTTTTTGCCAGAAGAATTTGACCGCGGATTACGCGGATAACACGGATACGGAAGACAGGAGGAAAGAAAGATGTTCCCTTCTGATCTCCGACCTCCGCCGTCCGCGGTCCCTATCCGCGTTATCCGCGTAATCCGCGGTCAACCTCCCTGAAGGTCAGGGACATCGTCGTCGCTTTGCGGCTGTTGCCGCACGACGCGTTTCC